>Ga0257106_1000485_pt1 | contig 23515 bp, 13 predicted proteins | sample LP_taG_3_FD_190177 | JGI IMG/M metagenome (GOLD analysis project Ga0257106, IMG submission 190177) | Marine microbial communities from Northeast Subartic Pacific Ocean, Canada - LP_J_2011_P26_10m | ecosystem: Environmental > Aquatic > Marine > Oceanic | place: Canada: Northeast Subartic Pacific...
GATTGCCCAGCACGCGAGACTGAACACGTGGCGTCGAACTTTATCTCGGCGACGCCGCCAGAACGCTCGACGCCTGTGTGATGCAGACCGTCGCCTCTCTCTCCGCTCGCTCCGCGGTCGTTCAGACCCAGCTTGGCTCCCGCCGAGTGGCCACCTCCCGCACCGTCCGTCGCGCCGCCGCCGTTCCCATGGCCGCCGCCAAATCGTTCTACGAGCTCAGCGCCACGGACATCGACGGCAACGACGTGAGTGTTTTTTTGGTTATATAACTGTTTGCCCATACGAACTTTGTGTTTTCAGGTGTCCTTCGACAAGTTCAAGGGCAAGGTTGTCCTCGTGACCAACGTGGCGTGTAAGTGAGGCGCGACCCGCGGCAACTACCAGGAGATGTCCGCGATGGCCAAGGAGCTCGGTCCCAAGGGACTCGAGGTACGTCCATCGCCCGATACGACCCAGCCCGCGCCCACCGAAGCTCCCCGAAGCACTTTTCGTCGTCGTCCGTTCCTGGACAAGACGACGAGCGATGCTGACCTGACCTGACCTGACCCTCCACGTCCCTCGCTTTCCTCCCTCAGATTGTGTGCTTCCCGTGCAACCAGTTCGGGTCGCAAGAACCCGGCAGCGAGGCCGAGATTAAGAAGTTCGTCGAGGACAAGTTCGACTTCAGCGGCGTCGGCGTCAACATGATGTCCAAGATCGACGTCAACGGCGGCAAGACCCACCCGGTGTGGCAGTTCCTCAAGGAGCAGCACCCCGGCGACGTGCGATGGAACTTCGCCGCCAAGTTCCTCGTCGACTCCGAGGGCAACGTGGTGGAGCGTAACGGCGATTCCGCCGGTGCGTCCAAGGCGAAGATCGAGGCGCTCCTCGTATGAACGAGCCGGCTGTGAGCGTGACGAGCGGCAGAGCAACGAGACTGGCGTCATCGCCAAAACCAAATCTCTGAACCGTCCCCGCGACGCGCCGCGACTGGCGGGGCTCCAGCCTGGAATCTGGACCCCGCCCGCCGTCGGCAGGCACCCCGACCCGTCGTTCCCTTTGTGATCCCGGCGCTATAAAGGGCAAATACCCACTGCGCCGGCGAGATTCGGGAACGACGCGGGGCGACCCTCGGGTGACAACTGAGAATACGACTCGGCCGCTTAGTTTAATACGACTCGGCCGCTTAGTTTAGTGCGAGTGTAATACGATTTGTGATTCATTCGAACGTCTAGCTAGCGTTCTGCTCGTTAAATATCTTTGCCCAGCCTCCCCCGAGCTCCACCCGCGAACGTGGGGAGCGCGGCGCCCTCACCGCTCGTCACGTGCATCAGCGCGGTGGTCGCCGCGATGAAGGGCAGCACCAGCACCCACTTGAGTACCCTGTAGTACCGCATGTGGAAAGAGACCGAGTAGCTGTCCTCGACGAATATGGCGCTGGCGTCGGAGACGCGGATGGTGACCCGGCCCCTGGCGCGCCAGTTGGGTATTGTGGTACTGAGCTTGTGTATACCCGGAGCGTCGTATGTGCCGGTCACTTGGGTGGAGAAGCCCGGGGAGGTGACGGTGACGGTCACCTTGTACGGCCCGTGGGGTGCGCCGCCCTTGCGCTCGATTTGTACCGTGCGGCGCTCGTCCACAATCTCAAACGGGACGTCGATCCTCTCGCCCCGGACGTCGTGGTACCCGCGGTCCTTCCCTTGGACCCCGAAGGAGGCGCCGCACCTGGACGCCATGTTGTTCACGCTGTGCACCTGCGACGTCCACGCGTGCAACGGGTCGTACGGGGTATCCAAGGATTCGTACACGTACACGACGCCGTTCATGGTGGCGAGCACCAGGTCCATCTTCCCGTTGCCGGTGAGGTCGTCGACGAGGGGCATGGAGTAGCTCGTCTCCCCCAGGTCGATCACGTCCCGACACGCTTTCTTACCGTCCACGAGGTAGACGAAACCGTCGAACGATATCGCCACCAAAGTCATCGCGCTCTCATCCCCGCGGAGCTTGGTGAGCAGCACCGGCGCCATCACCCGGCCGTTCGTGTAAAACGGGAAGGGATGCACGGGCGCTCCGGTGGCGCCGCGCAGGACGTGTATCGCGCCGCTGCTCGTCCCGACGACGACCTCGAGCGCCCCGTCACCGTCCACGTCACCCACGCTGACACCCTGCGCGATGAGCGACGACAGGTGCCGCTCCCACAGCTCCGACCCGTCCCGCCTGAACACCGCGACGGAACCACGCGTGTCCGCGGCGACGAGCTCGGGGTATCCGTCCCCGTCCAAGTCCACCGCCGCCACCTGCGCCTGGATCTCCCCCATCTGCACCGGGAAACCCTTCTGCGATGTCCCGTCCGACCGAAGCACGTACAGGAACCCGACGCTGGTGCCGACGACAATCTCCATCTGTCCGTCCCGATCCAGGTCCACCAGCGTGGGCGAGCTGTACACGTACGCCCTGTAGTCCACCGTATCCGTGGACAGGTCCAGGTGCGTGTGCCACTTCAGCGACAAAGTCTTCAAGTCAACCACGTACACGCCGCCCGCGACGTACTTGCTCATGTCGATCGACGGGTCCAGCTCGTGCGAGTGCGCCGGGTTGTCGTAGTACTCACGGTCGAAAAAGTAGGACACGGAGAGGACCAGCTCCTCCTTGCCGTCGCCGTCGATGTCGGCGACGGCGGGGGTGCACAGTAAGTGCGCGTCCACGTAGACGTGATCATCGTCGCCGGACTCGCGCGGGCGCTGCTGGAAGTTCTCATCCTCCCAGCCGGCGTGCGCCTCGCGGTGCGTTCGCAGCGCGGGGCGCTCTGTACCACCCGCCTCAGCCTCCTTCCCTTGCTTCCCACCCGCCTCATCAGCCTCCTTCCCACCCTTCCCTTCGTCCCCTTCACCCACCGAACCGCCCTCCGCTGAGTTGGAATCGTCGGTACCGTCAGTACCGTCGGTATCTTCCCAAAAGTTGTGGTAGTCGGCGTGGTAGTCCTTTTCCTTCGCGCTCAGTCCACCCGCGGGTTCCTCGTCCTCGTCGCCGTCGCCGTCGCCGTCGTCGAAAACCTTGAAGCTCTCCGCCGCCTCCTCCGTGAGCGTATCCCTCGGCCGCGCGGTGTGCTCGTCGGCTGAACGCAGGCGGCGGCGACCGCTCGAACCCGCGGTGCCTTCCGTCGAACCCATCTCCGTCTGCCGCTTCAACCCGTGGTGCGCGTGCTCGGGGGTGCCGTGTCCCGCCGGGTCCGGCTGGCGGAAGCCGCTCGTTCCAAAGTTTTCTTCTTCTTCGTCGGCGCCCACGTCGGGTCTGGAGTGGTCCACGTGGTCCGGGGCCAGGCCCACGAACCAGTCTTTGCGGACCCGCAGCCGTGGTACGTACAGCTTCTTGTCCAGCGTTTGGCCTGTGGGATCGTGCGTAAGATGTGGGGTTGAGTTTAGGTTTGGGTCGGACGGGGTATGCGTTTGGAAGGTTCGGGCGGTTGGGTTGTTGTGGATGTTAGATCTTCGACGGGTGGCTTAGGGTTGGCGAGGTGATCGTACCTCGGTCGTTGAAGAAGTGCACCTCCCCGTCGTACATCGGCAGCAGGATCTCAGTCCCCTCGCCCGACTCCCTCAGCAGCGGTGACGCGTGCGCGGTGGACTTGTGGAACGCGGGCCAGTCGCCGCCCGCCTTGGCGCCATCCTCGCCCTCGAGCACCTCGAGGTAGTGCACGAACGACGGAACCACGACCTCCTTGTGCCCGTCTGAGAACAGATCCGCGATGACGGGGGTGCTGTACACGCTGCTGGTCACCTCCGTCATCCACCGCAGCCGCAGGTTGGCGGGGCACTCGTCCTGCGGCCGCATCGCCTCCTCGTCGTCGAAGGAGTCCGGGGATGACTTGCGATCGAGGAACTTGTTCCCTTGGCCCGACGCCTTGGTCACCTGGTCGTTGTGAGCGATGGGCTTGGACAGCTGTGCGTCCGCGCTGATCGCGCCCATCGCGATAAGCACGACCAACGCGACGACCTTCGCCGATGGACCCATGGCGGGTTGGTTGGTAGTCCGTCCCGTGGAATGTTTCTACGGCGGGACCGATCTGGAAAATACTTGTAGTCTACTTTGAAAAAAGGCGGCCACGAAGCGCCGCACACTTGAGTGCACAGACAGACGCGTTCGCGATGTCGGGCATCGCGCGCGGGCGCCTCGCGGAGGAGCGCAAGGTGTGGCGCAAGGACCGCCCCCACGGCTTCGTCGCCAGGCCCGAGACGGTGGACGGCGCGGTGAACCTCCTGCGGTGGGAGTGCTCGATTCCAGGAAAAAAAGACACGCTCTGGTTCAGCGGTCACTACCCGCTCACCATGGAGTTCAGCGAGGACTACCCGTCCAAGCCGCCCAAGTGCAAGTTCCCCACGGGGTTCTTCCACCCCAACATCTACCCCTCGGGCACCGTCTGCCTCAGCATCCTGAACGAGGACGAGGGATGGAGGCCGTCGATCACGGTGAAGCAGATCCTGCTGGGCATCCAGGACCTGCTGGACTCCCCCAACCCGGCGTCGCCGGCACAGAGCGAGGCGTACATGCTCTTCACGAACGACAGGGCTGACTACGACAAGAAGGTGAAGGAGCAGGCGACCAGGTACCCGGCCCTCTGATTTGGTCCGTCACGTCGCGGGGGGAGTGTTCATAGCCTACTACATAGCAAAAACTTCAAATTGGAGTACTCTTAAGAACAAGCGAGATAGCAACAAACATCCGTCCCGCTCGTGTCGCTGAGCTGCGCGCGTGTCTGGTCTAAGGTTTGATGTATATTTAAATCGCGCGTAGTCGTCCTAATACGTTGGACCGCCGTACCGCCGCGTCCCTCCCACACTACACTCTGATTGATCCCCACGTTATATAAATCAGTCACCTACTGGTCGCGCACCTGCGCGTACACAGCCTCGGTGATGATGGGAATCTCCGGGTACTGGCCCTTGAGGCAGTTCCACATGCAATACCCGATGGCGAACAGGGCGTTCATCAGGGTGAAGATTTCCAGTAGGTCGCCGATGATGGACACGGTGATGTACATGGGGAGGTACTGCATGATGAGACCCGCGAGCATGACGCAGATGTCCAGCAAGATGGCCTGCATGGTGTTGTAGCGGATGAAGTGGTTGAGCTTGGTGTTGCGCACCACCGCCAGGAACAGGGTGAAGAAGGTCACGAAGGGGATGAAGGAGTTGGAGTAGAAGATCTGCAGCAGCGGCGAGATGAGCACCGCAACCTTGAACGTCCACGGGAACACCATGAACGCCTGGTCGGTGAACGCGATGGCGCCCATGCACGGGATGAGGTACGGCAGGCAGGACAGGATCCTCCACTGGAAGTCGGCGCGGATCTGTGGTTGTGGTGGAGAGGGGGGAAAGACGTCAGGGTTTAGGTCCACGAGTCGGTCCACGAGTGACATGCGTGCTTCATGTGTGGGGGATAAATGTTTACACACCTTGCCCTTGTTTGGGTCCTTGCCCATGAAGGCCTCCCAGAAGCCCTTGGGGCCCAAAGGCTCCTGGCCGGGGGGAACGAACGTGTCCGGCACCGCGGTCGTGATCACCTGTCGTACAGTGGGTGGGTGGAGAGCGGTCCAGGTCAGGGGACGTTCGTTGGACGGCGAGGCAAATTAACCCTAAAACCTGTCCGATAAGGTGCGAGAACAGGGTGGGAGAAAAATCCGGGGTTGAGCAGCCGGAGAATGGGCGCGTACCTTCCCCCTCTGCGCCCTCTTCGCCTTCGCGACGCCCGCCGCGTCGGCACAGTCACCCGCCATGTTCTCCCGCTGCGCCCGCCTCGGGGCGCCGGTCGCGGAGGCCCTCTCGGCCGCCTTGTGCAGAGCGCCGGTCCTCACGGTCCTGCCGCGAGCACGGGCACCCACCGCCGGCCTCGCGACGGCGGGCGCGGCCATTTGCATGGTGAAGCTCGCCATGTTTTCGAGCTAAACCGAGTGTGACGAGTCTCTCCCGAGTCTCCGGTTGCGCGTTCACCCGTCGCGAGGACGTGGCTGGTGCGCTTTCCGATGTGCCGACACCGCGGGTTCTAACGGGAAATCAATCGAAGTCCAGGCAGCGCTCCGGCTGCGATTTCGCTTTTGCTTTTTACGATCTTGAACCGCACTGGCGCCCAGTGTCAGAATCGGGCCGACCTGTGATTGGGCGAGCTTGGAGATATTGAGTCGACCGAGTTTGATCGGATCCAGTTGGCGATTCAGGAGCCTCTTCCTGTTGAAGAATTCTCCGATTGGTGACATCCGCGCGCAGTGTACGCGTCGCCACGGCAAGCAGACCACTTAACCAACGATGTCTTCGTCCATCGCCGCCACCTCCGCCATCGGCGTGAAGGCGAACGCCCTCACCCGCGTCTCCAAGCGCGTCACCAACGCCAAGCCCGCCGTCGTCTGTTCCGCGGCCAACAAGTCTGTAGATGACGTATCAGCGGTTGGATCGCACACGAACGACGCCGTGACCCGTCGCCAGGCCCTCGCCGTGGGTGCCGCGGTGACTGCCACCCTCGGCGCGTCCACCCCCGCGCTCGCCGCCCTCTTCGACGACGTCGCCGAGGGTGCCCTCACCCTCGGCGGCGGCGACGTCAAGGAGAAGCGCGAAATCAACCTCCCACCGCTCCAGATCGAGCCCGTCTCCAGGGAGGAGGGTTACAAGACCACCAACGGCGGCGACAAGGGCAGGGCCCAGCAGCAGTACCTCAAGTTCGTCGAGCCCACCATCTTGGCCAACATCGACCTCCCGTACTCCGAGTACATGAGGCTGGCGCTCCACGACGCGGGCACCTTCCAGGTTGTGGGCAAGAAGAACGGCGCAAACGGTTCCATCCGATTCGAGCTCGACCGCCCGGAGAACAAGGACTGCAAGAAGGCCTTCGCCTCCATCGAGAAGATCAAGAAGGCGGTCGACGCCACCGTGAACCAGCCCATGTCGTACGCGGACCTCATCGCCCTCGTCCCCCACTTCGCCGCGCGCATCGACTTCGCCAGAGATTACTACGAGGTCATGGGCGAGGACGATCCCAACTTTGAGTTCCTCTTCATCGGCACCAACCCGTACCTCGGCGCCAAGATGCGCATCGGACGCAAGGATGCCGACGGGCCCGACCCCGAGGGTCTCGTCCCCGGCGCTGACGCCAGCACCGAGGACCTCGTCGCCTGGTTCAAGCGCATGGGCCTCGGACCCAACCAGCTCGTGATGTTCGCGCCCTTCATGTACGAGGATCCCGCCAAAGGACTGGACCTCGCCGTGCAGGACGGCACCAACGCGTCCGTGGCGAACCAGTACGACTCCCAGCGCAAGCTCGGCAAGCGCGCGCCGGGCCCCGCGGTCACCATCATCAAGAAGCTGAAGGACATGACCGACATCTGCGTCCCCGGCGGTGCAACCTACGTCGGAGGTAACAGGGACCCGGACTACGTGGAATACGCGTACATCCGGGGCGGCGGTGAGATCCCGCGCGTCACCACCTTCGGAGCCTTCCCGGGCTCGTCCGACCTCGGTTCGTCCAAGTTCGCCCAGAAGGTGCGCGGCGACAGGTAATGCGTCGTGTCTAAGAGAAGGGAGCGGGCGGAGTGGAGCGTATTACAAAATCAGCTAACAACTGAGATTCATTCGGTGAGCGCGGTTCGGGTCGGGTGATGAGTCATTACCAGGTCCGCACCGCGCCGTACTTGTTGTCATAAGATAATAGAGCATAGCAGCGCATCGCAGGTCGCTCAGCACGCGTAGTCTCGCCCTGAATCGGTCGTACATGAGCTCGAGAAGGGTTCACAGCCTGTTCTCAAGGAGCCGAACTTTGGTGCGCTATATAATTCCAAAAATCCGGTTTCACACATGAATGATTTTCCAGTGTGCAAACCAACTGGATTACCAAACGTGGGGAACCCACAGGTCCGAGGATCGAAACCTCGCTTCGATAAATACACCTTCATCGAAGTGGCGCAGTGGAAGCGTGGTGGGCCCATACCTTACCTTTTGCCTTTTGCGGGCGGGGACGATAATTCGCGTCGGGCCGAGACGCTCCTCGCATCGGGGCCGGACGACGCCACACTCGGCTTTTGCATCGGTGACTCCAGGCCTCTTGGACCGCCACCCACCGACGAGGCGATTTCTTTTTTTTGGCTTGACAGTTGAAATTTGAAGGTGCCTTCTCCACTTCCCCGAGCGCGGTAGGGTGCGCCGGACCAGATGGGCACAGGGGTGCAGTCCGAGGAGTCGCAATGGCCGCACCACTTCAACATGATGGGGCAGCTCTTCGTCGGGTTCATTTTCCTCATCGCCGCGGGCATGTCGTACATGGTGAGTCACCACCCATCGCGCGCCCCCGATCCTCCCCTCCTCTCGTCACGACGAACGCCTCCCCGTCTCACCGGCCGTCGTTCCCGTGCCAATCAATCGCAGTATTACTACCTTAAGGGTCGAAGAGCGGAGAGGTTGCGGTCGCGCGCCGCGAGTGGGGTGATGGAGGGTGGGGGTGTGGCGGGCCTCGCGCAGATGCGGGCCAAGATGAGCGGACGTGCGGCACAGTACACAAAGTTGGACGGAGCCGAGTCGGGGAACGGCCGGGGTGCCACACGGTCGGGGTCGGGTGCCAGCGGCGGGGGGAGCGCGCTGTGAGGGTGTTCGATGATGTAGATTGAATCTGTATGATATTAAAATCGCAAATGTGAACGGCAGTACGAGGCGGGCGTCCGCCCCCCGCCGGGTGCAGTAAGAATGTTTTACTGCTTGGGCTCCTCCTTCTTCTCGCCCTCCTCGCCCGCCTCCTCGGCCTTGGGCTCCTCGGCGCCCGCACCGGCGTCGGCGCCCGCACCGGCGTCAGCACCGGCACTCTTGTTGAGCGCCTCGCCGATCTTCATCACCGCCTGCTGGAGCTCGTTGATCTTCTCCTTCACCTGCTCCACGTTCTCCGACTCGACCGCGGTCCTGAGGTCAGCCTGCGCCGCCTTGATGGCGTCGACCACCTCGGCGGGGAGGTTAGCCTGGTGCTCGGAGATGTTCTTATCGGCGCTGTAGAGCAGGGTGTCCGCCTCGTTCTTCGCCTCGATGAGCTCCTTGCGGTTCTTGTCGGCGTCGGCGTGGGTCTCAGCCTCGCGAACCATCTGCTCAACCTGCGCGTCGGAGAGGCCGCCGCCGCTCTGGATGGTGCACTGCTGCTCCTTGCCGGTGGCCTTATCCTTGGCGGAAACGTTCACGATGCCGTTGGCGTCGATGTCGAAGGTGACCTCGATCTGGGGCACGCCGCGGGGCGCGGGGGGAATGCCCACGAGGTCAAAGTTTCCGAGCATCTTGTTGTCCGACGCCATCTCGCGCTCGCCCTGGAGAACCTTGATGCCAACCTGGGTCTGGTTATCAGCCGCGGTGGAGAAGGTCTGGGACTTCTTGGTGGGGATGGTGGTGTTGCGGTTGATGAGACGGGTGAACACACCGCCGAGGGTCTCGATACCCAACGAGAGGGGCGTCACGTCGAGGAGGAGGATGTCCTTCACGTCGCCGCGGAGGACGCCGCCCTGGATGGCGGCGCCCATGGCGACAACCTCGTCGGGGTTGACACCCTTGTTCGGGGACCTCTGGAACAGATCCTTGACAATCTCAGTCACCTTGGGCATGCGGGACATGCCTCCCACGAGGAGAACCTCGTTGATCTCGGACGCGGCCACGCCGGCATCCTTAAGGCAGTTCCTGCACGGATCCTTAGTGCGCTCCAGGAGGGGACCCACGAGCTTCTCCAGCTGGGACCTGGAGAGGGACATGGCCATGTGCTTGGGGCCGGTGGCGTCGGCGGTGATGAAAGGGAGGTTGATGTCGGTGGACTGCGCGGAGGACAGCTCGATCTTGGCCTTCTCCGCAGCCTCCCGGAGGCGCTGAACCGCGAGCTTATCGCCGGTGAGGTCAATGCCGGACTCCTTCTTGAACGTCTGGACAAAGTCGTCGAGGAGCGCGGTGTCGAAATCCTCGCCGCCCAGGAAGGTATCGCCGTTCGTCGCCTTGACCTCGAACACGCCGCCGGAGATCTCGAGGATGGACACGTCGAAGGTACCGCCGCCCAAGTCGTACACGGCCACGAGGCCCTCTTTTTGGTCCACCCCGTAGGAGAGCGCGGCGGCGGTGGGCTCGTTGATGATGCGGAGCACGTCCAGGCCCGCAATCTTACCGGCGTCCTTGGTCGCCTGCCTCTGCGAGTCGTTGAAGTACGCCGGGACGGTGACGACGGCTTGGGTGATGCCGTGGCCGAGGTATGACTCGGCGGTTTCCTTCATCTTCTGGAGGACGAAAGCGCCGACTTGCGACGGTGAGTACTGCTTCCCGCCGGCTTCCACCCACGCGTCGCCGTTGGACGCCGCGGTGATCTTGTAGGGGACCATCTTCGCCTCCTTCTTGGTGTGCTCGTCGTCGAACCTGCGGCCGATGAGTCGCTTGCACGCGTAGAGGGTGTTCGTGGGGTTGGTCACCGCCTGCCTCTTCGCCGGCTGCCCCACCAGCCGTTCGCCCTTCTCCGTGAAGGCGACCATGGACGGGGTGGTGCGCGCGCCCTCGGCGTTCTCGATCACCTTGGCGTTCTTGCCATCCATCACCGCGACGCACGAGTTGGTGGTGCCGAGGTCGATGCCGATCACCTCGTTGGCGAACCTGGAACCGGACGACGCGAACGAGCGGCGGAAGAATTCCTGGGGGCCGTTTGTGGCCTCGAAGGCGGCACGCGCGTTGGTGCGCTGCGGGGGGAACGGGCGTGGGAACGGGACGGGGCGAAGGTCAGATTAGGCCCGTGTGACGGTTAAACGCGCGCGGGAGAAATACGGGCGCGCATCGTCCACGCGTCCACGGTCCCGCGCTCAGATCTCGCGGAACGAAGCCACCGTCCAGATCGGCGGTGGCTCCGACGATTCGGGGCCCGTCTATGATCGCGCGCGGCGGGCAGGGCCGATCCGTGACGGGGAAGGTCGCGCGGGCCGCGAGGTGCGCTCGGAGACGTCGCGCGTGAGCCATTCCACCGGTGGAGACGCGGGGACGCGACGGGGAACGAGCCGGGCGCGAAAGGGACGGGCGCTCACCAGCGCGGCGCCGCGGCGGGCGGTCCGGAGCACGCTCTGCAACATCTTTTCCTAACCTTCTCGCTGATTGGCGGAGTCGGTGTGGGCGTCGAGCTTCGGTACGTGGTACCTCGACGACGGTCTTCCTCGGTCACCTGCGCGGTCGACCTGTTCACTCTTCCGCGACGTCACTCCGACGCGGCAACTGTGACCTCCCTCCGTCTTACTCGGTCGAAGTTTACGGGAGACAATCGCTTCGCCGCAACCAACCACGTGGACACTTCTTCTTCTCGGACCTTCTCTTCTAAAAGAGTCTATGGGCATTTCAGTCAGGGTTCATTAGACCAACGCTTCCATATAAATCAGGCGCCGCCGCAAACGAACTGCAACTGCCGGAAAAATCGACCTCGACAGCGCTTTTTCATCATTGCAGAAGGAGGCAGAGGCGCGTTACTGAAGGACCGCCCGCCGCCATGGTTCGGCTCGAGGTGCCAGGGCACGTGTTGCAGCACTTCTGGGACTTGGCGAACATCGATGCCGAGACACGGCGCGAGTCCGCCGTCAACCTGGTGAACGAGCTCAAGCAGGCGCAGGACGAGCACGTACCCGGTGGGGCCGATGATGGAACTTTGATGGGCGGCGGCGGCGGCGGCGACGCGAACGGCGTCGTCGACGGCCCGGCGCTGGAGGGATGCTCGCCCGTGCTGGTGTACGCGCTCAAGCGTCTCGCGCGTGGCCTCGGCTCCGGTCGCTCGGGCGCGCGCCAGGGCTTCGCGCTCGCGCTCACCGCCGCCTTCACGGAGATCCCCCTCGTGTCGCTCCCCGACGGCCTCAAGCTCCTCAAATCCAGCTTGGAGCCAATCACGCAGAGCACCAAGGGTGCCGAGGCGAGGGACATTTTGATGGGCCAGCTCTTCGGAATCGCCGCCCTGGTCCGTGCCATGGCCGCTCGCTTCAAGGGCGGCGACCTGACACTCGAGTCCGTCCTCTCGTTCGGCGCGGCTGTCGCCGAGGAGACGGCCAAGCTCGCGGCTTCAAAGGCGTACTTGGCGGAATCAGCCGCCGCGGTGGTGCTGGAGCTCAAGGCTGCGTTGGGGCCCGGGATGGGTAAGATGTTCGACCGGTCACCCGCGCTCACGAGTTGGATCACCACCCCGGCGAGCAAGGCGGGGCCCGAGGTTGTCCAGCTGTGCATGGAGCTGTGGCCTTACATGCCCAAATCGATCAAGGATGAATGCGAGTGCGTGCCCCAGGGCGGCGTCAAGGCTAAGGACTGGACGGCGGTGTTCCAGCGTGACCGCGTGGAGACCGTGAGGGACGCGTTGATGGAATCGTCCTACGTGCACCCGCGGGTTCATTCAGTGTGGGACGGTCTCATCACGCACGCGGTGGAGGTCCCGGGCGCGGTTGAGACGCTGTGGGACGTGGCTTGCGAAAACGGTCTCTTCGTGTCGGGGTCGCACCAGCGGCGGTACCTCGGGTTCAGGCTGTTCAATACCCTGCTGCCGCTGTGCGAGCCCGAGGCTGTTCCCTCGCTCTTCTCCGACGGGTTCATCCGGTGCCTGCTGAACAACCTCAACAAGGAGGAGAACTACCTGCACGCCGCCGCCGAGGAGTGCCTCGATTCCGTCGTCGCGTACGCAAAGGCGAAGGACACGCCGCAGCAGAAGAGGCTCAGCGTCATCGCCGCGCTTCAACGCCTGGGTCCCAGCCGGTTCGATAAGGTGTCCAAGAGGAACGCGGTACGGGAGCTCATCGGCGGCCTGTCCGTCGACGACGCCTCTGGGTACATGCGCGAGCTCATGGGCATCTTTGTCGCCCCGCCGGCGGATGTAGCCAAGCGAACGGAGGGCGCGCCGGGCGGTGAGCTCGTCGGTAACAAGCGCAGGCTCTGGGCGCTGGAACAGGCGGTGGGTTTGTGGGCCAAGCTGCCGGCGGCGAGCCAGGCGACGCTCGTCAAGTTCCTGGTCACGCACGCCTTTTACCGGGCCGACGGCGCGGCTGCGAACGCGGCTGCGGCGCCCAAGAAGGGAAAGAAGAAATCTTCCGGCGGTCTCGTGGAGGAGGCTGGCGTGGCGCCCCTCGCCGAGCCCCTCGACGGCCTGAGGGAGGCGTGCGCGGTGCGGGTATCCAGCCTGCTCGAGAAGAACCTCAAGGCTCAGCGCGCGGCGGCGGCTGGCAAGGAGGACAAGCCGGCTGAGAAGAAGCCCGCCAAGAAGGGCAAAAAAGGGAAGAAGGCGGACGAGGACGAGGACACCGACGGGGACGCGGCGGCGGCCAAGGAACCCCCCGCGGACCTCCTCTCGGTCGCGGCCGATCTTTGCCGCGCGATGGACGCGGCGGGGAGCGGCGGGACGCTCGTGGACGACATGCCGCGTGAGTGCGCCGACGTCCGCGGGGCTCTCTTTGCGTCGCTGGACAAGGTTAAGGATCTTTCACTGGCGGGGGAGAAGGCTGAGGACGCGGGTGCCGCCGCCGCCGCCGCCGTGGCGCCCCTGCTCCGCGTGCTCGCCGTGCTGCAGCTCGGTGACTGGCGCGAGTTCACCCCCGCCATCGAGGACCTGCCGCGCTGCGTCGACGACCTGGTCAACCCCCCCGAGGTCAAGAAGCCGGCCAAGAAGGGAAAAAAATCGAAGAAGGACGAGGAGGAGGACAGCGAGGAGGAGGAGACCCCGAAGCCGATGGACGTGCTCGTGGATATCCTCCTCTCGTTACTGGCGCAGCCCTCGGCGCTGCTGAGGGACGTGGTGGAGCACACGTTCAAGGCTGTGGCTCCCGCGGTGAGTGAGGCGAGCGTCGTCGACATGCTCAGGGTGGTCATGGCCCGCGACGCCGACAACAGAAACGCCGGAGGAGAGGGTTCGGACGATGAGAACGGCGGACCCCTCGGCGAACACGACGAGGATGAAGAGGAGGATGGCGAAGACGAGGATGGCGACTCTGACTCCGACTCCGACGAGGCACCCGGGGCTGCGAACGGAGCGGCTGCGAACGCCGTGGACCTCGACTTTGGCGGGTCCGACTCTGAATCCGGGGATGAGTCGGGGGATGAGGACGACGCCCCGTTGGACGAAAAGAAGGCTGCGGCGATCAAGGCTGCGCTCGTCAAGGCTGGCGCGCTCAAGGAGAACGACGACGACGAGTCCGATTCCGATTCCGACCCCGCGGACGGCATGGACGACGAGGCCATGTTCGGCATCGACAAGCTCCTCGGCCGGGCGTTCAAGTCCCAGCGCGAGGATATCAACCGCAAGAAGAACCTCGTGCGGGCCACCAGGGACTTTAAGTTCCGCGTGCTCTCCCTCCTCGAGCTGTACGCCAAGTGCCAGCCCGCGTCGCCGTACCTCCCCGGCGCGGCGTTGCCCCTCCTGGGCGCCATGCAGGATGCCCTGGTCGCCGGTACGCCCCAGTCCGCCGCCCTCGCCGAGCGCATCGGCGGCGTGCTCACAAAGTCGGTGTGCCACGCCAAGGACCTCCCGACCGGCGCGGGTGCCGAGCCCGTCGACGCGGAGTCGATCGCCGGCGAGCTGAAGCTGGCGATCCGCGCCGCCGCCAAGCCCGCGGGTGCGGGCGGCGACGCTAAGGGTTTCGCCAAGCCCGCCACCGCCGTCGCCATGTACCTGCTCCGCGTGCTGGAGGCTGTGTCCAGGCTGGAGAAGAAGAGCGGCGAGGACGAGGCATCGCCCGATGCGGTCAATGCCTACCGCGACGCGCTCGAGGCGTTCAGGACCAACAAGCGGTGCCGTATCAAGGCTCCTTTCTTCCAGTCCGCGTTTGAGCGCCACCCGCCGCTCGCCGCCGCGCTCCTCCCCGAACTCGCCGCGCTGCTCAACGCCGGCGCCGACAAGGAATCCAGCCGGGGCGAGTACCTCCGAGCGGAGGGTGCCAAGCTCCTCACCAACGCGCTCTCCCTCGGACGCAGAAGGAGCCCCGCGGTGGGCGTCGCGGCATCGACGCACCGAGCCGTCATCGGGTCCGCCCTCGCCGCAGCCGTGCGGGCTCCGTGTCGCAACAACGCGGCGAGGGCCGAGACGGCTAAGCTTGCGGTGCAGTGCATGGAGGCGTTGGGGCGTCTGTCCCCGGATGCGCCCCTGAGCACCGTGCTGGACGCGGATGACATCCTGGGGGCGGTGACGAAGCAGTTCGCGGTGCCCGGCATGCCCCCCAAGGGTGTCTCCGCGCTCACCCGCGCGTGCACCCTGCTCGGGAAAGTCGCGCCCGAGGCAGTCCCCGGGGAGCCCAAGGAGCCCAAGGAGAACAAGGGTGCGGGCGACAAGAAAAAGGGAGGGAAGAAGGAAGGCGGCAAGGGGGAGAAGCGCAAGGGACCCGACGGCGCCAAGGAAAAGGGCGGTAAGAAGAAGAAGGCCAAGAAGATGAAGAAGGCTGCCTAGACACTTTGTAACTCACGTCTGTGTTGATTTTCACCTTGCTCAACCTCGACATTTTCGGATTCATTTCGGCCGCCACGAGAGGTATTTTTCCCGAGATCTCGTGCCACGTCCCACATTCTCGACGCGTCGCGTGAGAACTCGCAGGTCATGACTCAAGCAGCGGCGAACGCGCTTACCAACCTGGCCAGGGCGGCCATGGGCCTCGGCGTGGGCTTCACCGCGGTGAACGCCTCCATCTACGACGGTGCGTCCGCGATTAGATCGCGTGATCCTCCGCCCGCCGACGCCTCCTCGGAAAAATTGCCAGATAATCGCCCGAGACACCGCTCCAACCGCCGCCCGCTCCGATCTCTGACCTCGACCCGTTTCCCACTTTCCCCGTGATTCCGCAGTCGACGGAGGCACCGCGGCGGTGATGTTCGACCGCTTCCGGGGTGTCCTGCCCAAGGCGTCGCTGGAGGGCACCCACTTCCTGATCCCGTTCATCCAGAAGCCCACCATCTACGACCTTCGCACCCGGCCCAGGTCCATCACGTCCGTCACCGGAACCAAGGATCTGCAGCAGGTGAACCTCACCTTGAGGCTCCTGTTCCGCCCCGACGTGGATCAGCTCCCGGAGATCCACATGACCCGAGGTCCGGACTACGACGAGCGCGTCCTGCCGTCCATCGGCAACGAGGTTCTCAAGGCGACTGTGGCCCAGTACGAGGCTGAGCAGCTGCTCACCATGCGCGCGGAGGTGAGCGACCAGGTGGCCACCGCGCTTCGTAAGCGCGCGGCGGATTTCGGCATCGTCCTGGAGGACGTCGCTTTGACTCACCTCGCGTTCTCGTCGGAGTACAGCAAGGCGATTGAGGCGAAGCAGGTGTCGCAGCAGGATGCTGAGAGGTCCAAGTTCATCGTGCTCAAGTCCGAGCAGGAGCGCGAGGCCGCCATCATCCGCGCGGAGGGTGAATCCGAGTCCGCCAGGCTCATCAGCCAGGCGACCAAGACCGCGGGACCGGCGCTCGTGGAGCTGAGGCGCATCGAGGCGGCGAGGGAGGTTGCGGAGACGCTGTCCAAGTCCAGGAACATCATGTACCTGCCGGGCGGGAACTCCCAGATGCTCCTCGGCCTGAGTGGAAACTGAGGGAGCGGGGGAAACTGAGGAAGCGGGGGCGATGGTGTTGGTCTGCGCGCGAGAGTAACAAAAGCAATTAATGTAGTTAAAGCCTTTCTTCGAGTGGGTCGTGACGTCGAGTGCGATATTGAATTTCAAAGCTCAAGTGCCGAACTTGTGGCGGTACAGCGGCGCCGGCATTTGCTCCAGCACCTCCTCCCACGGTCTCTCCACCAACAGCGCCTGCCTGGGCGCGAAGTACGAGAGCAACAGGCACGGGTTGTCCAGCGTGGCCACCTTGACGTCGCCGTCGCCGCCCTGCCCGGGGTTACCCCCCCTGGGCTGCAGTTCCGACTTGCCGTCGCCGCCGCCGTGCCCACCCGGCCCCCTCTCCCTCTCCTTCTTCCGCCTCTTCTTCGACGGCGCGGGGGCGTCGACGACGGGCGGCTTACCGAGGTTCATCCTCGCGATCGCCGACGGGGTCTGCGCCAAAAGGACGCTACTACCCGGCGTGGGGTCGAAGCTGAGGTTACAGATCTGTCCGGGGAGCGACGCCATCTCGCGCGGCGCCGACATCCCGGCGGCGGCGAGGGCGGACGACCACGGCGTCAGCTCCTTGCTCTCGACATCGTAGGTCAGGACCCCGTTGTCTCTCACCGCCAGCGCCAGGATCCCCGACGCGGACAGGGACATCGCGGATACCGGGGGCCAGTACGCGTGGCCGGGTGGCGCGGGGAGCGTCGCGTGCAGCTTGAGGTTATCGAGGCTGTACACGTGGACGCCGGCGACGCGCCTGTGGCCCTTCGTGGTGACCACGGCGAGCCACTGGTTGTCCGCGCTGCAGCACACGTGCGACACGGGGGGGCATCCGATGTCCTCCACCGACACGACCCCTTTGTTCGCGACTGGTTCGGCTCCCTCGTCGCCGGACTTGCGCTTGACCCCAGACTTGGCCGCGCGTTCCAGCGCGATGGCCGCGGAGGAAACCTTGGGAACGTGGGCGGTGAGTCGCGTGGTGGCCTCCCTCGCCTGAAGGTCGATGACGTGGACGGTCCCGGAGGCCCCGACGGCGACGAGAACCTTACCGTCGGGGGTGAACACCAGCTGGTGCGCGGCGTTGACACCCTTGGGCGTGTCCTGCTTTTCGATCCGGTACTCGCCGTTCTCCTCGTTGAGAACCAGTTGAAACAGCCGGAGCGCGTGGGTGTCGCTCACGGCGATGAACTTACCGTCCGGCGAGATGGCGGAGCACAGCGTCCGTCTACTGCCGCCCAGCTTGGCCCTCACGACGTGCGTGGGCGCCGCCGCGAGCTTCATCATGCCGTCGTGTCCCTTGGTGGAGTCCACCGCCTCGTTCGTCGCGCCCCCCGGCCCGCCGTGCAGACCCTCGCCCAGCCGCCACACGTCCACCCACCTCGAGTGGTCGCACAGGAGCAGGGGCGGGTCGGGGTGGCCAACCTGCGGCTTGACCTCCATCCGCTCGTGCTTCCCGTTGGCATCCGACCCGCCCTTCCGTCCCTTCTTACCGGCGGACTTGCCTGGACCGGTCCACGTGCCTGGACCGGTGAGCGCCAGCGGCGTCCGCTGCGGCACGGACACCACCCGCACCGGGTGCCTCTTGCGAAACGCGTGCGCGGGGTACGCCAGAAGCTGCGCGTCGTTACCTCCCGTGAGCAACACCGACCCCGCGGGCCCGGACGCCATCGCCATCGCCTTGACGTCGTGGGTGTGGGGCCGCTTGCAGACGGTGTACGCCCACGTGTTGTTTTCCTCCTCGATGCGCTCAAACTGCGCAACCTGGGAGTCGATCCCGGAGGCGTACACGAACTTACCGTCGGGGGAGGACGTGACCGCCAGCACGTCCGCCTTGTGCTGCTTGAAGGTGTACAGCTTGGTACCGAACTGACCGTCCCAGAACGTGACGTCGCCCTCGCTGCTGCCGCTCACCAGGGTACCGTCGGGGAGGTAGTCCAGCGCCCACACGCAGAGCTCGTCGCCCTCCTTGCCGTACTTGTTGAGCCTATCCCTGCCCTCCACGGTGATGCGCTCGATCTCGCGCGAGTTGGCCACGTCCCAGACGTGTATGTGCGCCTTGCTGGTGCCCGCCGCGATGTTCACGCCGGATCCGAGCCACGCGAGGGAGAGGCACCGCCCTCCCACGGCGCCGAACCCGCGCCTGTGCTGCACGCCCCGGCCCACGCCCTCGCCGGCCATGACCACGATGAAGCGCACCGCGCCGTCGTCGCACGCCACCGCCACGCGCTGCGGCTGCCCGGGCTTGGGCTTGGGTTCCGCGCAGAGGCACCACACCGATCCCCCGTGCGAGTCCGTCACGCTCCTCGGCCTCAGCGTGTTGAGGTCCCACTCGGTGATTTGGCCGTCGAGCCCGGCGCTCAGTAAAACGCACGGGACACCGCCGCTGACATCGTCCTCCTCGGCGTCGAAATCGAACGGCGCGCACCACGCCAGCGCGGACACCGCCGCGCCCGTGTGCCCCGGTATCCTCGCGCTGCATCTCCAATCCGTGGTGTCGTAAACTTCAATGTCCCCGGTCTCCCTCGCCAGCGCGACGGTCCCACCGCCGGGGGCCACGGCCAATGCCACCACCGCGGAAGGCTGCCATTCCACGAACCTCGACCTGTGGAGTTCCAACATGGTCACCGTCGAGGATCCCCCACGTGTGTGGATGGTCTGGTACCTGATTTTATGGAGGCGGCGGTCACCGCCGCCAAGTTTTGCCCTCAAAATGCCCCAGATCGATTAATTCCAGAATTTTGTATATCTGTTTACCCATACAATACGATGTGTGAATTAATTACCCAAACATCAAATAAGACGTGATTCAGACTCGTTTTGCTGGGTAATTTTGAAGGGTCATCATTGTAACCAGTACACACGCGAGTATCGCATTTTGGGGTGCGGGCAGCGGCCGCCGATAGGGTCCGGGAGGGATGGGTTTCGATGCGGTCGCGCTCGTGAGTGGCGGCAAGGACTCCGTCATGGCCGCCATGATGGCTCAGTCGTACGGGCACGACATCGTGGCGCTGGCCAACCTTCTGCCCGCCGATGGGACAATCGAGGAGTTGGATTCGCACTGCTTCCAGACGGTCGGCCACAGGGCGGTGGGCGTGTACCACGAACTGACCGGTCTACCCCTGTTCCGTCGTAAGATCGGTGGCACGTCGGCGCACGTGGAGATGTCCTACGACGTGTGCGACGAACGCGTCAAGGGGGACGAGGTGGAGGACCTGAGGGCTCTCCTCGCCGCGGTGGTCAGAGAGATGCCGAACGTCAAGGCTGTGACGAGCGGGGCGATCCTCAGCGACTACCAGCGGCTACGGGTGGAAGCCGTGTGCGCTGACTTGGGCCTGGTGAGCCTGGCGTACCTGTGGAGGCAGCCGCAGGGTCTGATGCTGGAGACCATATGCGACTCCGACGTGGACGCCGTGCTGTGCAAGGTTGCCGCCATGGGACTGGTGCCGAAGAGGGACCTCGGCCGAACGCTGGCGGACGCCCGGGAGACGCTGTACACGATCGAACAAACGTACGGGTCGCACTGCTGCGGCGAGGGCGGGGAGTTCGAAACAATCACGATGGACTGCCCGCTGTTCCGCCGCGGCGCACTCCGGTTCGAGGGGACCCCCGAGGTTGTGGTCACGAGCCCGGACCCCTTTGCGCCATCCGCGCACCTCGCCATCGCCGCCGTCGCCGTGGACGTCAAGGACCGACTCATCGAACCGGGGAGGTTGGTGGACGTGGACGATGCGCCCCCACCCCCACCACAGACAACACGACGCACCATCGACGCGTTCCAGGAGGTGCTCACCACGGAACAGGGCGTCATCGGTGGCAACCAGAGGCTGACCAAGAGTTGGCGCCGCGCGGGTCCCTCGTTCTGGACCGTCGCCGCCGCCGTGCCGGTGTCCGGACCTACGTTGCCAGTGGGGTCCAAAGAGGAGGCTGCGAGGTCCACGGAGGCGTCACTGCACTTCGCGGAGCTGTCGCTTCGTGAGAACGGGTTGGACTGGAGCGACGTGGCGCTCGTACAGCTGTACGTCCGGGACATGTCGCACTTCTCCGCCGTCAACGAGGCGTACACGCGGGTGGTGCCGTCGACCCAACCCCCGGCGCGCGCGTGCGTCCAACTGCCCTTACCCGAAGATACACCCGTCGCCCTCGACGTGCTCGTGGGTGTCGGATCCACCGGGTCACCCAGGAAGTCCCTCCACGTGCAGAGCCTGTCGTGCTGGGCGCCGGCGTGCATAGGACCTTACGCCCAGGCCGTGACGCACCTGGGTTTGACTCACATGGCGGGTGTCATAGGCATGGTCCCGGCCACGTTGGACATCATCCGGGGCGAAGCTGACACAGACACGGGCACGACGGAGGCGCGCAGGGCGTGGAGGAGCGCCGCCGCCGTGGCACGAGTCACCGGGTCCACGCTGGGACGGGACTGCCTGTCCTGCACCGTGTACGCAGCCGCGGCTCACGGCGACGGGGCCATCCGGATCGCGTCGGACGAGGTGTTCGCCGAGGTGATGCGCGGGGAGGGTTGGCAGGATGACGTGGACGTGCCCGGGGGTCCCAACGCGGCGCAGGCGGGGGTCAGCCGGGGTCCATCGGGCGTCCACCGCAACGGCGCCGACTCCCGGTCGTCCATGGCGGTTGCGGGCGACGGGAGCGGGTTCGGCTCGAGCGAACAGAGGCGGTGGTCGTGGGATCCCCTCGTGACCCACGTCACCGTGCCGGGGCTCCCGAAGGACGCGAGGGTTGAGGTCCAGCCCGTGCTGCTGGACGGCGACGGGCCGGGCGGGCGGGTGGGAGGCGGTGAACCGTGGGACGGCGACGTGACGACCTCGCGAATGGCGGTTCGTTCGACCACTTTCAACGACGGGGACGTCACGTGCGTTTCTCTGTGGCGCGCCGGACGGTTCTGTCGCGCGCACGCCGCGTTTCCAAAGTCCGCGGACGACATCGACGCGAGCGCAGTCGGCGCGTTTCGTGCGGTGGTCCGTGCGGTGGAGGAGGCGGGTTTGACCGTCGGCGACATCGGCTGCGCTCGTTTGTTGGTGGCGAGCGACGACGTTCTGGACACCGAGCAGGTGCGTGAGCTCGGGCGGGCGGTGGACCAGTGCTTGGAGGTGCAGTGCGCGGTGGTGCCCGTGCTGCGCGCGAGCTTCGGGTCGGTCGACGACGCCTTCTTGGTCTTAGAAGTGACCGCGGCGTCCTAGCTAAGAGTTAGCAGCTGTGGAACACCAAGTCAAAATTCGGGCGAGGAGACCAGCGGGCGAGCGTTTTCTCACACGTTCGCATTCACGATGACCGAGCGCGCGCACACCTCTCTCGCGCCACCGACGCGGACAGATATCGTGTTCCGCGGTTTCGAGTCTCATTCGCCATTCGCGATCTCCCACAGCTCGCCCCGATTCTTCCATCGCCGCTCATGTCGTCGCCCTCCGACGCCGACCTCGATGCCGTTACGTCCCATGCGTCGTATGAGATCGAGGTGACCATCCAGGACGGACCGGACGGCGCGCCCCTGGCGTCCGGCTACATGGAGCGCGACCCATCGCGCCGCGAGAGCAAGGTGCGCACATCGAAGGGTCCCGTGACCGGTCGACGCGTGCGGCTCAGATCGCCGCGCGGGGAGGAGTCCCTTCGGGTGCCCTCGACCCCGGGCAAAGTACAGTGGCTGAGGGTGAGAATCGGGGGTCTCGAGCTCGAGGGCAAGATATCGCCGCCCCTCCCCGAGTATCACCGCGCGGACGACCCACCGCTCGAGCGTCAGATCGGGTCGATGCGCGCGGACGGCGTCGCCGTGCAGCTTCGGTTCAAGACGTCGGAACGGACGGATAAAACGTTGGAGCCGATCCAGTACGTCCTGTACGACGGAGCCTTCACCGCCGACGAACACGCCACCGACGGTATCGAGGCGATCGAGGCCGCGGGGGAGCTCGTGTACACGCCGGCGAGGGACGTCATCGCCCAGACCCAACCCGCTCCACGCGTCGGTCGCATCACCGACATCTGGATGCCCCAAAAGTTCGAGAAAGGGTCCGAGCACTGGAAAGAGGACGACCCCGACAGGCTCCAGTACGACGGGAGGGGCCGGGAGCGCAACGAGGAGCTCCTGTTCGAGATCAGGCGGGAGACGGAGGCGTGGGAGGCGACCGGCAGGGACAACGCCGTCCTACTCAAAAAGAGACGCGACGTGCGCAGGTGGGACCTCGCGTTGGCCCAGAACCGTCGGTCGATCCTGAAGGACCTGGCCAAGCACGTCACGGAGACGGGCGAGGAAAAGGTCTCCGTCGAGCTGGTGGAGCACGTGAAGGCGACGACGACGTTCCAGAAGCGTAAGACGACCTGCGACCTCGACGTCCGACGCGAAGACGTGTTACCGTGCGATGAAGGTGACAAGGAGGCGGTGGACTTGATCAAGGAGGACATGTTCGAGTTCCTGGACGAGCTATTGGAGATGAACGCCGGCGAGCTCACTCGGCTGCACGGCGAGATCAACCGCAAGTGCCTTCGATGCACCGAGGGTATCAGGCGCCTGGACCAGGAGCTCGAGGACAGGAGGCAGTGGGACATCGCGGAAAGTGGCGTGGAGACCAGGGACGTGCTGGAGAACGGCATCAGACGCGCGGACATGGAGAGGATGCTCGGCCGCGTCGCCACCACCGCGGATGTCGAGGCGAGCGAGAAGATACCCGCGGCGGACAGGATGAGGATCGTGGGGGGGCACGACGTGGAGCAGTCCCGGCTGATGGGGCATCAGCACTACTTGGGGCAGCTCCCCAAGCCCCTTTACGTCCCTCGTCCCAAGCAGGATCTCCCCGAGGGTGCCGATCAGTACGAACAGAAACTAGCCCGAGGCATGGCTCCTTGAAATGAAAAACTTGTCGTCTGCTCGCCGGTTCGTGTTCAACACCCAATTCTTTCGTCGTCTGAGTCTCAGTTTCAGGACGTCCCGCACCCTCCACCCGTCCGAGATGCCGAAACCCGTCAGTC
>Ga0257106_1000486_pt1 | contig 23493 bp, 36 predicted proteins | sample LP_taG_3_FD_190177 | JGI IMG/M metagenome (GOLD analysis project Ga0257106, IMG submission 190177) | Marine microbial communities from Northeast Subartic Pacific Ocean, Canada - LP_J_2011_P26_10m | ecosystem: Environmental > Aquatic > Marine > Oceanic | place: Canada: Northeast Subartic Pacific...
ATTATTAAACAATATTATAATTCATCTACCAGACTAACTTCAGACCCGGAATCATCATCTTCATCACTTGGTAAAACGTATTCATTATCCGATAAATCTATTACTTCGTATAAGCCAGTTTTCGTCATTTCGTATAAGCCAGTTTGTTCCAATTCTTTTGTATCATAAAATCCAGAAACACTATCCTTAGGTATACACTCTAACTCCTGATCGAAATCCCATAAACCATCACCAACGTGTTCAAGTACAGAGACTTCAAATTCAGTGCCTATATCTTTTATAATTTTTCCTATACATATCATACCATCTTCAAATTCAATGTCAATTATCTGATTTTCCATTTTATAAACATAAGTTTTAATTCTTAAAGTATATTAAATGGATAACATACTAAAAGATCGAATTATAAGAGAAAAAGATGCAGTTATGTTTGATATAGATGATACTCTTATTTTTACAAATGGGGTGGCTAATATACCGATTATTAAATTACTATATTATGCAATGAATTTAGGATATAAAATTGTTATTATAACAGCTAGACCTAATACTCTAATTACAATGGCGTTTACAAAATGGCAATTAAAAAGATATCGTATACCATATCATTCTCTTATAATAACGCCTCCACATAACAAGGGTAATGTAAAAGTTAAATCTGGTTTAAATTATGTATTATCGGTTGGTGATCAACCAACGGATCTTACACACACACAATACTCTATTAAAATAGAATATTAAGACTTCCATCTTCTGTCACATACATGGCATGTAATAAATACAGTCATTGGTTCATCAGCACTTCGAGTTTGCATTTGGTAAAAAGTAGTTTTATACCCTCTACATTTACCACATTTAAATAGCCCTTTATAATCCTTATCAAGCATATAATTAGCCGCGTGTTGTTTTTTCATTTCTACCACTGCTATTTTTTCTGCCATTTTCGCGTGAGGTCCTTCAGGCCACAGAGCCTGTGGTGATAAATTAATAACCGTTGATGTTTTAATTTCACCCGCCAAAATTTTATCTTTTAATGTCGGTGATTTTTTTAAATTATACATAATACTTAAAAATTTTTGTTTATACCGTTGAACATGATTACTATTATTTGACGCAGGTGTATCTCCACATTTTTTTGTTCTTGTATAAGTCCAATTAGATGTATGTTTTTCTAAGTTTTGAACTATGGCGTGTTCAATTGGTACACCCAATATTTCTGAGTACTTCTCTCTCGCGTATTCTCTAGATAACATCTTTTACTTTATAGTCTATTATTTTCTACTTAGGTGTTTCATTTCATGTTTCTTACAATCAGAAAATGATTCTGGAGAGCACAAGTTAAATGGATCGGAAGTAGTGATTGGTTTATTTCTAGTTTGTACCCAAGGTGTGTCAAGAACTATGTTTTGATACAGTTCAGTTTCTTTTAATATAATATAAGCGATTATGAGAGCTATAAATATTTTGATAGTGTTGTTCATTTATTAAAAGCAATTTTTTTTATTCTAGTAAAATAGTATGACACGTGCTGTTTTAATAAACGAAAAACGTAACGATATATATGAGATAGATATTGACATATCCCCGTCTAAAAACGAAATTTTTAAACTATTAAAGGGTAAAGCGAGTTTTTTAGGGCAATGGCCTGAAGAACAGGTTGTTATTGTAAAAACTGAACCAGACGAATCTTTTGTTGAATTGTATTTAAATTCAAATAGATTACCTAGACCGTTTACAAATATGAAAGTTTTAGGAAGAATACTTCTAATTCGTATGGATGATAACGCAGACCCGCAAAATTTTTCATTAAAAGAATATCATGAAATGGCTAAGTATACTCATCCTAGAACACGTTCTTCTTCAATGTTAATTAGTAGACCGTTAAGTAGGAATATGAGCTACTCCTCTGAGGACGGCTTGTGAATATTTCATACACAATTGAAAATGTGACTGTGCCCAATCAATTGGATTGTCCATTTTAATACCAAATGGGTTTTCATTTACACTTTTCATTAAATCTTTTGATTTACTCATGTCATTCATTTCAACCATTACCGTATCTATACCTTTTAACCATAACACGTGCTTTTCGTTTTTAGGATCGAACTCTTTTACAAATGACATTTATATTGTACACTCACACATTCTTTAACCTTGTATCTAATCTTGATTTATAATATCTCTCGTTTATTTCACCGTCTATTTTCTGACCAGATAATGATATTTGTAGTAAATCTTCCTTATATTCGAAAGTGTGACAGTAAAAGTAACAAACACCCGTTCCGGTTGACATTTCGTCGAGTTGACTCTTTACCATTTCTTCCGTGAAAATATATTCTGATATATTTTCGGGTGTTCTTTTCTTAAAATTTATATTAGAGTTTATTCGAGAAATAGGTTGTTCCAAATTCATATCTGGCCACACGCCATAGTTTGAACGGTATTTACTTATGTAGTCTATACATTCGTTAGCATTCCTTTTTTTACTAAAACAAATTATACGTGGTTTACCGTCTGGATCAGTAATTGTTGTATATCCACCTCTGATTACACCTATAAAATAAAACTTCATATTACAGTATACCAATATATCTTTATACTTCATCCATTGACTTAGTTGGTTCTGGTGTATTTTCAAGTGACCTCATTAACATGTTTCGTGATATATCCATGTTTTTCTTGCGCATTTTTATCCCCAACTTTTCGCCATTTGTTTCAGTTGTTTGTGATAACCATCGTTTTAATAACCCTTCTCTATTTTCCATAACACGTGATGCGATATTTGTTTTACCGTTTTCATATAGAGCCTCTATAAAAGCGTCACCGGAACTTGGATTATGTTCATTTGAGAAATCACATAACCAATTGAATTCACTTTTCATGGGTGACCTATCCATTTCGTATACCTGTGCTAATGTATATTGTGTAGAACGAAACGTAAAATATTTTACAAGTACAGTATCAACGTCGTCAAATGTTTGGTCGGAATAATCATTACCCGAAACACACCGCGTTAATATACGATTTCTAGATTTTTTTACAGGTTTAATTAAAAATACAGGTTTTGTAGAGTGTGATATCATCTTATTATTTATATAGAAAAAAAACCTTAAGTTAATTTATACAGATGAACTTTCCCAAAACACCCGGTCAATGCGAATATCTAAGGGTTATACAGACTCATAAACCTATTGTAATCGCAACCGGTCCAGCAGGTTCTGGTAAAACTATGTTTGGGTGTCAGGTTGCAGCAGAAAAATTAGCAAACAAAGGGTGTAAACGTCTTATACTTACACGACCTATAGTTGCCACGGATGAAGATATGGGATATCTACCCGGTGAAATGGAACGAAAGATGGAACCGTGGATAAGACCTATGATGGATGTTTTTGAAAACTATCTTACACGTAGCCAACTCGAAAAACATGTGTGTATAGAACCATTAGGGTTTATGAGAGGTCGAACGTTTAACGATTCTTTTATCATCGCAGATGAAATGCAAAATAGTACACCTAACCAAATGAAAATGCTTTTAACGAGATTGGGTGATAATTCAAAATTGATTGTTATGGGTGACATAAAACAAAGCGATTTGGGTCCAAGAAACGGTCTCGCTGATGTTGTTAAACGAATAAATGGACTGGAATTAGAATATATCGAACATGTCATCATGGATGATGAAGACATCTTGCGACACCCATCGGTTGCTGAGATTTTGAAATTATATTAGGATTTAAGAACACTATTTTTTAAATTTTTAATCCGTTTCTGAACCTCATTTACTTTTTTTTCATATTCAATAAATTCATCTTTATAAAGTAATGCCCAATCATTCATCTGTTTCAGTATCTTTTTATTATGAGAATACCATACTATTACCTCTTTACTTATTTTATCACACGCTGTGTATTCATCCATAACAGACTTTGAACATTCGTCTCGACCCACCTGACAATACTTTAAAATATCTTCTAGTTCAGCCATATTATCGGTGTTAGACGTACTAAGACCAGTAATGTATTCTATTTCAGTTCCGAGCATTACTTTATCGTAATATTATTATTTTAAAACTTCATAAACATTCGTTACATAATCTTGGTCACAAAACCATATTTTATCAGATTCTGCCGTTATTAAATATTTCTTACCGTTTATTTCAATCACGCTAGTCGGATCACATATATTCTTTGAGTTAATCGGTTGTTCTACGTTTTCAATTACTATCAATGGTTTACCATATTGAAATTTAACTATCCATTTAAATATATCGTGTTTTACGACATCACCGTCTTCTATATATGTTCTGTGTCCATATCCATAATACTCATTTTCGTTTAATTTATACGCAGGTGTACCACCTCTATATTCGAGATTATAGTGGCGTTTATCATCTATAACATCGACTTTTGTTATATCACCGTTATTTACATCTAAAGTGTATAAATGAAATGGTTTGATATAGTGTATAAAATATAATTTATCGTCGTGTTCGATAAAAGATAGATTTTTACCACTCGCGTTAATTTTAATATACTTTTTCGTTTCATAATCTATCAAGTGCATATCGTTGAAATAATTATCTAAAATGTATAGTCTACCTTTATAAGTAAAACACCTTGGATCTTCACCTCTAAATAATACACTTTTGTCTTCTATAATGTCGAGATTGTTACTTAATTTAACTTGTTTAATAACTCTCTCATCACCATAATATCTTCTACCAAACCCCAAAATTTCATTTTTATAGTGAATAATTGAATAAAAAATAGAATTTTTAAGGGTGTGTATTCTTTTAATATGAACAAATTTCTCACTCATTATCTAACTATATACGTTTTGATATCTTTAAACTTTATTTACATTAATTGATCGTATAAATTTTCTTTAGATGGAGGAAATATGGTAGTGCCGTTATCATCTTCACCGTCGTCTTGCCATCTACTTTCCTGTTTTTCCATTGATTTAATGTGCCATAAAGCAAGTTCAGGTTTAGCAACTACACCTTGTACCTTCTCAGATCCAGTTAATTTCGTGTGTAATTCATCGGTCCATGTTACGTATTCACAATTTTTATATAAACGACCTTGGTAATCCGGCCAGTTTATCCATCCGGCTTCATTTATATTAAATTTATAATAATCGATAAAACTTTGAGTTATACCCGGGTGAATATTGATTCTCGGTATGAATAATATTTCGGCTTTAGTTTCCGTTATAATATTTTTAATATTTCTTATCAATTTTTCTTGCGGCATCTCATCAGCATCAATTAAAAATGTATAATCACCCGTAGCAACTTCACCGTGATAACATGAATTTTTATAAAACGTATCAAAAGGTCTTTCAAATACATTTATTTTTTCCTTAAAATGTTCTATAACTTTATCAATCTTATCGGTTTTGTGTAAACTATCGACAATAACTTGAATATTATCCTCTTCGTCGATGACCTTTAATAAAAAATTTACGAGAGAATATAATTCCCTCGATTCATTGCACACTTGAATGCTATAAGTAATCTTCATATACTTAATATCATTTCATTTCTTTAACATAATAAACTCCATTTATCATTGTTATACCTTACAGATTCTTCTAATTGTGATAAATCATTTCTAATATCAGATACATAAGGTTCACCGAGTTCTTTTTTATTTATAATATCGTACGTCGCTCCAAATTTTTTAGCCCATTCAGATAATTTAAAACATTCCGAGTATACCAAGTTACATTGTTTAGCTATTCTAAAACCGTCTATATATTCTCTAACGACTTTCATCACATCATCGATATTAATAAAATCGAAATATTTATCCTTTTCTATTATAACGTGTCCTTTATCTTTACATATGGCACTAAAACGCGTTGACAATTCACCCGGTCCGTAACATCCCCATATTCTCAAACTATACGCGTTGGGTATTTGTGTAATACGTTTATCTATTATCCATTTAGAGAGACCATATGGATCGGTGGGTGGGTTACCGTTGAAAACCGCACCACTAGAAAAGTATATGAGTTTACCATTAAAAAAACGCGATACATTTTCAAACATGAGTATATTCTCTTTTAAAACGTCACTTGAATCTTCTTTTAAACGACTACCACCAACAACCGCGCAGTGTATTATAACACTAAATTTGTACCTATGGAAAAACTTTTCTACAGATACTGGATTTAATAAATCAACTTCTTCGCGTGTTATAGGAATCCATTTATTGTGCTCTAAAAAATATCTTCCTATAAATCCATTACATCCTAAAACACCGACTTTCATTTATAATATATTTCTTTCATTTTTTTAACTATATCAGTAGATCATATAGTAGTTAAAAGAATCTACACTAATAAATATAATGAATGTAGCCGATGCCATAGTTGACACATTATATACACATGGGGTGGACACATATTTCGTTGTCAATGGTGGGTCGATTGTCCCGTTTATTAATTCGATTTCAAAACATCCAAATACGGTATATGTGTGTTGTCAACATGAACAAGCGGCATCTATGGCAGTCGAAGGGTATTATAGAAGTTCTGGAAAAATTGCAGGTGTATGTGTCACAAGTGGTCCAGGTGTTCAAAATATATTAAATGGTGTCTGTGGATGTTGGTATGATTCGATTCCATCCATTTTTATTACTGGACAAGTCAGTACACGTGAAGACCTTGCCGCCATTACATCTAAACCTAGACAATCAGGCTTCCAAGAGATGCCAGTGTGTGCTATCTTTGAGAATGTCATTAAAATGGTTACACATATATCTTCAATCGAAACAATCGGAAATGAATTATCTAAACTCATTTCATGTGTAAAAACACCAAGATATGGACCTGTATTACTCGATCTACCTGTAAATATCCAAATGTCAGAATTAGAAAAACCATTGGAGATACTTCTAGATGTACAAAAATATGAGTCTATCAATGAGATCACTTGGTTTGACATAACAGAATATATTTACAAAAGTAAGAGACCAGTTGTATTATTTGGTCACGGTGTAAAACTCGCAGGGGCGGAGAAAGAGGCTATGGAATTTATAAAAAATACAAAATTACCATTTCTCGTTTCTTGGGGTGCATTTGATATATGTGGAACCAACCACCCACTCCGTATAGGTTCCCCAGGTGTATACGGTGACAGAGTTGCGAATTACACTGTACAAAATGCGGATCTCATTATATCCATTGGAAGTCGTCTTGATAGTCGTCAAATTGGTGGAAATGGACCCATGTTTTCTCCACATTCAAAAAAGATTATGGTCGATATTGACGTGGAAGAGATCAATAAAATGCCAGAAAAGGGTGTTAAAATTGACCTCGGTATAGTGAGCGATGCCAAGAACTTCTTGAAAAATGTTATTGTACATAGTCGCGACGAACCCATACATCCCGAATATAATACACATGACGGTAATATCACATTTTCGAGAATTTACATTTGGGTACAAAAAATAAATGAATGGAGGCAGAAATATAGTGAAGAAAAATCACGTGAAAGTGACTCAATTGTGTATGATTACCTAAATGTTTTTTTCAAAAGCCTCCCAGATGACTGTATCATCATTCCGGATATAGGTAGTAATTTAGTATGGACGATACAATCTGCCATACTCAAAGAGAGTCAAAAGCTTTTCACAAATTTAGGAAACGCCTCAATGGGCTTTGCTATACCTGCAGCTATAGGAGCTGCTATAGCGACTAATCGCCCAATATATGTGATAATAGGTGATGGGGGTTTACAGATGAATATTCAAGAACTTCAAACTATAAAAACATATAATCTACCGATTCATATTACAGTGTTAGACAATGGTGGATATGGTATGATTAAACAGTTTCAAGATAATTATTTCAAATCAAATTATTGTGCAACATCCAAGGCAGACTTATATAATGGAAATGTAGACTTTACTAGAATAGCAGATTCGTATGGTATCAAAAACTTTGATCATGTTACAATTCCAGAAACCCAACGGATTTATCCTAAATTAATGTTTGGTGATTCTTTAGAAAATATGTCTCCTTACATACAATTTGAAGATGATATGATTGTTCAGGTACCACCTAAAAAGAAACAGGGTTGGAATTAATATATGATTCACCCATATATAAAATACATATTTACATATGATTTAAAGAGTAACACCCCTTTTAAATCATAATGGACAAAAAAATCTGGTATGCCCCTAATAAATTCGAGTCATACGGCGAAGAAGAAATAAAGGCCGTAGAAGAATGTCTCAGAGACGGTTGGTTAGCAGGGTTTGGTAAACGTTCCGTAGAATTTGAAAAGAGAACCGCATTACTCTTCGGTAAAAAAATAGGTCTTTTCGTAAACTCGGGGAGTAGTGCTATTTTACTCGCACTCGCCGCACTCGATCTTCCAAAAGGTTCGGAGGTCGTAACACCCGCGTGTGGTTTTGCAACTACGGTAGCACCCATTTTACAGCTCGGTCTCGTACCGAAATTTTGTGATGTTGAATTAACAACATACGTACCCACTCCACGGCAGATAGTATCCACAGTAACGCATAGAACTAAGTGTGTTCTGATACCAAACCTTATAGGTAACGTACCTGATTGGGAAGGTATTAGATCAGTTTGTCCCGGTATACCACTTATTGAAGACTCTGCAGATACAATCACGCGGACCGAGTGTACGCACATAAGTACAACGAGTTTCTATGCGAGCCATGTTATTACCGCGGGTGGTGTTGGTGGTATGGTCATGTTCAATAACATAGAACAGTATAAACGTGCACTCATGTTCCGAGATTGGGGACGTATAGGTGATAACATAGAAGAACCTTCAGAAAGGTTTAACCATTCGGTTGATGGTATTCCGTATGATTGGAAGTTTCTATATGGTGTTGCTGGGTATCATTTAAAAGCGTGTGAAATGAATGCCGCATTCGGGCTCGTACAACTCGATAAACTCGAAGGGTTTTTGAAAGTTAGGAGACAATTAATAGAAAGGTACGTAGAAAATTTAAAAGAGTGTTCGTATTATACATTACCAGACGATTCCAAAAAACCAAATTGGCTCGCCATCCCCCTTCAATGTGATGATCGTCTCGGTGTTATAAAGTATCTCGAAGAAAACGATGTTCAAACACGTGTTACGTTCGCGGGTAATATTACAAGACATCCAGCTTTTAGGGAATTCAAACAGGCATTTTATAATGCAGATACAATTATGAAAAATGGGTTTCTTTTAGGTGCACACCATGGTATGACGCTCGACGATGTTGATCGTGTGTGTAATTTACTTAAAAATTTTGCCAAAGGTAAATAAATGACTAACGTTCTAGTTACGGGTGGTTGTGGATTTATCGCATCCAATTTCTTAAATATTATGAAAGAAAGGTACCCCGATATTACGTTTGTAAATTTAGACAAACTTGATTATTGTTCAAATTTATATAACGTAAACCCGGGTGTATCAACATTCGTTAAAGGTGATATACGTGACAATAATTTGATTGGGTATCTAATCAAACAATACGATTTTGACGCCGTATTTCATTTTGCGGCAATGAGTCATGTAGATAACTCATTCAACGATCCAAAGAATTTTACATTAAATAATACGTACGGGACACATGTTCTTTTGGATAAGTTTAGAGAAATTAAACCAAATGTAGAATTTATACACTTTAGCACAGATGAAGTGTACGGTGAATCAAATACAGATGTTCCATTTACAGAAAGTACAGGTGTATTAAAACCAACAAACCCATATGCAGCTTCTAAAGCTGCTGCTGAAATGATAGTTCAGTCCTATATTGACTCGTATAAAATGAATATCAAAACGATACGGTGTAATAACGTATACGGACCAAATCAGTATCCAGAAAAACTTATACCCAAATTCAAATTAGCTTTGCGTAACGGTGAAATGTGTACTATACACGGTTTTAAGAGTGCTAATATTAAACGTGCATTTATGCATGTTAACGATGTTGTAGACGCGGTTGAAATTGTTTGGAAACGTGGTAATCCTGGAGAAATATATAACATTGCGTCAGATGATGAAATATCCGTATTAGATGTTACAAAACTTATAATTAAGCTAAACAAAAATACAGAAGAGTACCATAGATGGATCACGTACGTAGATGATCGTCCTTTCAATGATTCTCGGTATTACATATCATCGGATAAACTTAAATCATTAGGATGGTCACAAAAGAAAACAAGAGAAGACCTCATTAATTTTCTAGGACAATAGTATAAAAATGGAATTGCGCCCTTCTTTAAAAATCGCTCTCATAATATCATATGTTATAATCGCAGGATTAGGTATAAATACGTTTCAAAATTGTACCGATGTTCAGGAGAGTCAAAAATGGAAAAATATTAAGATGTTTCTTAGTCACACGTTAACGATTGCAATCATCGTACCAATCATATTAAAATTGAAAGATACCGATTTTTTTAGTGGTGATAACATGTTCATCTTATACGCTATATTTGGTTTCCTCGCGGCTGCTATGTCGTTAGGAATGGCGAATGACAGTAAGTGTAAAGACAAGGGGTACGTCGGAACGACTTCGGTAGCACTTGTATCTTATTTACTCGTGAATGCATTTTTGGTATATAAAATGATAGATATGGGTAACAGTAACGGTAACGGTGTATCCGTACCAAACGTATCAGTGGCTCCAGTTATGAATAATATCAAAAACGGAGTTCCAAACCCAAATTTCAAGTAACTTTTCGTATTTTTAAAAAAATAATACACATTAAATGGAACTACATGAGTCTATTCATTTAATGTTTATCCTCTTGACCCACGTGATGCGTGGGGCAGGAACATTTAGTTTAGAAGAAAAAATAAAAATGGTTCAGTTTGTTGGTTATATAATACAGAATACTAATATACCTCTATTAAACACCGGCGATAGCTGCGGTGACCAAACCTGTGAAACAAACCATTGCAAAACGCCCCGTATTAATTAACGCAAAGGTTTCGAAATCCTCGTCGGATAACTTACTAATCGCATTCGTCATTGTACCTATAGATATAAGAGAGGCACCTAGACCCATTATAGAAAATGGTAAATAGTGTGTTTGTTCGATAACGTTTAAACCCGTGAGTCCCCAATTACCGGCGCCCAAAATAGTACCATACATAGCTGCGCGTCCATTAATTGCTTCTACATATTTCCAATTAATACCCGTATCGTCTTTAGATGAACGCGTTACTGTTTTACTAATTCGTTTTCTGTATAGTTTTGGTGTAATTGGTACGGTATTTAATCGCGGTGAAGTAATGGTTTGCATTTATATAGAAGAAGATTTTTCTTTTTTATATTTTCTTTCCTTCAATAACCTTTTTAATATGTATAACCCCAAAAACAAACCGGCTGTTGAATACATGACGGAAAAGTTAGCACCTTTTCTATACTGGTATATTATCCAAAGTGTACTGGCAAGAATACCAGCTAAAACGTACTCCAGACTATAATAAGATATATCTTTGGTATTTATGAGTTTATTCGTAAGCATCATCATTTGTGCCAAACCTATAGTTATGGCAATAAAAGCGATATTATCGTCGGTGTTCATTATAATAGTTAAAGAAATTATTTTATAAACTAGTATATAATAATGTCAGCTACCCCGGAAAAAATTGTCGCAAACTATGATTCGAAATCCAAACAGTCTAAACAAGTCGCCTCGGAAATGAAGAGAATTGTTGAAAGGTATAGAGGTAAACGTATCACGAAAGAAAACGTTTGTATTCTGGTTTCGACGCTCATGCTCCAAGCAAATAATCTTAAAACTATTTCTGGTCCTGATAAGAAGGAACTCGTTCAAGATTTGATCTTTTCCGTCATTGAACAAATCGACGAAGGTGATACCGATACCGAATTTGAAACACTTTTAAAAGCTATGGTTCCTAGTATGATTGATAGTTTTGCTCTCATGTTGAAAACGAGTGCAGGGTGTAAAAAAATGTTCAAATGTTTGGGTGCCTAAACAATTAACATAAAGTTATTACGCGTATACTAAACATAATGAAATTCCCAACTTTAGAAACAATGGTTATATATGGGATATCAACAATAAGAGATTTGGTAATGTACTCTGAGAATAAGCTCGTTAGACGTAAAGTTCGAATACTTAACGAGTGTGATCATTGTTCTTTCGTGTATAGTGGAAAAGTATGTAATAACTGTAACGATATTAAAAATAATTCGCTTGTATAAACAAATGTCATACACAACCGTGACTACTTATACAACCAAATTAAACATCGAATCGAAAAGTGATTCTACATGCTGTTCCGAAAGACGACTCATAAAAAATTTAAAACGTGATTTTTTAAAAAGGGGGTATAAAAGTCATCAGTTTTCGTCATGGGTGAATAGAAAACATGGTACATTAGTGATATCTCGTGAAACCAGTTATGGTGACGGTATATCGCTACCGTGTGTTTTATGTAGAAAAATGATAGAGAAATATAATTTTAAATGGATCGCACACGATGGAGAAAGATGGGTACATTCATGTCGATCAATTAATATTCCAAAATCACGTCCTACAAATAAACAAGTACGTGTTCTAGGTTTTTGTTTTGATAACTAAACCCAATACTGATTCTAAATTATTCGCGTTTCGTTTGAGTGGCTTAGCGCGCTTCAAACGTAACGTCTCGTTTTTACCCGTAGCACTATTAATATCACTCAGTTTCTTAGTACTTGGTGCTATAGGTATATTTATTTCGGGTACGGGTTTCGTTTTTATTTCTTTAGGTTCTTCATTATCAACTATTTGATTCTCCCTAAATTGATCTATTGTTAAGTCGCCACCGAAAACGTCTAATCTTTGTCTATGGGGTGCACGTTTTATAGTTCCTATCTTATTGAAAAGCTTACGACGCATCATCACAATATTACCACATATAAGTCCTCCTCGGTTACACCCGTATTTGTCTATAGCGTACATTTTCATACAACTCCACGAACAAAAGTTACCGGATGTATGAAATTTATTACGACGTTCGTCATGTTTATAAGGCATTTGTAAAGGCGTACTTTCGAATGGGTGGCAGCACCACCAACACCACACATTCATATAAACATAAGGAATGTTTTTTCTTTAAGTATTATTCAGTTTATCTTCGTCTTCTACCACCACCCCCTTTTTTTGACATTACCATTGCAATTATTACTAATAATATCAAACACGATATACTCGATACAATACCTCCACCACCACCACCGATCAAGAGTTTCTTATTCGTTTTCTTAGCTTCCTCGTCCTCGTCTTCTTTCTGTTTCTTCATATCAGCTACGGTTTTTTCCAAGTCGGATGTTTGTGTTGTTGATAATGGTACACTGGACGAACCACCCGAACCACCGGATCCACCCGATTCACCATCAGTTACACCACTCGTCGAATCGATATTACACGCGGCGTTAACTTCAGCGTTTGATTCTCCAATATCTATTGACATTATACACGCGTTATAAGTAATATCACACCCCGACTTATACCCGGGTGGTAAATAATTATTTGCTCCTGAACACAATGTTCCACATGGTAAGGAATCGGTTGCGTTTTTTACACCTAATTTTTCTTCGATTGAATCTAATTTAGTTTTTGCCTCTGGACACCCCACCGATGTTGGTTTATTCACACAAACCGTTTCGTAGTTTACGACGTTATAACACTTACAAAACTCATTATTGGAATTAGCGGGATCAGCGCAATACTCTGTTGCTAATATATCGTACGAATCACCTAAACTAGATTTACTACACAGGGGCTCATTAGCCATTCTATTCTCTTTGAAACAATAATCCTTCATAAAATCTTGTGTATTTACCAGATCCCAACACGTTTCGTTATTAGCTCTACCCGTTTTAAAGTTTGGTTTATCGTTTTTTATGGCATTACACACGCGGTTTATTATAGTATTATACTTACCTTTTACGTGTGTTTCATTACTCGCAGCTAAAGAGGCCATGTTATTTTCGTCTATTTTCCATTGGCAAAGAGCTTGAGAAGGTTTATTGGCTGTTTTAGCGTGTTTCCATGCTTTCCATGTCGCACCCGGACAATGGTCGGATAAATTATTGTCTTGGTTACCTTTTAAATATTTTATCCAATTAGCGTGCATTACATGCTTGTCACCTTCACCTAACGGACCTTTCCCGTCGGGTACATCTATAGTAGCATTGATTTTACCACCATTAACTAATGATTCACCACCGGGACTTTGTATTTTCATGGAAGTTATACCATTTACAGTACTCGCATACGGACCATGTTGGTTTATCCAAAATGGATCGTTATACATCTGGTATTTACCATCTGTAAGTACAATCGCTTGTTGAGACGGACTAGGATCACCGTGTTCGAAAAATGAAACGGATGAATTATCACACCCTGTAATCTCATAACTTTCTACAGCGTTGTCATATTTCGATACGTGTAATCCATTTCCCTGATGTGACCATTGTACACGCTGTGTAAAATTAGGATAATTACCCACTTTTACTTTACACACCATTGTATGGAGTATTTATATGTACTGATATTTTTTATCTTCGTCTACCACCACCCTTTTTTTTTGACATTACCATTACAATTATTACTAATAATACCAAACACGATATACTCGATACAATACCTCCACCACCACCACCGATCAAAAGGTTCTTTTTCGTTTTCTTAGCTTCCTCTTCCTCTTTCTTTTTATCTTCAGCGATAGTTTTTTTCAATTCGTCTACGGCACTCGTCGAAACACTACCGGAACCCCCAGATTCACCCGAACCACTCGCATCACCAGATCCACCGTCAGTTATACCACTCGTCGAATCGATATTACACACAGCATTGATTTCATCGTATGAAGCTCCAACATCGATTTTTTGTATACACGCGTTATAAGTAATATCGCACCCCGACTTAAAACCATCGGGTTTATACACGTTTGCCCCCGCACACACGGTTCCACACGGTAAGGCGTCGGTTGCGTTTTCTACACCTAATTTTTCTTCGATGGAAAATAATTTAGTTTTTGCCACCGCACACCCCGCCGATGTTGGTCTATTCGCACAAACCGTTTTATAGTTTACGACGTTATAACACTTACAAAAATCTTTATCGGGATTAGATACGCAGTACTGTTCAGCGATTGTATTATACAAATCAGCTCCTAAATGCGCAGTTGTACACAAATTTAACGTATCGTCTACGATATTATCGTCTTTTTCACACCATTCCTTTGCTAATGCTTTACTCGTATCCCAATCTTTACACGTCTTTCCATCGTGAGTTACTATTTTATTAAGATTCCCCGATTTAGAACATATATCATTTTTCAGACTATCATACATTGGTTGACGAGGATCGCCTGTTATTCCCTGATCTTTTATATGTTTACTTAATGTTTCTAAAGAATTACCAATGTTTTTGTTATATATACATTTAACACCTGTATTAGATTGAAAATATCCCGTACCACCTGGACACGGTCTACCTGATTTTTCTTCGCCTTTGTTATCTTGCCAACTACCAGTCTGTCCAAGATCAACAAGAAGAACATCGTCACGATCCGCATTTTTAGGGTCTCCCGAATTTTTAACTTCTGGCCACCATCTACATCCACCGCAATGATTATCACCCGGTTTAGCAGGTGTATACCTTAATATATTAATATCGTACTCAAGCTGATTAGCATTAGCACTTGGAATTCTTTCAACACGTATCGATTCAGCATCATCGTTCCAATTAGGTTCATTCCATCGTCTTCTTTGATCTATACCAATATGATCTGCATTTCTCATAAAACGACCACGACCAGTGAAATCTTGACCTGCCCATACAGTTATTAAACAGTTTTTATCGTGTGCGTCAACAAAAAAGGAAGTTGCACCCGCTCCTATATTATGATAACCGCCTGATGTACTATTATCGGTAACTTTTCTAGCCCAGCCACTATACCCTTCATTTCTAAAAGCGGTTGCTTCACATTTACCCATTATGTTGAGTATTTATATGTACTGAGATTAAAATACGTATAAATATTTTTTTACCTTCGTCTACCACCACCTTTTTTTGACATTACCATTACAATTATTACTAATAATACCAAACACGATATACTCGATACAATACCGCCACCACCACCGATCAGGAGTTTCTTATTCGTTTTCTTAGCTTCCTCTTCCTCTTTTTCTTCCTTTTCGGCGATAGTTTTTTTCAATTCTTCGACGGCACTCGTCGGAACACTACTCGAACCACTCGAACCACCCGATTCACCATCAGTTACACCACTCGTCGAATCTATATTACACGCGGCATTGATTTCAGCGTTTGATTCTCCAACGTCAATATTTTGTATACACGCGTTATAAGTAATATCGCACCCCGACTTAAAACCATCGGGTTTATACACGTTTGCTCCTGCACACACTGTTCCGCATGGTAAGGCATCGGTTGCATTTGCTACACCTAATTTTTCTTCGATAGAATCTAATTTAGTTTTTGCCTCTGGACACCCCACCGATGTTGGTTTATTGGCACAAACCGTTTTATAGTTTACGACGTTATAACACTTACAAAACTCCTTATTGGAATTAACGGGATCAGCGCAATACGCTTCAGCGAGTTCGTTAAAAATAACTGACCCCACGACTTCAGTATCACCGCATGAAGTTGTAGTTATATTATCACCTGTACTGCAATATTCTTTAACAAGAGTACTGTACTCATCTAGAGATTTACACGTTTCTGAACCCCTAACTTTATCCGAATAATTCTCAAAATCACTACAGTAATCATCTTTGGCGTGCGTCCATAACGTATCATACCCATCATGATTATACCCTGATAATTGAGAAGCAAAATCTTTTATACCTGTCGAAGTTTTAGTATCTAATCCCATTTAATAGTGTATTATATTTTTATTTTTTACAACATTTACCTTTATATCTACCAGTACCATTACTATATTCATAATCTACGCGTGTCAAAACTTCATTGTTATTACATTCGAGTGCTGATTGTTTTGATAACCACTCAGTGTGATTTTTGTGTTCTTGTGTATATGAGTTTGATATATTTCTACAGGTTCCAGTAGTTGCTTTCTTACCACACTTGAATTTGTGCCAATTTTTACCACTCCCATTACGTTGATACTGAAAAAAAGTTAACGGATAGTGTCCACAATCTATAGGAAAAGAATTAGGATAACACGATAAATAGCTACACTCGTTTCCCTCGTTTGTATGAATCCAAAAATCATCCGACTCTTCGCCTCCCGCACAATCATAATCAAAACGTTGTTTATACGTATCAACTTGATTAACATCAAACCCTTTTATACCTTTTCTGGAACAATCTACTGGGTGTCGATCTAAAAATTCTATACCTTGTTCAAGTCCCGCATCTGTCTTAGGAGAATGTTTAGACCAATCTCTTGTTTGTGTCCAATATTCGGTTTTCGAGGTATTCCTGGACATGAAAAATAATAAGATTAAAATTACAATAATAAGTAAATATATTTCCATTTATATGTACTAAGATTAAAATACGTATAAATACTTTTTACTTTTTTCTAGAATTTAACATGAATACTATACAGAGACATGATGCACATATAACTGAAAAGAATGATGTACCGACCTGAAGTGATGTATTATTTGCTAAATTATCTAGTTTATCACTTTTAGTTCGTTTCTTTTTTTCTTCTTTTTCCTGTTTATTCGCCATATTCTTAGGATCGAGTGCATCCGCACCAAACCCGTGTTTTTTAAGGAACTCGGCAGGATCCGTACCCGTACCTCTGTGGCGCCAACATGATAGAACGACGTCATCGTTACTCTGTTTAAAAGCTGCGCGTCCTTCACCACACGTAAACATACCTGAACACCCTTCCTCGAAGTTTGTAGGTTTGTATTGTTGACCTATACTCCAACACGCTTTGTGTGTACACCTCAAACTATTAACAACATCGTCTCTAGGGAACTGAAACGCGGACGTAAGTGCCTCGAACCTATGTTTTATGGAATCACACCGAGCGCCGTCCCGTGTTTTCAAACTAACGCGGGGTGCCCATTCACCCACGTTCCATTTATCAGAGGGTCCCGTAAACGTGTTCGATGTAAGTTTACGTTTACCTTCGCCGTCCTTTTCCCATATTTTGTTCAGTTTTGCTCCCGAACACTCTTTAATAATCGCATCGGCTTCGGGTGTGTCCCATGCGGCACTACTCGCGGGTTGTTTCCTAGAAACTGTCGTTGGTGATGAGCATAAACCTCTACACACATCTTGGTGTATAGACCCTTCCTCCGTACAAAACGTATCACCCAAATCTTCCTGTTTAACAACAGAAACCTGGTCGTATAAACCACCACACTGTTTTTCGGGGTTCGTTGCGTTATAGCATCGACACCACGAATCCTCGGGTGTTTTATCACAGTACCATTCGGCAATTTCGCGGTACTTCGTTTCACCGAGTCCCTGTACAGGTTCGTCCGTGTTACATATTCTTTGTGTATCGTCTTTTATGTTCGTCTCTTCTCTACACCATTTATCCGATAATTTAGGGAAATCTACTTCGGGTAAGGATCTACAATCTATACCGTCTAACGGTAACGATATCGTATCGACCAAACGCTTATAATCGTTTTCCTCATGAGTACACCAATTAACGCCCATTCCTCGCCAAAACTTATAAGCGATATTATCCGCCCCGTAATCTTTTACCTTTGAGTAATATTGTTGTATAGCTGCCAATTTCTTATCCTCCTCTAAATCTCCTATTTCTATAGTTAAAACTGATGAATTATTTGGCTTTACAAACCGTTTCAGTTCCGGGTCCCATACAGGAAATCCCAAAATATTATCAACAAGAGGCCATATAGCATCGGTATACGGATCCCAAATGTCATTACCATCTTCATCTTGTATTTTGGGTTCCCAAAGTTTATCATCTATTTTTATAATTATATCACCTGCATCATGCATACCAATTAGGGCCCCACCAACCCCTCTGACGTCTGCAACAAGATCTTGTTCCGATTTAGATTCATAATTACTTACAGGCATACATAAACCACCTTGACATGATCTCCCTTTGAAAAATCCAAGGTAATAACCTAACAATAGTTCAGGACTAAAGTCATACACGGGTTTCCAACAGCTTTTTCCTTGAGCTTTTTTCCAAAGACAATTAAGAACAGCCGAGACTTTATCCATATCACTTGATAAACCCATTTATATGTACTGAGATAAAAATACGTATAAATGAAAAGTGTTTATTTATTTATTTGTTTGTTTATAAATTATCGAGAATTGATTCGAGTTTGGAAACATCTTTTGCTTTAGACGCTTCTAAAACTTGACGGTGGATATCTTTATCCATCGTGAGTACCTTGAAACGACCATAGACGAGAAACGCTTTTTCGTCTAAGGTATCTCTATTATCCCGAATATACGTTCTAATTTCAGATTTATCGCCTGAACCAAGTAACAGTTCTTTCTCTTTCGACGAAAACATGAATAAAATCGTACATATAATTGCAAATACTATGATAATTCGCTTATCAAACTTCATTTATATACGCAAATATTTTTTTTACTTCATCTTCGTCATCAGTAACAGTAACATGCAACAACAACAACTCACAGACATGATGGTAACTCCACCACCGCCATATAACAAAACAGCCTCTTCTGGTGTTAACGGTATTTTAACCCCTGCTTTTTTCAAATACTTTCTACATTCGGGCATCCATTCGTCACGGTTTTCTACAGATTCTCCGCATGGATAATCGTCGTCTATACTGGCGTCGATACACTGAGAACACATAGTTATATCTTCTTGACACGCTCCTTTATTAACAGTAAAATTATATGCCTTATCTTTCCCAAATTTCACTGGTATAGGTTCTTTTTTCACTGCATCCGAATCACATGTACCATCTTTCAAGCATTTTCCACATACTTTTCTAGTTTCTTTAAAAGTTGTCAAAGATCTTCTTTTTTCTTTCAAATCTGCTATAATGTCTTTGACTCCCATTTTATATAGTAGTGTTATTTTTTTTTCTCAGACTACTTTAAAATAAAACATGGTCTGTATTCTTGGTATGGGTGATTGTGGTACGACACAAACCGTCGAAAATGTATTTAAAATGAAGTCTCTCACACAAAAAATATTCAAACAATCAACAACGAATATCCAAACGTGTGACGCATCTGGTATTAACATTCAAGAAATGAACATAATGGTTGGTACGTCACACCCAGGGTGTAAAATCACCGCAGGTCAAACTATCAAATCGTCCGTTGAGTGTGAAGGTGAATTTAAACCTCAAAATATCGTCGACATGAAAGACGAAATCGCAAACGATTTGAAACAGGCGGCATCTCAAGATATAGAAACAAAAGGTGACATGTTCCAAACTGCTAAAGTTCAATCGGACGTGAGTACAAAAGTCGAACAAGAAATCCAAAACATTGTTGATACACAAATCACGACCGAAAATGTAAACACGGTTGCTGCGACTTCGGTTAACATTCAATCGAGTGGTCTTACGGTCGTTAACTGTTACGATACAATTGACTTTTCTCAAAATATAACAGCACAAGTTACCGCCAAAGCTATCACGCAAACTCTAACTAAAGCTATCATGGATAGTACGGTCCTTAATGGAATTGCTACTGATATCGATCAATCGTCTTCAACAAAGGGTGGTGGTCTCGGTGGTGTTTTTGAATCTATCGGTACAATGTTCAGTAACATGTTCGGTGGTGGAGGAATGTACGTTTCCATGGCGAGTTCCTCGTTTTTGTGTGTCGTTATCGCAGGCTTTGTCATGATTGCCTTGTCCGATGCTGGTCAAAATGCGATCAAGACTGGAGCTAATTCCGCTGCCGGTCCAAAACTGTTTTAATTTTTTAAACACAGCTTAAAGATAAAAATTTCCTTTATATTAATGATTTTAAGTATAGACGTCGGTATACGTAACTTAGCTATGTGTATGCTCGACGAAACGTCGAACCTTATTGTTCAGTGGGATGTGTCTGGTGTACCCCCTGAACATAAAGATGGACTATTTGTTTCACTCAGAAACCATTTAGACGAAAAACCGTGGATTTTACAAGCGGATACAATTCTCATAGAGAAACAACCCGATAAAAATAGGAAAATGAAAATGGTCGAACATTTCTTACACGCCTATTATATAATACGGAACCCCAAAGCCGAAACGATTATTTACGATGCGCGTTTCAAAATACCGGATTTTGCGGGTCCCGGTAAAGTCATGTATAATAAACGGAAAAAGGCATCGATAGAAAGGTGTCAGGAATTTATATGGAATAATACGATTAATGCACACTGGATACCTATATTCAACGCATCCAAAAAGAAAGACGATCTTGCCGATACGGTCATGCAAGCTATTAGTTTTACGAAACGTATTGAACCCATGCAAAGCGTTGCGAAAAAGGATAAAAAACTCGTACCGAGGAAACCTAACGAGAATCAAAAACGAACGCGGTACTCGAAATCGAACTTGGCGTACGTGTATAAGAATAGGAAGGTCGATGAAGATCTCGAAAAGAATAAACGGTTTATGAAAGACCTTAAACGGTACTATAAAAGTATAAGTGATTTAATTAAAGAATTAAAATAATTTAGCTACGACTTCTTTATATTTATAGCACTAGACTTAGAACTAGTACTACCGCTATTACTGTTATTATTTGGTTTATTTTTTACATTTTTGAAATTTAATACCCTTTTAATAACATTAACCATTTCAGTTATCGTATTTTGATTATACAATTCTTTTATATTAGTATTATTAAACTCGGAATTTCTTTTTACCAAGTGATTAATCATATTTTGACCAGGTTTTCCGAATTTTCTTAATTTTTCTTTTATACTTTTTATACGCATCTGACGAGTGTCGTATCTAGGTTGGTTTTTTATAATGTTCTGTGTTAATTGAGATATAACAACCATTTGTATAACGTAAGAATTTTTTATCGTAAGTTCTTACCAGTCGTATCTTAATGTACATCGTACTTTACTACCGGTGCCGCACCATACACTGATACTCCCTGAACAAAAATACTTGTGAAAACAGCCAATAAAATATCATTATATAGGCTGTCTACAATTGAACACAATACCATTATATTCCACGCCAACCAATAATGATGGATTTCTAGTTTAGAGTGTAGGATATAATAGATATGTCTTGGAGGAAGGTCCAAAATCAACTCTTTATCTTTGGGCACACTCAATGCCAATACTATCTGAATAACCCTAAGTGTATAAATTAAACCGATTGTTATACAATATTGTATATTACGATAATATAAAGCTATCTGAAAAAATAAAGACAAAACAGTTACACACACTATTGACAATGTACATATTATATAGGGTGTCAAAGTAACTCCTTGAGTTACTGACCACTGCATCTCCTTTATCTCACCAATGGCTGAAAAAATAACACTGGACCCAATATAAACTAACCAAAACCACCAACGTCTTAAAACATCGCCTCTATCACTATTTATTTTAATTATAAGTCCTGCTACATAACCATATACAAAAAGATACTCTATATCCTTTATTTCAATATTAACACAGTCAGAAGGTAGTCCGCATAAACATGTAACACGGTTCATTAATAAACCCAATAACAATACTCCTCCCCATAGTAAATTAGACCAACGCCTATATTGCAATCTATCATATAAGGTGGTATGTTCCAATTTCAGGTATTCAAACATTTATATAATAAATAGTATCATACTCTTTATTATACATTTTTAACGTAAATTCTTATCGGCCGTATAATAGGTCTTCCCCTTAACAACAAAACTGTGTACGCGCGCATACGCCCACGCTTGTGGACTCGCACCTGGTCGGTGTCCCGTTCGCCATGCGGCTAAACCACGATCGTACACTGTTTTTAAAGTTTTTAACTGTATACCCGTCACTTTGGATATATCTTTGAGTTTTGTTACACCCGGGTACCTTTTACGGAACTTCGACGTATAACTTGACTTTTTCGTTTCGACCTTTTTATCGGTTTTAAATGGTCTGTAATCCTTTTTCAACATCTTTTTATACCGTGTTTCAACTTCTTTCAGGGAAGAAAGTCCCCTGAAATATTTAAGAGGTGCGTATATTTGACCCTGGTTTTTACGTACCTGTGTAATCTTTTTACGAATATCACTATCCGTTAACATACTTATACTAATCAAAGAAAAAATAAAAATGTTAGTAATAAATAAGTAATAAAATGTTTTCACTTTCCTCAATAACCGCTACATTTGCTTCGACACAGAAAAAGTTTAAGAAGTTTGGTAAGAAACTTCGTAAACAAAGAGATGGAGAAGTTGATGGTATAAAAGACAAAATAAAAGAAATCGCTGGTGATGAAGTTGAGCGTACCAAAAGTTTATTTGAAAAACATAAAGATTTTTTCAAAAAAAATAAAACCC
>Ga0257106_1000487_pt1 | contig 23453 bp, 12 predicted proteins | sample LP_taG_3_FD_190177 | JGI IMG/M metagenome (GOLD analysis project Ga0257106, IMG submission 190177) | Marine microbial communities from Northeast Subartic Pacific Ocean, Canada - LP_J_2011_P26_10m | ecosystem: Environmental > Aquatic > Marine > Oceanic | place: Canada: Northeast Subartic Pacific...
CCAGAAGCGATGAAGATAGCAGGCGAAGGCAAGAGCCATCGGCGTCCATGCAGACGAGGATGGCGATGCAACAACCGACGACGTCCACATCGGAAACAAATAGTAATAGCAACAACAACAGCAAAGAATTATTTAGCAGCAGCGTCACTAGCGATGCTCCGATAAACGCCCAGCCTGGCGTAACGAAAGAAAGCGCGTTCGAAAACATGCAAGCGATGCTCAGAACGGAAGAAGTAGAGGAAGATATCTTCGACCCGTTCGCCGGAATAGCGGCGTCCGCGTCGGAAGAGTCTTCAGAAGTCACCGCGAGTGCGATTAGCGAAATAGTCACCGACATAGCAGATGCCAAGAAGCAAGTAGATCAGAAAGCCCAAGAACCGATCGCGTTGGCATCGTCGTCGTCGTCGTCGTCGTTCGACGAGAAAATCGCTTCGGGTTTAGAAAGCTTACGCCAAGGCCGCAAGCTCGCGCGAGCGGCTGAAGACGAATCGGCGAAACCTGCGGTATCTTTGGAAAACCTCATGTCCGCGGAAGAGTGTTTTGCGAACGCCGCCAATGACTTTGTCGTCGCCGTAGAAGTAGAACCGAGCGCAGTTTCAGCGAAAGGGAATCTGGGCAACGCGCTTCTCGCTCGAGGCGTCGCGTTGCGAGCTTTACGAGATGCCACCGCCGAACGCGTGTTTGGTTCTTCGTCGAAAAAAGGTGCATTTGGCGGTTTAAGTGAAGAAGACGTGCGCTTCTACGGCGAAACCGCCGAGGACGCGCTCGTGGATGCCGGCAAATACTTTCGAGCCGTCGCCGTCGAAGACCGCACAGCAGCGGCGGCTGCGGATGAAAAAGAGCAACAAGCCTCTACTTCTTCATCGTCGTCGGTTGCCGTAATCGTAGCGCTCATCGCCTGGGGACGAGCGTTATCGCAACGCGGTGCGCTCGTCCGCGATGACGCCGAAGTTTTCAATTTATACGATTCCGAGGAGGAGGAAGACGAATCTGTCATTACGAGTAACTTGGCGGACGCCTCGAAGTTGTTCCTCGCCGCGGCGGAAAAGCACCGAGCGGCTATCGAAAAATGTGCCTCGGCTGAAGAAGAACAAGGAGACGCTAAGAAAACCAGCGCCGCCAAAACGCTCATCCAATCCAGACGCATCGAAGCCTACTGTCGCTGGGGCGAAGCCCTAGAGTCTGCCGCAGAGTGCGAGTTCGCACTCGGAAGCGGTAAAGAACGCGAACTTTGGACGGCGGCGAGCGGAGCGTACGGTGAGAGCGAACGCCTCGGCGAAGAAAGCGGCGCCGCTACCGCCGGCGTCGAAAGGTGCGAAGCAAAGCTCGGCGAAGATTTCGAATAATAAAGTATTAACGGAGGCGACTACCTAAGCACCGTAGATTTTCTGTATTAATATTACTAAACTAATCCTAGAATCAGTTTTTCAACTGGATCCATGATCTTAACGCGCCTTTTGGAAGGCACGCCGCCTTTCTCAACCGCCAACTCGCGTAATGCCGCAGCCGCAGCTTTGGCCGTCTTACTTGCCCCTGAGCGGATAAACACCGCGGGCCAACCCATCGGGGCATCCGCGGTCACCCATGTCCCGCTCCCACTACTTTCCTCGTCGTCGCCACTTTTCTTCTTTCTTACCGCCGACGTCGATATCGGCGCTAAAATGGTTGTCCACGCGTCCATCCACACGTCTTCGCGAGGTAAATAACAATGCACTCTCGACGTTTTACGATCCAAAACCGGCGCGATCAACAAGTCCCGTCCGAGTAAAAACTGCGAGGTCAAATCACTCGCTACTTCGTCGTAGGTGTAGTGAATGAACATCATTCGCGTCATGGGTAAACCGACGTTTTCCGCCTCGCTCATAGCTTCGCGTTTGTATTCGAGCAACGCAATGTGCATGGACGTGCACCACGCTAAATGCCCAATAATCTCCTCGTCGTCCCATACTTGCGCGTTGTGGTGTGGTCTGTTTCCTTGGTGTGAACGATACACAGCGTCTGAAAACGCATTCAATTCCATCCATCGCATCAGCAATTCTTTCGATCGGTGTCGCCCCGGCGTCGCCGTGTACCCGCCGATATCCGAATGACTCAAAGTCAAACCGCTTAAACCGCCGGTTAATATGCCATTCAGCGCGGATTTAATGCCGTCTCGATTATCCCAACTCACGAGTTGGTCGCCAACCCACTGAACGCTCGTAAATGACGGCGTCAATAAACTCGCCGATCTCGTCCAGAAGAATCCCGTTTTCTCCAAGCCGGCGCGTCGCAGAGCGCGTTTTTGAATCCTCGCCCAATCTTCCGGGTACCGGTTGTGCGTTAAAATCGGTAACTCTCCAGATTTCAGAGTTGCATCGAACGGTAAATATTCTCCAAAATCTGACATGAACGCTTTCGCTTTTGTCGCGACGAGCATATCGACGATGACATTTTCGATCCAACGCACGCACTCCAGGTTGGTTAAATCCAACAAGGAAAACGTAACCCCTGGTTCACTCACGAAACCGTACCCTTCGCCTTTCTTGTTCTTGATGAAGTACCCATTCTCTAAAGCAAAACGGTATAAATCTCCGTGATGGTCTTTCGAGTCCATCAAAAACGGATTCACGTACGTTGCCAAGTGTGTGCCTTTCTTTTCAAACTCCTCGCGCAACGCGTGCCAATCCGTGTATAAATCTTCATCGAGTTTCCAGTTCCACCAGACGCGTTCGATGCCGATGCTCGTGTTTCGAAATCCCGACCAATCTTGTAACCAAAACCCGGCTATTTTCACCCCGCCATCGGTTAGCTGCTTTTCGATGCGTCTGACTTTACTTGAACCGCCAGTCATACCGACGATGACGCCTCGCATGGCCCATTCCGGTAACGGTTTAATGCGTCCAGAATATTCCGTGTACGCTTGTAATACGCCCGGAATATCTATCGCTGCGATGATTTGACCGCAAACTATGCCGGTAGGCGCAACCACGTGCACGCTGATTGCGTTTTCCTCCGTAAAATCAAACTCAGAATACGTGTAATTGGTGAGAAAAAACGATCGCGCCTTCGAGGTGACGTAATGTGGAATCGCCGAGTAGGTTGTCCACCAATCGCCGCTGGAACCTTTAAATAGGAGCTCCGCGGTCGCAGAAATCGGTTGCTTCCCTCTCCCTACGCCTTGTTCGCCAGTTATGATTGGCACTCTCCTACCTGTGTGTTCGATCGATGTGTATTGTTCACCTAATCCATACACTCGCTCGCGCTTCTCCACCGCGTGCGTCAAAATCAAATGGTTCAAGTTCACCATCCTCCGATTCCTCCTCGGGGATCTTTGCACGCCCGGAACGATTTCGTCCCAAATAATCGTGAATCCAATTCTATCATCGCTTCTGGATGCAAGCGCGACGGAATATGACGCTCTCAATTTCGCGTTTGCTTTCTGCTTCGCTAACTCAATTTCCGATTCTTGGTCGTCCGAGAAGAGCGCGTGGTACATTTTACTTCGTCGTTCGTAAAATTTGTTCACGAAGTGGTCAATCCACGCGTCCTCTTTCACCACCGTCCCTTTGATGACTATGCACTCCACTAATTCTACGTTACTATTGCTATTCTGACTATTCCCATTATTACCACTACCACTACTACTACTACTACCGCTACTATCGACTTCGATCAACGCGACGCCTCCGCCGCCGTCGTCTTTGTCCTCCTCCTCAACATCCGTCGTCCTCGTCTTCCTCTCCACCCTCCCGTCGTAATGCACCTCGCACGTCTTCCTTTCCATACTATCGATCGTCTGTACCGTCGTTCTCAACTTATCTAAAACATGTATCCTAAAATGCCCGTGGATCAACTGGTGCACTTTAATCGGCCCGCTCGCGAGCGTTAAAAACGGTCTCTTGGAGATGGACGACCACGTTTCCGTGATTGGACACAAGCGCTGCCGGAAACAAAACTTGGCTCTCTTGTGCGTAATTTTCAGCGTTTGCTCCGTGTTTTGCCACTGCGTCGTAAAGAAGATAAAAGAAGAGTCGTGCGAACGATATCGTCGGGTCAGTAAACGCTGAATATATGATGAATGTGTGCGCGCAAAGAAGAAGAAGAAGAAGAAATTTTTAATCCGAAAACTCTCTCACCTGAACGGTAAATTTCCCAACATCAAACCTCACATCCCCCAAATCCGAAGCCACCCTCCCTTCCTCTGAAATCTTATGATACGTCTTATCCACGTACGGTGCGATGATAAATATGATCGCCAACACGAACGCGGAGGAGAATATTGGAATTTTCGGTCGGTAGAGTTGCGTCCGGACGAGTTTGATGGCGCGTTTGATGGGGGATTTCGGGGGTCCAATTTTCCCCAATTTTGTATTTCCTCCTTTTCCTCCTCCTCGTTCTTCTTTTGCTGTTGAAGAGCGAGGACCTCGTCGCGGTGGCGTCGAGGGTGGCGTGCTCTCCTCTTCTTCTAATTTGCGTCGGCGTCGCGCCGTTGATGGTGGCATGATGTGATTGATGTTAACGTTGTGTTGTTGTATGTTGTGTGCGTTTTTTTGAAGCATATGACTCGTACAATAGAAAAACTCTACAAAAATTTCTCATCTGAAAGCGAAGACGTTGAACAACATGGACCCTTTCAAATGCTCCGGTTGCTCGACAATTACCCGCGGAAACTTTCCTCTCGATTTTAACAAAGCGACAACGTCTTGAACTCCGGTTTTATCCTCCTTATCGTGGACTTCTACGACGATCGTTTCGATGTGTGCAAAATCTATCTCGCGTATGCCGCGAAGGACGGAGAGCTCGTATCTCTCCACGTCGATTTTTAAGAGGTTGATTTTTTTCTTCTTCTTGTCGTTGTTGTTCTCGTTTGTTTCGTCTTTGAAGATGGCGTTGGATAAAGTCACGCACGGAACGGTTTCAATTCTTTTCCCTCGCGATAACCACTTCACGACGAAGAAACAGATGGATTTAATAAACGCAGACTTGACGAAAAACAGATTCTTCTCCAAGACGAACCTCGCGAATGTTTTCAACATCAGAAACGTCGGCGCGTGTTTTATAATCAACGCCACGGCGTATTCGACGACATTTGCGAGCGTCTCTTTCTCGTCTTCAATCGCCGTCGACCACCCTGCAGCGTTTGGAAACGACGTAAACGAGATTGAATCTTCTTTCCCGTCGCCGACGGCTTCGTTCGCCAAACGCAACGATACGTTCGGATCGTCCTTAAACTTCCTCTCCAAGTTGCTCTTCAACGCTTTGTACGTTTCCGGTGACGGTTCGAACGCGTATAATATGCACTTTCTGTTATTTTGTGACTTTTTTTTCAGCGCTTCCAACGCGAACAATCCGATGTTTGCGCCCACGTCGACAATCACCGTAACAGCTTCTTCTCCTCCTGTCAGGGGTTGTTCTGCACCTTGAATCAGGTACAAATCATCCGTCGATATCTCATCGAATAAAAACTTCACGTCCAGCTCTGACACGTAATCAATCAACACATTATCCGGTAATAGAGCTTGTTTTTCTTTTCTGTTCAGCGTTACGGTCTTCTTCTGCTTTTTCTGCTGCTGCTCATGCTGCTTCTCAAAGCCCGACGATGCACACGCAACACCCGCACCACCCCTGATGGATTTCATCATCTTCAAATGCACAAAACCAGTATCATCCTTGCGATGATGATGGTGGTGAGAAATAGACGATACTGCCATCATCGTTGTTGATTTCAGCGGTGTCGTATTCTTTCACGTCGTTTACGTCATATCGTCATATCATCATCATATATATTGGGGTGCGTTGTGGTTTGAAGCAACCCCTTTCTTTTTCTCTGACCAATAAACGATTAGGGTTTGAAACCCTAAGTTTTGTTTGATTTGAATACCTTTGAAAAGAAGAACAACACAGAAGAGAACACGCTTTAGCGCGCACAGTAAAAACAATCAGAGAGAGAGTAAGATCGCAGAGAAGAAAAGCAGATCTCTTTATAAAGTATTTAAGCTCAGTAGCGCGAGGTTTGTTGTGGAATAAGAGGTTTTGAAAAAACAACCGAGAGACAACGACGACAAAGAGAGAAAGAGAGATCTTCATCAGAGAGAGAAATCTTTGTTTGCGCGAAAGTGTTAAAGAGAGAGATAATGGCGATGACTTTGGACGAGGAGGACAAAATCGAAGAGACTCCTCTTAATGATGAAAACAATACGAACGCGTGCCGTTGGCAAGACGTGCCGTTGATTCCTCAGCTCGTTGGTACCGTGTCACCGTGTTCGTGGTACTCGGAAAAAGATGGGTGCATTTACTCCTGGGGAGGACAGAGCGGCGAAGGCGAGGAAGCTTCGAGGGAGGAGATGAAGGTTTTGGACTTGGTCGGTGCGTGCGTTTCTTTCGTTTTTTCTGCTTTTGCACGCGTTTGTACAGAAGATTGCTCACGTTTTTTATGCTCTTTCTCTTTATTATTGCGCTTCCAACTACAGGCGGCGAATTCGCGCATTGGACGTTTCACGTGGAAAACAGCCCGAACCCGAACGCGTTTCCGTCGTTTTGCGCGAGAGAATTGAAGACGAGCAGCCGTAAGGAGACGACGACGAAGAAGAAGAATGAAAAAGAGGAAGAAGACGAGGTCTTGACGTTTTTGTCCGGCGGTGCGGAAGAAGGGGAGAACGGCGGTGCAGGTGACGACCATCATCCGTCGACGAGTGGTAGTAAAACCGTCGCGCAAACGTACGACTCCGCGTTGAAAAAATGGACCATTTTGGAGCCAGCGGCAGATAAGAAGATCAACGCGGCACCTGACGAAAGGTTTGGCGCGTCGTCGACCTTCATTAGCGATCAGAAGGTGGTGCAGTTTGGAGGAGTGAAGAAACGCATTCCGCCTTTGAAACCCAATCGTCCTCGAGGGCACGTCCTCGTTAAGGAGATCCCTATACCGGAACATGAAGCCGCGATGAAGAAACAGAACGCCGCGTATACGAATGAGACGTACATTTTCGATTTCAAATCCAACACTTGGAATCACGTGAGGGTGCCAGTAAGGAAATGTCCTCCAGCTCGAGCGTTTGCGAGTTTAATCTCTGTTACGGATGACGTTGCGTTTCTCTTTGGCGGCGTAGATGCTGCCGGCAGGTGCTTCAACGACGTCTGGAAGTTTGACTTTAAGAACAAAAACGAGCCATGGAAAGAAATTCTTGCGGAGAAAGAGGCACACGAAATGATTCCACCGAGAATGTTGCACGCCGTCTGCGCGCTTCCCGACGGCGATGGTATGCTTGTCGTTGGTGGGAGAGGCAGTAAGAACGAATGCCTCAGCGATGCGTGGATCTTCTCGTGCGAATTTAGCGTTTGGCAAAAGTTACCGGAATACATGTCACCGAAGATGGGAGTATTTGGTGCAAGGCTCGTTCCAGCTCGATCGGCGGTGTTTCGAATCGGTGGCGCGTTTGCAGATGAGGTAGAAGGGAATCAAGTCATGATTGAAGAATCGAACGTTACGAGCACGAATACCGCCGCCTCTTCGCAAAAAAAGAAAAAGAAATCAAAAGTCTCTGCGGTGGAGTTATCGACAACTAATTCAGGCGCGTCATTTTTTGCCGGTGCTGGGTTAACGCACGGCAACGAACTCACGAACCCAGAGTCATTTGACGATGATGATGAAAAAGAAAATTTGTGGGACGACGTGTTCCCGCTGAAAGACTGCTGGGACGCAGATGCCGCCGCCCTGACGACGGATCTTAAAACCAGGAAAAAGAAGAAATCGGCTGGCGGCGACATGAAGCTGCCAAGTGCTAGTATTACCCCGACGAAGACGAAAAAGGATCTATCGATTTCTACGAAAAAGTCTACCGAAGTGCAGCACAGAGCCGCTGCTCTGTTCCAACCTTCGTTGGAACAGAGCAGCGGCCGCGAAAACGCGAACAACGTGACATCCATCGCGACGACAGAAACGCCACGAGGCGGAGTCCGGTCCGCGTTTGAGCCCGTCAAAGGTTCGCAAGCGTTTAAAGTGGACGGTAGATCTGCTCCGCCGCCGGCGGCGCCCGTCGCCAACTGTGAGTTCTGTGTCGTTGAATTCAAAGGCAAGACGAGAAATCAAATGTTGATGAAGCACCGAGAGGAGTGTTCGAAAAACCCGAAGAACATCATCGGCGAAGCGACCGAAAAGATTGCCTTATCATTCTCAAAAGCCGACCGGCTTTTAGGCTTGCCCAAGCTGAAGGTGCAAAAATCTGCCGCCCCGAATTCCCACGGCGGCGATTTGCCCAGCTTGAGTCCGCGCGCCAGTCGAGAAGAAGTGCTCGTCCCGGGCGTGCGTCCAGCACCTTCGGACGACGAGGACGAGGATAAAGTCAACGCGGTCAAGAAGAAAAAGATGAAGAAACAACCTTCCAAGCTCGGGCGATCGAGTTCGTCTCAGATGAAAGTTGCCTCGGCCGGGAGCGGCGAGGTCGGAGGCAAAAGCAGCGGAGGAGATGCGCCGAACAACAACGCCGCTGCGGCCGCCGCGGGAGCAAAGAAGAACGAAGAAAAGGAAAAAGCGACAACGACGACGCCTGCAAACAACGAAAAGAGCATGCCACCCAAAAAGAGAAAGTTGGCCGAAGACGGGGCTACGCAAAAGAACGAGACGACGGAAGAGGAGAGAGAGGCGTTGAGGAACGAAGAATGCTACCAAAGGGTGATGGAGAGAAGCGTGAACTTGCCCAGATTGCATAACGCATCTGGAGCCTTGACGGTCTCAGAAGCAGATTTGATGAAATCGTTTGCACAACTGGCTAATATGAAAGAAGACGCGTTCAAAATAATGGACAACAAGATGAAGGCGGAGGAGAAAGAGATTTGGGACGGAGCGGCGAAACACCTGGCGAATGCAATGCAGAGCAAAGATTACGACAAACTCTTCAAAGAGCTGAGTACTAACGGCACAACAACAACAACCTCTCCATACAAAAAGGCGAAAGGAGGAGGAAAACTTCCTGCGATTGGTTCGAAAGTCGATTCTTCCAAGAGTAAAATTACGGGCACTTTTGACGCCGGGTACTTCGTAGAGCTCGTCATCGACGGCAAGAAATGCTCGGGGATTGCATTTTCACCAGTTTTGCAAAAGACCACCATTGGCGGGAAACAATAGCAGAATCAATAGCAGCAAGTGTTATATAAAGCACGCATATACAGCAGCATACGTATTAGTATAGTATTCGTAGTATATCTTGTGCGCATTAACAAAATAAGGGAGAAACTAACCGTCTCGTAACTTTCGTGAGTACTCTCAGATCCTTCTCCGCGAAGAATATAGGTAAAACGTACGTCGCGAAAACAATTATCAATATGAACAAGAGAGGATAAAACGTAGCCACGGGTAACACAGTATTCTTATCGAAATCTGTCGAACGCGATACTGTAAAGACGACCGCAAAGGATAGTATTTGCAAAATCGTGTACGCGTTGATTACGCCCAGACGCACGAAACGGAAACTCTCTTCCGCTCGGTGGTTCACTTGCTCTCTTTGCGTAAACATGAGAAGGAACCGTTTCCATATATCGTTATCTTCTAAGGACGTGTAACCCATGTAGAGTAAAAATCCGGATATCGCTGCTACAGGTATTTCTCCATATAACGCGTGACGAAAAACCCATAAGGAAAGTAAACGAAGCAAACTGGCGCATAAGTTCGTAAATCTTCCGTTTTCTGTGGCGGAAATAATATGCGTTTTTGCCACGTAATCTTCTTGATACTCGACGCTCAAACTCGAAATTCTCGCGTGGATGGGCGAGTGCGGTAAAGATGGTATAGCGATTGGAAGGCCGAACAAACCTTGCAACGCGTTTATAACCCCGACGATAAAGTAATCGTAATGATACGATTTACCTTTCTTAAGCTTATTCTCCGGTCGGTTCGAAAGAACCGCTGAGATTTGGCTCTCAAAAAATACTTGCACTGCGAGCGATACGCCGCAAAAGCAAGCGACGAGTACTGATTTTGGATTATCTTTCATCTCGGAATACCTTGCGGGCGTATATGTTGGCCACATTGTGCCACTCAGTTTGTACCTCTCGTCATGGACTCGATCGACCGGCACGTCTGGCGCGATGTAGCTCACGCCCGTAAATACCAATAAACCAATCGCCGGCGCCAAATCGGATAAGACTTTCCGTATCGTCGTCTTTAGAAACGGACTCGTTTTAATTGATTGTATTTTTCTACTCAAGGTGAACGTTCCAATGTGTAAAATGAAATACTTGAGAAACTCGGAAACTGTTTCCGCGCTTTGCATGCCTTTGTTGCGCATGGCGTTTATCGATGAATACATGAAAATAACCGCGACGAACATTCGCAGGCATTCGGCAAAGAATCTTCCAACGTATTTAATCAGCGACGCACCCGAAAAAGAGGCAAAGAGCATAGACGATAAGCCAGAGACCAGGGCGACTATGGAATAGAACGTAACCATGTGCGCGTTCAATCGAGACGCGGTTATCCTCACGACTTGAAGAAACGCTAACGTTGGACCGGTTATCCGAAATACTAACGCGGATTGCCCACCAAACAACGAAAATGCTACATTTGCCAAAGCTTCGGAGGTTAGAAAGCTCTCCAGGCCAATGCGTTCGTTGGAGTCGATGGTAAAAACCAAACCCACCGCCAAACAAGGAACCGTAGTGTTGAAGAAGAGCCAGACGATTGTGTTCAAAGCTCGAAAAAATGTAGGCGCGTCTTTAAAGGCGTCCGCGAAATCGCTCCAATAACGTTTCTTAACGACGCGATGAAAATCATCCGATATTCGTGCGAAGAAGGAAATATTTGAGCAGCACCGTCGTTGTATTGCTTTTCTCTGTTCTCTGTCTGCTTCCTCTTCTATTAAAGTTGTTTCGAGAAGTGAAAACGTTCGTTCTTGAGGTTGTCCGTTTCCATCGTCGTCGCCTCCGTGACGATACAAGAAACGACACATAGCCTCTCGAAATTCGCTCACAGATCCCGCAGCGAGTGCTTCGAAGTAAAACCCTTCGTCGCTAAAGAGAGTGGCAATAGTCCCACTCGTGGCGAGTGCGTTTTTTGTTTGTTTGTGCATAGCGTAAGCATCCGTGATGACCAAGACGACGAATTTATACCCGTTCCTATTATTATTATTATTATTATTGAAAGGAAGGGGAGAAAACGAAACTTTCAACCACTCTTTTGCGCGCGCTATGATAACCAGCCTTGCCGATTTCAACACGCACGTTTTTGCGGAAACAGGGATTATGAGCGCCCCGTTACTTTGTACAGAAGCGGTTGCGACAGACGAATTCATCGCGTCGTCCAAGAAAATCGAAGAGATCAACGCCGCGGATTCATCGCTGCTGTTATCATCAAAATGCGTCTTAGCTTTCTCGACCATTTTCTTCACCACATCTCGCAACGTTTTTAAACTCGTTATCTCCGCGGACTCGCCTTCGCCAGTCTCCGCTGCCGCCTCCGATGCCACGTTCTCATCATCCACATCTAACAAAAGCACCGCGTCTAACTTCTCCGACCGCGATCCCGCCTCTAACAACCTCATCCTCCCACCATCATCATCTTCTCCCAAACCAACTCTCGATATAAACTTCAAATCGTTCGTCGCCGACCGTTCTTTCCGTAAATCTTTCTTTTGTAACCTCGCGAACACGCGATAGAAAATCATCTGCTCTCCCGCTTCTCCTCGTTCCTCTTGGACGCTTTCCTCTGCGACCAAACCACTCCTGCTGCTGTTCGAAGAATCCTCCGTACTAAAAGCGATATTCTGGTCGTCGTCTACGCTCTCTTGCGTGAACCGTCTCTTGATTGGAGACGTCATCGCCAGCACCACGTGATCGGAAGCAGCGTTTCGGAGTTCTCCGTCGTCGTCTCTTTTCTCTTCCTTCTCGGCTGTTATATCGAGTACGAGTAGGTTTTCGTCCGCTCTCGTTTTTAAGCCCTCTTCTTCTTCTTCTTCTTCTTCTCCTTTCATTCTCTCCTCTCCTCTCCTCTCCTTCCCTTCTGGTTCTTCTTCTTCTTCTTCTTTGTCCATCGCGTCGTCTTCGTCGACAGAAGAAGACATTGATTGAAAAGGTTGTTGGTGTTCCTCGTTTTTTATAAACCTCTCGCGTATTTTTTTCTCTCCTCTTTCTTTAAAATACTGTTTAGGGTCTTAAGGTCTTTTTTAGGGGAGTTCTGTATTAGGGGAGTTTGGAGCAAAAAAAACACCACTTTACTTAATAAGAAGAAGACGTGATGCAGCTCCTCCTTCCGATCGCGTCGAGAACCTCCTCTTCTTTCTCTGCCTCGTGCTCTGCCTCGTGCTCTCGACGAAGAAGAGAGCATTCTTTTTTGAGAGCGGTTCGATCCTGCAGTCAAAGTTCTTCTTCTCTTTCTTCTTCTTCTTCTTTTTTTCTAACATCATCATCGTGGACGCGAAGAAGCAAGAGAACAACAACAACAACAATCAGCGCGGGTTTATTCGGAGGACAGTGGAAAGAAGAAAAGATCGTGGAAAAGTACTTAAACTCAAAAGAAGGCCACGAGGCGATTTTAAAGGCGAAACGAGAAGGGAAATCGAAGAAAGAGTTACTCAAAATGCACAAGAAAGACATCGTCCTCTTGTACACCCAAACCAAAGATATGAAGCTTCCGTTCCATATCATTTCGCAAAGTCAACGCCTGGTCTTCGCGAGCTTCCTCAACGCCGTCATCGATTTTCCAATCCTAAACGAAGCCACGGAACAAATTATTTTCATGAAAGCGGTGGATGTCATCGCGGACGCGATAGAACGCCAGTTGGAAAAGATGGGGAGCAAAGCCTTCTTCGAAGGCGTGACGGACGCCGGCGAGTCGAGAGTCGATATGTGGGTAGTCGCCACGGCGACGAAGATTAACGAGAAAATAGATATTCCAGTTCTGAACGAAAAGCAAGAGCAAGAGGCGATCGAGTTCGTGTTACACGCCATGGCGGAAAGATTTTTGGCCAGTCAAGGGAAAACCATCGCCGAGAAGAAGGGGAAAGGGAAGATGTTTGGTTTCATCTGATGATGATAGTTGTTGTAACTTGTAACTCGTAGCTCGCCATAAATTTTCACCCATCTAAAAATTCTAATTATATCCCGTAAATAAGAATAAGAATGTGTCGTCGAGTGCAGTGTTCCAAGTGCGACAAACCAACTTGGTGAGATTATTCGATATATCATTCGTTTTACTCCGTCTCGTTTCCTTCCTGTATCTCTCTATCTATCTATCTTTCCTTCAAAATGTCTCATCTCTTTCCCGCTAAAAATTCTAAACATTTACAACACGTAGGGCTGGATGTGGGATGCACATCGAAACCGCCTTAGCCGGGGTTAAAGAAGAAGACAGATGCAAATGCGAGCGAGGCTCGGTGTTCGGGTCCTTGCTCGGTAAAGGGAAGTAGCATTATTCGTGAGCGGACGTGTTGTTATACGTTTAGAAATTAGAAGTGTGTTTCTTACGTGAGATTCTCACGTCATGCTGACCTATCGGTATACCTCTCTGTTCAAAAACTCGCTACTACGCGCTGCGCTAATTCTATGTCTACGATAATCGTCTTTAAATACGAGCATCATCATCATTAGTAGTAGTATCTTCTTTGTCGTCGATGTGGTCGTCGTGGCTGTCATCAAACTTCCCGGCTTTATCGAAGCTCGCGCAAAACTGGTCGTGTACTTCTCTCACCGGCTTTAAGACGCCTTTCGCGATAGTCGCGGCTGGGATGAGATTTTTACACCCCTGCGGATGGCATTCGGAACACCACTGTTCGGGAAATAAACCGAGGTCGTTTATGGAGTGCTCGAATTGTTTTGTTTTTGCGCGGTCGGTGAAACCACCGAACGCGTCTCGAGTGGTTTCGAGTTTAATTACTAACGGTAATCGGTTGGAGAGTTTTGAGATTTCCAGTTCAGTCGCGTGCGTCGGGATGGCGAACGAAGAAGCACTCTGTTGTTGTTCTTCTTCCTTTCCGCCGCCAACTTTCAAGGTTGGGAATTCGCCGCGCATGATTTTTACGCTCTCTGGAGCCGCGCCTAAAGGTTTGATGTTCACTCCGTTCACTTTCGCCTCTCGCGCGAGTTTTGACGGCGAAACGAAATGGTCCAAAGGACACGTTCCCGGAATGTGGTTGCTATCGCGACTGCCCGGATAGTGACACTGAAAGGTGAAGATGTTATCGTGACCGCCCCAGACTTTATCGCACCAACACGGCATCGGCGGTATCAATAGCGTTCGCTTCAACGAAGCTGCGACGGCCATAGCGTTCGCCAAGGCTTTAATGTGTCCAGAACCGGCGACGAGATGGTCGGTGATAGAGGGCGTGTCGTGCGAAGAGATGGCGCCGTGGTCATCGACGGCGTCGTCGTCCCATAAGTGAGCGGAAGCGTCAAACGTGATAAACTTTTCTTCTCTTTCTTCTTCAGGGACGCGCCACAGTCCAGCTTCCATAAACCTCCATTTCTTCGCATCGCCAGAACTGCCGTCAAAAGTATACGTCGCGTGTACCGCAAACGGCGTCTTCTTTTCCTTCTCGTGAAATTTTTGCACCATGTACACGTGACCGGGATTAAACTTCGCCACTGGAAACACTCCTAACAACGTATCCCCTTCCGCGGCGACCAAGACGCGTTTGTTCTCCTTCGGCCCGAGACTTCGCGTTCTATCCATGCGCATCACCTCCAAACCAGGCCACGCGTTTTCTCTCCTCGACATCGCGTTGAACACCTGTTGATCGCTGGTTAATCGATGAAACCTTCCATCCGTCGCGCTCAAATGCAAGTTCCATTGCTTCGCCCATTGAATCCCACCTTTCGTGTGTCTCAAAAACACAATCCCGGTGTTAAAGACGCCTCCTTTGGCGTAATTCCCACCGTCTCTCTCGTCCGACGTCGGCGATAAATTATCGCTCGACACAATCACGTCGGCGGCTTTCAACTCTTCACACCCGTCGATATCGAACGATAAATTCTCCACCACTTTCCCGTCTTCGCTCACCTTCTCGCATTTCAAGTACTCCTCGGGATTCTTCAACCAAACGACGTCCGCGTCAGACATGACGACATCAAACCCAAACTCGAGTAAACTCGTCGTGTGCGAAATGCGCATCTGTGCAAAATTCTTCCACGCCTTCGAGGCGTGCGAACTTCCTTGCGCTTCCAAGTGATGGTCCACGCGATAGGTAAACGCCTGTCCTTCGCCACCGTGCGATTCGTCCCCAACTGTTTTCTTCAAAATCTCGAACGCGTCGTCGTCTAAAGCACCAATCAACGTCGTCATCCCAATGGCTTTCGCCCACAAGATGAAATTCACCGCTAACTCTATGTGATGCGAGTTTGCGAACGACACCACCACCGCGCTGCCGCGATGTAAGCCCATGCGATTGACGACATCGATCAACTCATCCGGAGCGTTTGGAAAGGACATTTTATCCACCCGAACTTTACTTTGCGAGTGAAATTTCCTCTCCATTTCTGCCGTCACCGGTGGTGGCGAAACATTCGGCGGCGGAGGGAAATCCGGCAAGGGCGGCATATTTTCCTCCTCCTCGCTACGGGTGGTGGTTCTCTCGACATCATCATCATCAAATCGCAACTCTCCTAACGGCGGCACGTACTTCTTCCTATCACTACTCCTATCCTCCCATCTACCATTATCACCACCGTTAACGTCGTCGTCGTCCTCGCGAGGAGGAATGATGATGTCGTCGTAATCCTCGTGATTCTTCGGCGTCCCGCCTACCGGTAAGTGATTCCTCTTCTTATGAGACTTCGGGACTCGAAATGTCATCCGTCGCATCCACGCGTACTTCTCCGTCTTTTGCAACGCGTCCACGTAGAGGAACAGGAAAAATCCAATAACAGTGACCGATAAAGAACGACGGACGAGTTTCTTCTTCAAAAGCGAAGTCGTGGTCGCGCTCGAGGAGGCGAAGTCCCTCATCTTTTCTTTCTATTATCCTAAAAGTGTTTACCCCCAAAAGTGAGGACGAAAAGTGCGGCTTTTTTTCTCTCGTTCTCGTTTTTCCGAAATGAATGAAGAAAAATACACGGACGCTCTTCATCTTCATCTTCTCAAATTATCCTCGCAAAATCTCCTCGGCTCTTCTCTTGGCGACATTTGCGCACTTCCCCTCTAAATCTCGAAACCACGTTTCAAACTTTTCTCTCAATCCAAAGCGACTTTTCTCGATCAACTTGGAGACGACGGCGACGACGCCTTTGAGTTCGCGAAGTTCTTTCACTGCGTTTGAGTGTTCGGTTTTTTTTGTTTTGATTTGTTCGAGGAGTTTACGCTCGTGGATCGCGCGTTCGGAGAAGGAGAATTCGGAGGATGGATTTAAGCGCGACGCTTCTTTTTGTATTCGAGTGGATTGGATGGATTGACGGAGGTTGGCGAAGTCGAGTTTGAGTTGGAGGACGCGATCGCGGACGAGAGCGGCGACGGCGAGGGTGGAGGATTTTTTTTGCTCGTTGGTGGTTATCGCTTGGGAAAGAGAGAGGACGTGTGAGGAAGAAGAGGATAGGAACGCGGAGAAGGCGAGCTTTTTGTCGAGGAGAAGGGAGCGATGGTAGTCGAGGTCGAAGTTTTCTGCGTCGTCGTCGAGAAGAGGATTCGCGGGATTTGGATTTTCCGCTTGGATTTGTTCGCGCGCGTCGTTCATGTCGGCATCATGCTCACCAACGCCGTTGTCGTCGTCGTCGTCGTCGTCGTCGCTTGTTTCAGCAGTATTATCATCATCATCACCTTCTTCTTCTTCTTCTTCTTCTTCTTCTTCTTCTTCTTTCCGTTCAATAGAGAGAGCAGTAACTTGAGAAGGTTTCAAACTTGCACTTTTACCATCATCATTATCATCATCATCATCATCACCGCATGTAACTAAAACCTTCCTCTCTAAGATTGCGTACGCTTCTTTCAGCGTGTTCAGTTCTTCTATTAGACGGACGTTCTCTGCTCGTAAACGTTTAATCACCAACTCAGGGACGATTTCTTGGTTTACGTGATACTCGTTCGTGACGCACGATACGCGTTGCGCAAATCTGCACGTCGCCACGTTTTCAGTTAATTGCGCTTCGTCGTGCGAACACGTCGCGATCATGACGGTGTTACAGTTACCTCCGAGCGAATCTCGAAGCATGCATGTTACTATTGAATTCCGATACGGCACGTGATACGTAGCGTTGGCGTCGTTTTTCCTTCGTCGAAGTTGTTGTTGCTCTTGCAAAGCGACGATGACTCGTTCGAGATAGTGCAAGGATAAGTTAATATGCTTAGCTTCTGTGAGCACGGAACCGTCTATTTTTGTTTTTGAGACTCGTTCGGAACCAGCGAGATCAACAATGTTCAACTTTGCCCTTTGTAGAGTATCGTCGCCGGACGTTCGTTTCTCGATCGTGATTGTGAACACGCAATGGGAACGACTCGATGCTAAGTTTAGCGGCGTTTCAGCAACTGCGCGATTCGCATCGCCGGCAAAGAGTAAATCCATCGCTTCTTCTTCGCTGCAAATTCTATGCGTGGATATGCCTTTCAAATGGAACGTTTTCTTTTCGTCTTCTTGAAGATAAACTCGAGGTAAATGAAGTTGATGTTGTTGTTGTTGTTGCTGGTTTCTCGATGACGATGGTTCTAGATCGATGCGATTGTTGCCAATTTCTCTCGACACTTGAAACATTTCTGCTTCGTTCGTATCATCATCTTTAGCATTGACATCATCATCATCATTATTATTATTATTATCGCGTGAACATTCCTCGACGATGGCGTTCTCACCTTCACCTCGCGACGACGAGACGCCTCCCCGCGAAAACATAGACGACATGTTCAAATCATGCCTCCCTAACAAATCGTACGCTTGCTCGTTATACACCTCCACGTACTCGCACGTCGCGTCAAACGTGACCACTTTGTTCCCGTTTTTCTCCTCTTCCTTTCTCTTCCTCTTTTCCATCTCTCGAAATACCGTTTCTAAACTCCTCGGAATTATTCCTCGATTCTCAAACGCGCCGTCGTTCCCGCCGGTGATCGTATGCGTCTTCCCGGACCCGGTTTGCCCGTACGCGAATATCGTTCCGTTGACGCCATCTAAACAGTTCAAAACGACGTTTCTCGCGCACACATCGAACGTATCTTCCTGCGACGCGTTTTCGTCCAAGATTTCATCGAAGAAGGTAAACATCTGACTTCCTCTCTTCGCGTATTTTTTACTCGCAGCAGCAGCAGAAGCACTCTCCTTCTCCTCGTCCTCCTGTTCGTCCTCCTCGCAGTCGAACGATACCATCTTTTTCTTTTCATCGTCAAAATCTCCTCCGTTTCGTTCTTCCACGCGCACTCGTTTCGAGAGATGATCATGAGATGGCTTCAATCGAAGATACACCGCTATTCTTTTGCTCTTTTTTTTCTCGTCTTTTTCTCCTTCTTCTTCGTCTCGGTCGTCGTCTGAATCGTCACTCCTCCCAGCGAAAGAAGAAGAAGAAGACTCTCTCTCTTCGTCCGCAACAGGAGTAGTAGTAGTAGTAGTAATAGTATTCGCATCGTCTGTCATCGCTGTAAAGCGAAAGAGATGCTATTCGTGTAACAACAGTGTGGCTCTTTTCAGTCAAACTTTTTCTTTGCCTTCCGGTCGTATTTTTTGACTTTTTCTCTCTCTCTTTACTACTTGAAACGCTATACATCAAAGGCGCAAAAGACGACGGGGATGATATATTTTAGTACGTTGTTCTAAATACTCTCTCTCTCTCTTCTCTGTTGTTACAAAATGCTACGGATGATGTGTGTATTTATTGTTAGTCATTTAAAATCCGAGTCTCAATCTGATGATGATATTGCGAACCCGAATACGCAATCGTCAAAAGCGGGGTCGGTCCGCCGCCGCCGTCCCAAAACAACTTTTCGGGCGTCAACAATAATTAATTCTTCGCGATCCCGGTTGGATTCTCCGCTTTTTCAATCTCAATCTCGTGCGAAAACTCCCACGGTTTCCACTCTCGCATCTTTGGAATCAGCTCCAACTCGTCTCTCGCTTGCACCGCTAACTCTTCGATTTGCCCAGCCGCGATCGTCTCTTCAATTTCGCTCACCGTTTTCCCACTTAACGTCACTTTCTTTCGGTGCTTGTACATTTCTTCCACGACTGTTCTGTACGCCGCGTTCTCCGGCACGAACTGGATCTTTTCCAGGACTTGGTCGCATAAATTCGCGTACGTGTTTATCGGGTCGTTCATCACCGGTAAACCGACTAAACCGGTGGTTTTCTTAATGGATTCATTCGTGTGATTTGTATTCGTAAAAGGTACACACGCGCTCGTCCTCAAAAAACGAAATAAAGTCGTCGTCGCATTCGTCGTCGTCGTCGTCGCGAGCTGAGAAGAGAGTGCTCTTTTCAACGACTGAGAGCGCATCATTTTTTTGTGTGTTATATTCTCAGAAAGAGATGAATGATGTGGTTGTGTTTTTGAGCGAAAAAATAATGCATGAGGAGAAAAGAGAAAAAGAACAATCGATTGAAAAAAAAAATCTTTCGAAAATTTTCAAAAACAAAAAACAAAAAATTCTTCTCCTTTTTGCACACTTTTTTACTCACAAAACACACACCGTGATGAGAGCGCTTCGTACTACTACTACTAATAAGAATAAGAGCGCACATATAATGTCGAGCAGCGACGAGGAGGAAGACGAGGAAGAGCGAGAAGAATCGGAGGAGGAGGAAGAAAACTCGGATGATTCGGATTCGGAGTATCACCATTCCCAGGATGATGAAAATTTCATCCGGGAACAAAACGTGAAAGCGTTGCGAGATGGCCTTCCCCTCTCGAAAATTCGATACGCGTCGGTTCTGAGCAATTTAAAACCTCCGGAACCAGACGAGGTTATTTTGAAGAGACACTTCGCGCCGCTCGTTCCCGGCGGGGCGTTGCAAACGGGTACGTTTTTAGTATGTTTGTTACGTTTCGTATCTCGCGTTCGATAGGGGGGGCGATTTTGGATTTTTGAACGATTCTTTTTCGTCCGTCGCAGTCGTTTTCAGTCTTTTGGGTGCCCACTTTTGAAAAAAAAGCTTCATCTCTTTCTCTCTCTGTTTCTCTCTCTCTGTTCGTCGTCGTCGCGTGTACTACATTTCAGTTCTTACATTCTATTTCGAAAACGCTTTCTTTTTTCTGTTTAAATATTATTACATACAGCTGGGTTACAAAGAGCGATTCTCGCTCGGAAAATATTCATCCCGTTCGGATCGAAGCTCAAGGTCGAGTTGCCGAGAATTATCCCGTCCGACGCGGACGCGGAAGATATCGTGCTCCCAGAAGGCGTGGAAGAGTTGGTGTTGTGGCAAGACGAGGATAAGGAAAGAGAAGAGGCGAAGAGTACGTTACCTGCGGTGAAAGTGGATAACATGTTGACCAGGTGGTTGCGACCGCATCAACGGGAAGGGGTGTCGTTTTTGTACGAGTGCGTGATGGGTTTGCGCGGGTTTGAAGGCGCCGGTTGTATCTTAGCCGACGATATGGGTTTAGGGAAGACGCTGCAAGCGATTGCTTTGATGTGGACTTTGTTGAACACGAGCATCGAAGAACATCAAAAACCGACGGTGAAAAAAGTGGTAATTGTCTGTCCGACGTCGTTGGTGGCGAACTGGGACGCGGAGTGCATAAAATGGTTGAAAGGGAAAGTGAAGACGACGCCGATTTGCGGAGACTCGAGAGCGGACGCGGAGAGCGCGGTGAAGATGTTCTTAGCGCCACAGTCCAGATCACAAGTCTTAATTGTTTCCTACGAAACGTTTCGAATATATCACGAACGATTTACCACGGAAAGTTCGTGTCAGTTGGTCATTTGCGACGAGGCGCACAGATTGAAAAACGGCGAGACGTTGACGAACCAAGCTTTGGCCAAGATGGCGTGTAAACGACGCATCATGCTTTCCGGAACGCCGATGCAAAACCACTTGGACGAGTTTTATAGCATGGTGTCGTTTTGTAACCCTGGGATTTTAGGCACGACGAAGGAGTTCGCGAAGAAATACGAGCGACCAATTTTAGCCGGGAGAGAACCATACGCCACGGACGCCGAGTTGGCAAAAGCGAACGAACGAAACGAAATGTTGAGCGTTATCGTGAACAAGTTCATCTTGAGAAGAACGAACACAATTTTATCCAAGCACTTACCCCCGAAAGTGATTGAAATAGTGTGTTGTAAGACGACGCCTCTGCAAAGATCGATTTACGAACACTTATTGTCCGAGAAGGCGAGAATCGCGCAGAAAACCGGGAAACAGATGGACGTTTTGGCGTGCATCACGGCTTTGAAAAAGCTGTGCAATCACCCGAAATTGATTTTTGATGCCATTCGGGAAAAGAAGTACGCCGGGAAAACCGATGGTGGGAACGCGATCGACGATAATTTGACGCCGTATTTCCACGGTTTGTACGACGGCGGCGGCTCGGGAAGAGGCGGTAGAGCGGGCGGGCAGATGTGCGAAGGGTGGGAATGGCACGGCGGAAAATTCGCCGTTTTAGCTCGATTGTTGCACCAGTTACGCACGGAAACGAGCGATCGGATCGTGATTATCTCCAACTACACGCAAACGCTAGATTTAGTGGAAATTTTGTGCCGTCAAAACAACTACCCGTCCTTGCGCTTGGACGGAGGAACGAGTATTAACAAAAGACAGAAACTCGTCAACGCGTTCAACGATTTGACGAACAACGAGTTTATCTTTTTGCTCTCTTCCAAAGCTGGTGGGTGTGGTATTAATTTAGTCGGTGGGAACCGTTTGGTGTTATTTGACCCGGACTGGAACCCGGCGAACGATAAGCAAGCCGCGGCGAGATGTTGGCGAGACGGTCAAAAGAAAAAGTGCTACGAGTACCGATTTCTTTCCTCGGGGACGATCGAGGAGAAGGTGTTCCAAAGACAATTGGCGAAGCAAGCGCTAACGAGCGTTGTCGATGGGCGAGGATCAGGTTTAGAGCAAATGTCGATGACGACGGAGGATTTGCAGCAGTTGTTTTCTTTGGACGTGGAGTGTCCGAGCGATACGCACAGAACGTGCGATTGTACGCGATGTCCCGACGTTCATCGCAAGATTGAAGAAAATACGACGACGACGATGATGAATCACAGCAGCATTTCGAGCGAGGATAAGGCGATTGGTGGTGGTGTGAACGACCCTTTACCGGAAGAAAAGCAATTGGAGGACTTCGACGAAGCGAAACTGAACACTTGGGCGCACCATTATCGCATGTCGCACGTCCCCGACGCGCAGTTACGCAAAGCTGCCGGCGAAGACGTGACGTTTGTTTTCTCGCTCGAAGTCGACGGCGCGAGGATTGCAGAGATGCAAGAAAGAGCGTTAGCGTTGGCGGAGAAGAAGAGGAAAGAGAATCCTGTCGTTGCAAACAAAGACAGAGAGGAAGAGGAGGAAGACGATAGCGACAGCGATAGCGACAGCGACGGTTCATCATCGCTATCGTCATCATCGTCTCTTACAGACGACGAGAAAGAAGAAAGAGAAGAAGTAAACGAAGAAGAAGAAACAGCAACTGTCACGAAAAAGAAGGCGAAAGCGTTGAAAGACGTGAGCTCGAACGAAATGGAAACACGCATTGCGATTACAAAAACTTTGACTGCCACCGAGAAGAAGAAACATACGCCGACTCCCTCCAGCGGTTGCGGAAGGCAAACGTCGTCATCGGCCAAGCGCCACAAAGCAGCGATTAGTGACGACGAAGACGACGACGACGGGGAGGACGAAGAGGAGGAAAAGAGCTATGATGCACACGAGGAACAACGCGACAAAGAAGAAGAGGAACTCGCCCCTCCTCTAAAGAACGAGAAGACGAACGAGAAAAAAACGATGACGAGGAAGAATATGCGCAAGCCAAAGGATGATCCAAATGCTTGCGTCAACTGTGGCAATAAATCCGAGAAGAAAGATATGGTCCCGTGCGCTGGTTGCGAGAGAAAGTTCCATTGGTTTTGCAACGATCCGCCGATGAGTAAAAAGCCAACGAAAAGGAGTCATCCAACGGGTTGGTTCTGCAAGGATTGCAACGAAGACGGAAAGAAAGACGATGAAGAAGAAGAAGAAGAAGAAGAAGAAGAAGATAATGATAAAGATAAAGATGATGACGATGAAGAAGAAGAACTCGCTCTCACCGCGGAACCGGCGAAAAAAAGGAAAGTGTTATCGGATGATATGATTATCGTCTTGGGCGACTCAGAGGAGGAGGAGGAGGAGGAAGAAGAATATCGAGAAGAATCTGAATCTGAAGAAGATGACGATGATCAAGTTCCCGACTCTGAAGACGACGATTAATAATATACACTGGAAGAACGTTGTTATATACGACTCCGATGCCTCCACCTCCTTCCGGAGGAGCGCTTCTTGCAATGCACACTACTCAAAACACCATTAAATCATCTGGGTCATCATCATTCCTCGGGGGGAGACGAGGCGTAAGTTTCTTCCTCTTTTGCTCCTTCGTCTGTT
>Ga0257106_1000488_pt1 | contig 23444 bp, 23 predicted proteins | sample LP_taG_3_FD_190177 | JGI IMG/M metagenome (GOLD analysis project Ga0257106, IMG submission 190177) | Marine microbial communities from Northeast Subartic Pacific Ocean, Canada - LP_J_2011_P26_10m | ecosystem: Environmental > Aquatic > Marine > Oceanic | place: Canada: Northeast Subartic Pacific...
TTAGACACTTCTATGTTTCCTGCCTTAAGTGTTCTTAAATCTATTCCTCTTTTAGAAAGTGATTCGTGAAGAACCGGCTCCATTTGTTTAATCTGAAAATCTTCTTTAGTTGATAAGAGTATTTGCTTTTCTGTAAGTGTAAATTCTGCTCCAGTACCCTTAAAATCGAATCTTGATTTTAAAACTCTATTTGCCTGATCAACAGCATTAGTTAGTTCATGTTTATCGAGCTCTGATTTAATATCAAAAGATGCCATAGTATGTCTCGTTTTATGTATGTATATTATTTTATATGCCAAAAAAGAAAAAGGTATGCCTTTTCTTCAAATTTTTTTATTATATTTTCTGTAAGAAATCCAAAAGATAATTCTTTTCTTTACGCATTTTTGCAAAGGAAATTAGTAAAAATTAGCGTACTTCAATTTCTTAACTTAGCTTAAAATGTTGATATCGTGATTTGATCCTATTGCCGCGATTAAAAATAAAGAGCTAAAACGGTAACCATTCCCAGGATTTAACTACACTAAATGAAGTTTAACAAAAACTTTTTTTAGTAGTTCTTTATTGCATTGCATATAAGTGAACAATAATTGAACTTTATTATGGAGATAGAATGAAATGAAAAGACAATTAATAGAAAGATTAAATGAAGGTCCTGTAATTTGCGCTGAAGGTTTTTTATTTGAGATAGAAAAAAGAGGTTATTTAGCAGCTGGGGAGTTTGTTCCCATGGTTTCTTTGGAACATCCAGAAGCATTGGAGAATCTTCATAAAGATTTCCAACATGCCGGTTCAGATGTTGTCGAGGCATTTACTTATAATGCACACAGAGAAAAAATGAGAGTTATTGGCAAAGAAGAACTTCTTGAACCTTTAAATAGAGCTGCATTGAAAATTGCAAAAAAAGTTGCTGATAATCCTATTGGTGGAGGCGAGGCTAACTTGATGGCAGGAAATATTTCAAATTCAAATATATGGGAAGAGGGCAATAAGGATTCTCATGCCGAAGTTGAAAGAATGTTTAATGAAATGGTTATGTGGTCAGTAGATGAAGGTGCAGACATGTTAGTTGGCGAAACTTTCTATTATGCTGAAGAGGCATATATGGCTTTAGATATCATTCAAAAAGCTGGATTACCTTCAGTAATTACAATCGCCCCAATGGCAGAAAATGTTATGAGAGACGGTATTTCAATTATGGATACTATGAAAGAGTTAGAACAAAGAGGAGCTGATGTAGTCGGTATGAACTGTTTTAGGGGTCCTGATACTATGATGCCTTACTTAAGAGAAGCAAGAAAAGTACTTAAATGCCATATGGGTGCTTTACCACTTCCTTATAGAACCACTGCGGAGCATCCAACCTTCTTCAATCTTCCAGATGAGCATGGGTGTACATGCCCTGCACCGCATGGAAGAACTTTCCCAACTGCTCTTGATCCAATGTATATCAACAGATATGAAATGCATGCCTTTGGTAAAGAAGCTGCAGAATTAGGTATCAATTATTTAGGAGTGTGTTGTGGTGCGACACCTATGCACATTAGAGAAGTTGCTGAAGCTGCCGGCTTGATAGTTCCAGCAAGCAAATATAGAGAAAATATGTCAAATCATTTTATGTATGGAACTAACGAAAGAATTGCAAAACATATGCAAGATTATGGCGACGAAGCATAGACTTATTAAATGGTGGCCTGAGGTAGAATCGAACTACCGACACAAGGATTTTCAATCCTTTGCTCTACCGACTGAGCTATCAGGCCTCTAAGTGAGATTGGATTATAGAAAAGATTTAACTCAATGTCATTAAGATTAGTAATTGAAATTAATTAAGCTCGAACTCTTTCATTATTTGGATCAAAGATAGAACCCTTACCAACTATCTGGACTGTCATAGGGTATATACCATCACCATTTTCATTAAAGTAAGACAGTAATAATGACTTGCCTGGTATGGCTATATTTTTAGGCAGGTAACCCATAACCACATGTTTCTTAATCGAAGGGCAATAAGACATTCCAGTGCTATAAGATCTTCTACCCTTGCTATCAACTGGCACTTCTCCTGTAGCAGGATCAATAATTGGGGATATACCAACAGGATAGCGAGATCCTTTACCTGAAACATTTAGGTCATCTAGCGTCATGGTACATAGAATTGCACATGGCTCTTCCTCTCTATGTGCAAGATGCGCTGCTTTTCCATGGAAATCTGCTTTTTTTACTAATCGTCTTTCAATTGCAGACTCACAAGCATTATAGTTAGTCTCTAAGTCAGCACCCTGAAGTCGAAAACTCTTTTCAAGACGTCTGCTATTTGCATAAGTTTCAATACCAACTGGCACAACACCAACTTCAAGCAGAGAATCATAAAGTGCTAAACCTTCCTCACTATCATTATTTAAATAGATTTCCCAGCCACTTTCTCCAACATATGAAATACGTGCAGCCCAAACATCAATTTTTTTACCACCAGATAAATTGAGGGTTAGATATTTTGCAGTAGCAAAAGGAAAATTTTCAATGCTTACTTCATTATGATCAACAAAATGACTTAAAGCATTCATTGCTTGAGGTCCCCATAGTCCTAAAGTTGCAATATCATGTGTTCGAATATTAATATTTGCATCCAATCCCATATCATCTCTGTAATTACGTAAAGTGACCCAATCCCGGTTGCCATCAGCACCGCCGGTAACTATTCGATAACTATCTGTGCCTAAACGAGAAATTGTAAGGTCTCCATGAACTCCACCATCTTCATCTAAGAAATTAGTATAAATAACTCGTCCTTCAGGTGTATTGTCTCCAACTTTTGCTACAGAAAGATATTCCAACATTCGTTCAGCATCCTGACCTTCAATATCCATAATCGGGAAGTGAGAAAGATTAATCATTCCAACTGAATCACTCATTGCAAGATGTTCTGCATTAGCTACTTCATAAGGCACATGACGTCGATCCCATTCATTTTCTCGAACAGGAACCTCTTGCAAGTATTTATCAAGCTTTTGTGTATTACTGTCATATGCAAAAGCACGTTCCCAGCCTGCCACTTCATTATCAAAGAAGCCACCGAGTTCCTTTTCTCTAGTATAAAAGGGACTTACAAACATTTCTCTCTGACTAATATAAGGTTCTCTTGGATGAACAGCAGGAGTATATATAGTTTGCGCATTTTCAAAAGATCTAGTTTTAACAAAGTCTTTTTCTTTTTGCTCAGGATAGAATCTATCAATATTAAAAGAATGCATATCTACCTGAGTTTTTCCATTCATCATTAATTCTGCACAAAGTCTTGCACATCCAGGACCGTCTTTAACCCATACGGCTTCGCACAACCAAAAACCTCTGACTTCCGGGCTCTCACCGATAAGAGAAGCAGCATCAGGAGTTACTGATAAAAGACCATTAAACGAACTTTTTTCATCCCAGCCTAACTCAGCAAGAATTGGTGTAGTTTCGAATGCCTTTTCAAGAGGCTCAGCAATCTCTTCGAGTTCTAAATATCTCATTGAATCAGAAGTCATTGTCTTTGCTGGATTACCAATATCTTCAGGATCTACCAATCGAGGATTTTTATCCTCATAGAATCCCCATTCAAGCATTCCTCCATGAAGCCTTCCTGTATCTCTAACATAGGCAGAATTACCTTGATCACGAAGAAGTGGATAGACAAGTAATTCATCTGTACCTTGTATCTCTGGAAGCGGTCCAAAAAACAATAATGGATGTTCCACCGGCATAAGTGGAATTGGAACACCTGCCATTTTTCCCATTAATGGACCCCATATTCCTGAGGCAATTATAACTTTGCTAGTTTTGATAATTCCTTTATCAGTTTTTACTCCAGTAATACGTCCATTTTCTATTTCAAAGTCTAAAGCTGGAGTATCAGTATATGTAGTTAGGGCACCTTTTTCTTTAGCACTTTCTACGGCAAAATTAACTACATCTTGAGACCGTGGCGTTACTAGACCAGCGTCTGGGTCCCACATAGCCCCACGAATTGATTCTTCATCTAGTAAAGGAAATTTTTCTTTAGCTTCAGCAGCAGAAATTAAACTAACATTAGTGCCAAATGCTTTACCTGATTCGACTTTTCTCTTAAGTTCTTCCCAGCGTGCGTCGTCATCTTTACGGCATATTTCTAAGCCTCCTTTTTTTAAAAAGAAACCATTATCTTCATAAAATTTTCTACTAAATTCAGTTGCCCAGCATCCTAACTTGTCATGTGTTGTATTGTAGACAAAGTCTGAAGCATGAGCAGTGGATGCTATATCTGAAGGAATTATGGTAGATTTTTCTAAACCTATAATATTTTTTTGACCAAGCTCTGTAAGCCAGTAAGCTAGCATTGATCCAACGATGCCTCCTACGCCAACAATTACTACTTCTGCTTCTGTAGGAAAACTTTTTTTACTCTGCATAATTGAGTCCTTGCCCTTGTGTAAATTTGTGAATGTTAGGATCGAAGCTAGAATAAATTTTATCTGGCATTCTTTATTTCCCCCTTCATATGTATAGACTTTATAAAATTAGACTCTATTTTTTTTATTTTGTAAATCAAAATATTTGGCTTCTAAAAGGCTAGAAAATAATCCTTAATTTAACTACTTGGAATTAGTTTTATAAGCCTGAATAGCTTAATTAAAAATAACAAAAATAAATTTATTTGGGTATATGTTGGATGAAATTTCGCTTTAGTCTAGAGCTTTAAATCCAGAAGCTTTTTCGTAATCTTCATTATTAAAGAACTTATCCATCTGCTCTATAAGCCATTGTCTATTTTCTTTGTTAGACATATCCAGATGTTTTTCATTTATTAAAGTTGTTTGATGAGATTTCCATTGATCCCATGCTTCTTGAGAAATATTTTCTAGAATTTCTTGACCCTTTGGTCCTGGCATAGGCGGCATGGCAAGACTTACCATTTCTTTTTGTAGCTTTTTACAAAAAATTTTTTTACTCATAATGTTTCTATTATAGTCTTAATAGGCTTTGGTAACCCAAACTTGTCTATATCTACTCTATTAATCCATTTGTATTCTAAATTTATATCTAAATCAAAAGTATTTTTAAAGTATGAAATATCTATCGTTATATCTAAATCAATATGCGATAGCTTATGCTTCTTATTAATAGTTTCTTTGTTTAAAACTTTTTTATTAGAGATTATCTTGTTCTTATTATTTTGTATTTCGTATGGAGTCCATAAGCTTTCCCAAAAAGTACCTTCATTTTTTTTAAACAATAAGACTGAATCATCTGAACAAGCTAAAAAAAAGTGAATATTCTTTTTTGGTTTAACTTTTGTTTTGAAATTTTTCATGGGTTTAATATTTTCTTCAAAAGCACTCAAGCAGGAAATGCTTAGAGGGCAAACACTGCATTTTGCATCGTGGGTACTGCATACAGTTGCTCCAAGATCCATAATGCCTTGGGTGTACTCAAAAATATTTTCTTCAGGCGTAAGTTGTTTTGATAAACCCCATAAACTTTTGATCGAAGATGATTTAGAGCTATTTTCAACTAATTCATGTCTTGATATAACTCTTTTTACATTAGCATCCAGGATAGGATAAGACTGCTGATATGCGATTGACATTATTGCACCAGCAGTAGATTCACCAATCCCTGGTAAAGAAATTATTTCTTCAAAAGTTCTAGGGAATACATTATTAAAATCGTTTTTGATAATCTCTTTAGCCTTATATATATTTTTAGCTCTTCTGTAAAAACCTAATCCAGTCCATAGAGCCAAAACATTCTCCTCAGAAGCTGATGAGAGAGATTTTAGATTTGGATATTTTTTAGTGAAGGTTTTAAAAAAAGGTATGACTGTTTTTACTTGAGTTTGTTGAAGCATTATTTCAGAAATCCAAATTCTATATGGGGAGACATTTTTTCTCCATGGAAGATTGTCTCTTCCATTAGCCATATACCAAGTAGTAATATTTTTCGAGAAAACAGAATTATTACTATGTGTATCAGTTCTCATATAAATTATTTTTACTTAAGACTTCTCCATCTTGTCCAAACTCATAATGGATTGGAGCTCCTGTTGGAATCTCGAGCTTAACAATTTCTTCAGAAGAAATAGAATCTAATTTCATGATCAAAGCTCTTAATGAATTGCCATGAGCGGCAATAAGCACATTAGATTCGTTATTTATTTTTGGCATTATTTCTGTTTCAAAATAAGGGAGAACTCTTTCAGCAGTATTTTTTAGGCTTTCTCCATCAGGAGGGGGGATGTCAAAAGATCTCCTCCATATATGTACTTGATCTTCACCCCATTTCTTTCTCGCTTCATCTTTATTAAGCCCTGCCAGACTCCCATAGTTTCTTTCGTTTAGTGCTAAATTTTTAATAATAGGTATATTTTCTTGACCAATTATTTCTAGAATTATTTGACCCGTTCTCTGTGCTCTAGATAAATCTGAGGTAAACATAATGTCAAAAGAAATTTCTGTATTTTCAATTAGCGAACCTGCCATCTTAGCTTCTTGCAATCCTAGCTCAGTAAGTCCAGGATCTTTCCACCCAGTAAAAAGATTTTTAGCATTCCATTCACTTTGACCATGTCTAACTAATATCAAATTTCTTTTTTTCATTTTTATATTTTGAACCACATTCAGTCTATTTTAATAGATAATGAGCGAATGGATAAGTTTATTTTTTTTCTGATCGAGCACTTCTATTATTCAGTTCCGATTTTTGTTCTGATTATTTTATTGATTAGATCAAATGCTACAAAAGGTGGAAAGAGAATTTCATCCCAAGAGCTTATAAATCTATCTAATAAAGACCAAGCAAATCTAATTGATTTACGATCCTCCTCTGAATTTAATAGTGGGCATATTACTGGGTCAATCAATATTCCATTTGCAGATATTGAAGATAGATCACATGAAATTAAATCAGATAAATCTCTCGTATTGATATGTGAGATGGGAAGTCAATCAGCTAATGCTGGAGAAGCCTTAAAAAAAGATGGGTTTGAAAATTCTTTGATATTAAGTGGTGGAATCAATCAGTGGAGAATGGATAACTTGCCTCTGGTCTAAATCCCAAGTTCCTTTATTTTTTTTGCCAAGGTATTTCTACCTAGCCCCAGTAAAATTGCAGCCTCATTTTTTTTGCCATTTGTTTGATCTAATGCAGCATTAATAATAATTTTTTCTAATTTTGAATTAGCAACATTAAGCAGGTCTTTGTCTAAAGTTTCAGCAACATTTCTTATCCAATAAGAAAAATTATCTTCCCAAGATGATGTTGGGGATTCAGTAATTTCATAATCTTTGATTTCAGTAGGTAAATCTTGTACTTTTACATTTTGAGTAGGAGACATTAGAGTAAGCCAGTAACAAATGTTTTCTAGTTGTCTAACATTACCTGGCCAGTCATAATTTGAAATTACTTTCATTGTTTCTTCTGATAAAACTCTTAGTTCTTCACCTAGTGAATCAGAATGATTTTTTAAGAAATACTTTGTCAATACATCAATATCTTCCTTTCTATCTCTTAATGGCGGAACTTCAATCTTTATAACATTCAATCTATAAAAAAGATCTTCTCTAAATGATTTTTGAGATACAAGATTATTTAGATTCTGATGAGTAGCTGCAATTATTCTCACATCAACTTTAATTGGTTTATCTCCTCCAACTCTATAAAACTCTTTATTAGATAAAACTCTCAAAAGTCTTGTTTGTGAATCAAGAGGCATATCTCCAATTTCATCTAAAAATAGAGTTCCTCCATTAGCTTGCTCGAATCGACCAATTCTTTTATCCACCGCTCCTGTAAATGCTCCTTTTTCATGTCCAAATAATTCAGACTCTACTAATTCTTTTGGAATATCAGCCATATTGAGAGCTATAAAAGGCATATCATACCTTGGGCTATTTTTATGAAGAGATTTTGCAATTAACTCCTTGCCAGTTCCAGATTCTCCCTGAACCAATACTGTTGCATTCGTATTGGATAGTTTACCAATAGCTCTAAAAACCACTTGCATAGAAGAAGATTCACCAATAATGTCAGTTTTAGCTTTAGTTTTTAATCCTCTAGTTTTAGGTTTTTTTTCTAATGCTCTATTTATAATTTGAATAGCTTCGTCAAGATCAAATGGCTTAGGTATATATTCAAAAGCACCACCACCATATGAGTCAATAGCTGCTTGCATATCAGTAAAAGCAGTCATAATTATTACTGGGAGATCTTCATAATTATCATTAATGTGTTTTAGAAGATCGTAACCTAACATTCCTGGCATTTGTACGTCGGTAAGAATTAAATCAGGAACCTCGTTCTTAAGTTGAAGTACAACATCTTCACCAGACGAAAATGTTCTTACATCAAAGCCAGAGCTAGATAGACTTTCCTCTAAAACTACTCGAATAGCGCTATCATCGTCAGCAACCCAAACCTTATGCACTTTTAACCTCATTTTTTTTAGATTCAACATTAATTGGAATTAATATTGAAAATGCAGTTTTACCCTTTTTCGTCTCAAATGAAATAGCTCCCCCATGGATTCTAATAATATCTTGAGATATTGAAAGTCCAAGTCCAGAACCATCTTCTTTTGAAGAAACCATTGGGAAAAAGACCTGATCTTGAATATCTTCAGGAATGCCTGGACCATTATCAATAATACTAACTTCACAAAGAGTTGAATGAAGATTACCGTTTATAGGCTGGCTATAAGTAACTCTAGATTTAATAGTAATTTGAGGATCATCAGCATTTGATATAGCTTGCTGAGCATTCTTTATTATATTCAGTATTGCTTGAATGAATAAATCCTCATCTCCATATATCTCAGGAATACTGGGATCATAATCTCTAAATATTTTAAGATTCTCTTGTTCATCAGCCTGAGATAAAGCAAAAACCTTTTCTAATGCTGAATGAATATTAAAAAGCTCTAACTTAGGTCTTTTTGGAGGAGTTAGAATTTTAGTTACGATGTTATTTAATCGCTCTGTTTCATCAATAATAATTTTTAAGAACTTTTTTGAAAAATCATCAGACAGCTTAGATGCCAAGATTTGCGCACTACCTTTTATTCCTGATAGAGGGTTTTTTACTTCATGAGCAAGAGTTCTGGCAAGGTTTGCAGCAATTTTTTGTGTTGAGAATGTTTTAGATGAATCAATAATTTTATTTAGATTATCGACACACAGAATCTCTAATATTAATATGTTGTCTGAATCTGACCAGCTAACAGTAAGATCAACAATTCTTCGGCTTTCGTTGGACTTTTCTAATTCAAAATCTCTTTTTGTTATAGAGTTCTTTGATGATATGCAGTCTCCTAATAGCTTTGCTAATTCGTTACTTGTTTTTTCAAGAAATTGTTCCCTAATAGCATTCTTTTTGTCAGTAAGGACTATCCAGCCACTTGATGCTGCTGAATCATTTAACCATAAGATATCCAAATCTTCATCCAGGACTATTATTTCTGAAGCTAGCTGATTTAGTAATAAAGAGTTTAAATTTTCTATTTTAAACATTATGAAAAATCGACTCCTCTTTCAAGGAGTCGACATATTTGGGTCATTATTTTGTTAATGTTCCTACGATGTGGGATAGGATTTTATATGGATCTGCATTTGAAGCAGGCCTTCTATCTTCCAGATAACCATTCCAATTATGCTCAACAGTATAAACAGGAATACGTATACTAGCTCCTCTATCACTTACACCATATGAAAACTCATTAATGCTTTGAGTTTCATGAAGGCCTGTCAGTCTCATATCATTATCAGATCCATATGCAGCTATACCATCTGAATGAACTTCACCAAGCTTGTCACACATTGAGGAGAATAATTCTTCTGTCCCATTATTTCTCATTTCATCGTTAGAGAAATTACAATGCATTCCTGAGCCGTTCCAGTCACCAGTCTTTGGTTTAGGATGAATATTTACCCCAACTCCAAATTCTTCTGCAATTTTGTATAAAAGATATCTGCTAGCCCATAAATCATCAGCAGCTTTAATTCCACTTCCAAAGCACTGATATTCCCACTGACCTAAAGCTACTTCGGCATTAGTTCCAGTAAGTTTAATTCCAGCATCAAGACAAGCTTGAAGATGAATGTCAGAAATTTCTCTGCCTACTGCATTTCCAGCTCCAACTCCGCAATAGTAATCTCCTTGAGGAGCAGGCTCTCCATTCTCCCAACCTAAGATAGTCCCATCTAGGTTAGTAAAAAAGTATTCTTGCTCAAAACCAAACCACCATTCATCAGTAACAACTTTTTCAGCAGCTGCTCTTGAATTAGAAGGGTGAACAGTATGATCGGCTGCATGCACTTGGCACAGGACAAGATGATCAGGTGCTGTTGGATTTAAATAAGTCTGAACAGGAATAAGCAGACAGTCTGAACTGCCGCCTTCAGCTTGTTGTGTAGATGATCCATCAAAAGACCAATCTGGTGGTATATCAGCATCAGTAGCTTTAACTTTGCTTCTCATTGAAGCCTCAGGCTTATAACCATCAAGCCATACGTATTCATATGTTTTATATTCTGCCATTATTTCTCCTAAAATTTATCTAGCTTCTTTATACATGCAATTTACATGCCATTTTAATTTTGTCAAAACGCACAAATATTACGCTTATTATGCATTAAAAAAGTGCAAATTATATATATTCGCATTAAATTAATGCATTTAAGATATATCTAGGAATTTTTTTATTTTATTGAATTTGTTCGAAAAAGATAAATAAGAGTGATCACCACCAAATAAAATATCTATATGTGCACCAGAATAATAAGATGCTGATTGATCATAATTTAGTATTTCGTCACCCGATTCAAGTAAAACTAAAAAGTTCTCTGGAAATAATAATTTTTTATAACTAAGAGAGCGTATAAAATTTATATCATCTTTATCTATTAAAAATTTGTTTCCAGTTGAATAGTTTTCATTTTTACCCAAATGTATTTCAAAGTTTTTTAATGGCGGGATTGCTGGATTTATTAAAACAGCTTTGCTTTGATATTTTTGTGCAAAATAACAAGCGTAATAACCGCCCAAAGAACTACCCATAAAAGATAAGTCACCTCTATTCAATTCAATAATATTATTAATTTGCTCAAATGCTTCTTTAAAACAATCATCAAGATTCGGAATTATAACTTCTGTATTTTTTGAATTACTTAGAACAAATTTTTTAAAATTCTTGGCTTTAGTTGAATCAGACGATGATTTAAATCCATGAAAATATAAAATGTTATTAGTCATGATTGATAATATTTTTAATATTATCTTTAGCAGAGATTCCGGATATAAAAATACTTTCTAGCCACTCTGTAAGAAATCTATTTTGCTGTATCTTTTCGTCATAGGATTGAATCTGTGATTTATTTATAAACATAGGGATTGGTTTTTCCCCTTGGTATGAAGTTACTTCTGCAAGTTTTGCATCAAGACTAACTTGAACCCTAATAATAAAGTTATTGAGTTTATTTTTACCATGTCCTTTTTGTTTTGCTTCAATCATCACAGTATGCTTTGTCTTATTTAAAATAAGGAAATGAATATCTTGATGAGACGAATTTGGATTAATAGTCTCAAAAACATATTTCTTTTTAAGAAAACTAGCCAATAGTTTATTTAATCTTAAAAAGTTAGCTTCACAAATTGATAAGTGATGAGATGTTGCAGGAAGTGTTCTGAGCATTCTTAAATTCTATATTCTTTTTTTATTGGTGTATATTCCTGACAGGCCATTAGATAGTTATCAATTGATTTTTTTTCTTCCTTGCAAAATGCTTGAATTGCGCTCCTGAAGTCGTCTCTAAGCACCAGATGGTAAGAGTCACATCTGATTGGCTCAAATCCTCTTCTAATTTTATGCTCGCCCTGAACACCAGGATCAAAAAAGTTAATATTATTATTTATACAATAATCTATTCCTTGATAGTAACAACACTCAAAATGTAAGTTATCAATATTATGTGATGTCCCCCAATGCCTTCCATAAAGTGTATTCTTTCCCTGAAAGCATAGCGAACCTGCTATGGGTTTATTGTCGTGCACAGCGAAGAAAATAACTGGATTGAGGGAATCTTTATTAGCATGAACAAGTTCAAAAAAATCTTCATTTAGGTAGGGTGCTTGCATCCTTTCCTCGTAGGTATTTTTATAAAATTTATAAAATATATCCCAATCTGCAGCAGTTAAATTGTCTTTATTTTTGATATTAAATGAGATATCTTGATTTTTTATCTTTTTCCTCTCCGCTCTTATATTTTTTCTTTGCCGTGATGTGAAGACTTTTAAGAAGCTTTCAAAATCAGAATAATTTTTATTATTCCATTCGAATCTGTAACCGCTTCTTTTAATAAAATTATTTTTCTCAAGAATAGGCTCTAGATCTTTATTTGGAAAAAGAAGATGCCATGTCTCAATATTTTTTTCTTCCATTAATTCTTTTATCGAATTAATAAAATATGAACTATCAAGATTACTACCCCCAATAAACTTTTCAGTTTTGCATGGAGTGAAGGGTATCGCAGTAACTAATTTGGGATAGTAGTTTCTTCCTGCTCTATTAAGAGCATATGACCATTGGTGATCAAATATAAATTCTCCATGACTATTATTTTTTATATAGAGAGGCATAAATGCTGACAATTTATCTTTATCATAAACACCCAAGTGACTTGGCTGCCATCCAGACTGAATGCCTACAGAGTTACTCATTTCAAGAGCATCAAGGAACTCAAATGAAATAAATGGAGACTCCGTATCTCCTAAAATATTTTTATATTCCCTTTTAGAAATTTCGGAAATTTTTTCAAAGTATTTATTTTCTATAGCCATAATAACATTACTAAATAATAAAAATTTCTATAAGAAAGCCAAATATCGCTACTATGCCAATCCAATTATTAAACTTAAATACTTCCAAGAAACTTTTATTTTTTACATACTTCATTTGGACATAATCTAGAAAAAGTAGGGCGATTATCACAAGAGTAAAAAATATTGAAAAGTTATTTATGTAACCTATTATTGCCAGTGAGATATAAAAGAAATATTGCAAAATTCTTGCTATAAATATAGTGTTTTTTCCCCATAAAATTGGAGTAGAGTAAATTCCAATCTTCTTATCATCATCTATGTCTTCGAGAGCATAAAAAGTATCAAAACTTATTACCCATGCAATGACACCAAAATATAGAACTAAGATTGAAGGCGAGAATGCATAGGATTCAAGTGAATAAGAAATAAGAGTTCCAGAGCTAAAGGTTATACCTAATATAAATTGCGGAGCTTTAATAAACCTCTTTGTCATTGGATAAAACATAATTAGCAGTGCAAAAAATAACGCAATCTTTATAGTTAGAGGGTTTGTAAATGAAAGAAGACATAGAGACATTAAGCCAAGAATAAAGAAGAATACCCAAGCTTCTTTTATATTTAGAGCACCAGTCGCTAAAGGCCTTGCAGCAGTTCTTTTTACTAGCTTATCGAATTTGTAATCGCTGATATCATTTATTACACAGCCACAGGATCTAACTAGAATTGAGCCAATAATCACTATTAAATAATTTTCAAAATTAACAGAACCTGCTTCGATCCCTCCTAGCAAAAGACCTAATAAAGAAGGCCAAAGAAGAAGATATATTCCTATTGGTTTATCAAGCCTGGCTAATTCATAAAAACTTTTTATTTTAACTATCATTGATTAAAAAAACCTCCATTACTGAAAAGGGATAACCCTTAACGGTATATTTAGAAATACGTCCCCAAAATATTTTATTTTTTCTTTTGAAAGAGCTGCATAAAACAATTTCTTTAGAAAATATTTCTTTTTCAAATAAAATATCTCCTAAAGGCTTATTTCCAATTTTTCCTAAATCACTTAAGCCTTTTTGGATTGTAGGGTTTGGTATTATTGTTCGAGCAAAAACAAAAGGATCTTGATTTGCATAAAGTATTACCTCTCTGACCCTTATATCATTTGATGTAGTTTTTAAAAACTCTCTTTCAGAGGCCTCTACTAAACCTAACTCATCTTGAATTAATTCTAATTTAAATTCTTTATTAGATTTAATTCTTTTTGTTATTGGCCCTGTTTCTTGAAGCCAAGATTTTATTTCATCATTCTTGATTTGAGATTGAATGGATTCAAAGTAATCCCATGGTAATAATTGTTCGAGCTTCATTAGGTATATGATTCAAATCTGATATTATACTCTGAAGTTTTTACGAACAATTATAATGATTTTTAACTTATGGCACTAAAAAAATGGGAATGTATAGTCTGCGGTCTAATTTATGACGAGGCTCTTGGCTGGCCAGAAGATGGCATTGAACCAGGAACTGCATGGGATGATGTTCCTGAAGATTGGTTGTGTCCTGAATGTGGTGTTGGAAAAGATGATTTTGATATGATTGAAATATAATGATAGAAACGCCAAATAACTTAACTAGAAATATTCTCCTTGGAATGTTTCTTGGATTCATTGCTGGATCAATTTTATTCTATTTTAATTTTTTTCCAGAAAGTCTAAATAATTTCATAAAAATATATATATTTAACTTGGGCAGTGCAATCTTTGTAAATTTACTTAAGTTACTTATTGTTCCATTAGTTTTCTTCTCTCTCGTATCAGGGATTTCCTCTTTAACTAGTATGCAGAGTTTAGGAAATATAACTTTTAAAACAATCGCTTTATATTTATCTACAACTGCAATTGCTGTAAGTCTATCTTTAACAGTAGGAGCTATATTTAAGCCTGGCGCTGGTTACTCATCAAACATAGCTGCACCTGAGAAGCTTCCTCAAGGGCAAGGAATTTACGAAACTATTCTTGATATATTTCCTTCAAATATAATTGAAGCAATGGCACAAAATCAAATGCTAGCTGTTGTATTTTTTAGTATTTTATTTGGACTTGCCCTAAATAAGACAAACCATTTAACTAATAACTTCAGTGAATCATTTGAAAAATTAAATACTGTTTTTATGCAGCTAGTAATCATGATTATTTCATTCGCGCCTATAGGAGTTTTTTGTTTGATTGGAAAATTCGTTGTTACAGATGGCTTGGACATTTTTCAAGAAGCCTTTAAGTATGTAATTCTATTAGTTTCTGTTCTCTTAATTCATGCTTTTGTAACTTATTCCATAATTTTAAAAATCTTTACTAATCTAAGCATATTTACCTTTTTTAATAAGATGAAAGAGGTTGCAATTTTTGCATTTTCAACATCTTCAAGTGCGGCAACCATCCCAGTCACCTTAAAAACAGTTCAGGATGAGCTTGGTGTTAGCAAAAATGTATCGTCATTTGTAATCCCTGTTGGAGCAACCATTAATATGGATGGGACAGCGATAATGCAAGGCATGGCAACTGTCTTTATCGCGCAAATGTCTGGTATTGATCTAACACTATTCCAATATGTTCAAGTTGTTATCCTTGCAGTTGTTACATCAATAGGCACAGCTGCAGTTCCTTCTGCAGGCACAATTACCTTGGTAATTATTCTTCAACAATTTGGACTTCCTCTTGAGGCAATAGGCATTATTCTTGCTGTAGATAGGATTCTCGATATGATAAGAACTTCAGTTAATGTGACCGGGGATGCTGCAGTAGCATGCATAGTTGCTAATTCAGAAGGACTCTTGGATAAAGATATTTTTAATAAAAAATAAATTTAAATCACATCTTTTTTATAATAATTTGATAGAATGCACTTTTTATAAAAAAGGTTTATTACTATGAATATTTTACTTATACCACCACTTTTAGGCTTAATCGGAATGATAGCCGCTTATATAGTTTATACACTTGTTATGAAATATCCTGATGGAGAGGATAAAGTTAAAAAAATTGGTGATCAAATACATAGAGGCGCATTAGCTTTTATGAAGACTGAATATACATATTTGTTAATGTTCATGTCAGTTTTAGTAGTATTGGTATGGCTTGGTCTTGGAATGCATTCTGCAATAGCAGTAATTGTAGGAGCAGCTTGCTCCTCTGTAGCTGGATTCATAGGTATGTATGCAGCAACTAAAGCAAATGTAAGAACAGCAACAGCAGCTCAAAAAGATGGTGCAGCTGCTGCTTTATCCGTTTCTTTTTATGGAGGATCTGTGATGGGTTTATGCGTCGCATCACTAGGACTTATCGGTCTTGGTACTCTTTATTACTTTTTTAATACCGATCATGTTCATGCATTAGAAGGTTTTGGAATGGGTGCTTCAGTCGTAGCTCTTTTTTCAAGGGTTGGCGGAGGAATATTTACAAAAAGTGCTGACGTAGGTGCAGATTTAGTAGGAAAGATAGAAGCTGGAATCCCAGAAGATGATCCAAGAAACCCTGGTGTCATTGCAGATAATGTTGGAGATAATGTTGGAGATGTAGCTGGAATGGGTTCTGATATTTTTGAATCATATTGTGGATCAATGATTGCATCTATTGCAATTGCTTATACCCTTGGCTCTAAAGACATGATGGTATTACCTTTATTATTAGCCTCAGTTGGTCTTGTTGCTTCAATAATCGGAATAATAATTGTAAAACTTCAATCAGAAAAGGCTCCTGCTAATGCACTAAGATCAGGAACTTTGTTAGCTCCGGTTATATTCGTAGCTTTCGCTTGGTTCTTAATAGATTCCCTACCAGGGGTTTCATCAGCAGTATGGTGGTGTGTTATTACCGGTGCGGTTGGCGGAGTTCTTATTGGCTTAATAACAGAATACTATACAGATTCAGAAAACAAACCTGTTAGAAGTATTGCAGAATCAGGAGAAACTGGTGCAGCTACCGTAATGATTTCTGGCTTGGCTGTTGGAATGGAGTCAGTTGTGATTCCAATCATTATTCTTGCATCAATAATTTTTGTTTCTACAGGTTTATCAGGTGTTTATGGTGTTGGTATTGCCGCAGTTGGAATGTTATCAACGGTAGGTATTACGATGGCAATTGATGCTTATGGTCCAGTTGCTGATAATGCTGGTGGTATTGCTGAAATGTCAGGCATGGGGAAAGAAGTTAGAGAGATTACTGATTCATTGGATGAACTTGGTAATACAACAGCTGCAATCGGTAAAGGTTTTGCAATTGGTGCTGCTGCTTTGGCCGCACTTGCAATTATTTCAGCCTTCTCAGCAGTCGTAACTTTAAACAATCCTGAGTTTTCATTAGCTTTAACTAAACCAATTGTTCTTGTTGGAATGTTCATTGGGGCATGTGTTCCATTCTTAATTGCTTCAATAACAATGAAAGCTGTTGGCGATGCTGCTTTTGAAATGATTAATGAAATTAGAAGACAGTTCAGAGAAATTGATGGACTGATGGAAGGAACAGCAGACCCAGATTCAGAAAAATGTGTTGAAATAGCAACTCAAGCTTCACTAAAGAAAATGATGCTCCCAGGAGTAATTGCAGTTGGTATGCCAGCATTAATAGGTTTTGGTCTTGGTGCAGAAGCCCTGGGCGGAATGCTTGCTGGTGGATTATTAGGTTGCGTATCATTAGCTTTAATGATGGCAAACGCTGGTGGCGCTTGGGACAATGCCAAGAAATTCGTTGAGAAGGGTAATCTTGGTGGTAAAGGTTCAGATACCCATGAAGCCGTTGTTGTAGGTGACACTGTAGGAGATCCTTTCAAGGATACATCTGGGCCTGCTATGAATATTCTTATAAACGTAATGGCTATAGTAAGTTTAGTAATTGCTCCGTTATTAAGTATTTAGATACTCCGTAAATTTATATGATCCAAAGGAATACTCTTTGGATCATATGTTAAATTAAAGAATGCTGAAAAATATCCTAATTATTGGCTATGGTGATATTGGCCAAAGATTAAAAACCATTATTAACTTGGATAAATTTAATATTTATGCATTAAATAGAAGTTCAATAAATGAAGAAGGTATAAACAAAACTTCTTGGGATTGGCTTTCTGGCGAACCTTTTAAGTTTAAAGATATGTCTTTTGATACAGTTATTATAATTCCAAAACCAAGTGACATGAGTCAAGGTGGTTACGAGGACGGCTTCATCAGAGCAATAGATAATATAAATAATTCCTTGAAAAATGTAAGCTTTAAAAATTTAATTGCCATATCATCAACAAGGGTTTACGGCCCCCATCAAGTAGGAATGCTTAATGAAGATTCATCCATGGAACCTGCTGACTTTAGAGGAAAAACTATAACTAGATATGAATCGTTGCTCAACAAAAAGCATCCAGGTAATTTAATCGTACTCAGATTTTCAGGGCTTTATGATACAAATTCTGACAACAAGTCCTTTAATAGGTTGCATAGAGATAATGCTGCAAAAGCCATTAACTTCTTCATTAACAATCCGGATATTATCGATAGGAACAATTTTATTAATTGTAGTGAGGACATAGAGTTAGACAAAACCAAAAAATGTATTTCTAATGAGAAAATTAAAAAATTAGGATTTAAATTTGATGAATATAGCTAGAACTAAGACATCAACCAAAATACAATATTAATATGACAATTAGCATGACCGGTTTTGGATCCGCACAATTTTCCAATAAAGAATCAGAAATTTATTGCGAAATAAAAACTGTTAATCACAGATTTCTTGAAATATCTACAAAGCCCAATGACATGAGTAATCAACTAGATGTATACGTGAGAGATACCGTATCTAAGAAGTTAAAAAGAGGAAGTGTAGATATTAGATTCAGATTGAAGTTTCCAGCCAGCAATAAATTTACATTAAATAGTAAATCCTTAAAGAATTTACTAGAGACTATTAAGGATATTCCAGGTATTGATAAGAGTTCTATAAGTTTTTCGGATATTAAAGATATGCCAGGAGTAATAAAATCTGAGCAAACTATAAATACAAATCAAAAGCATATAAAAAAAGTCTTTATTGAGGCTTTAGATCAGCTTGTAGCCAGCAGGTCATCTGAAGGAATAAAAATAGAAAAGGTATTTTTATCTAAAATAAATAAGATAATCAAAAATAACTCAAAAATTTTATCTTCAAATAAAAAGCTAACAAAACAAAGATCAATAACTCTTAAAAAGAAAATCCTTGAATTAACTAAGAATATAGACAGAGCAAGGTTAGAACAAGAAGTGGCAATCTTAGTTTTAAAGCATGATGTTGCGGAAGAAGTGGAAAGAATTAGTTTTCATACTACATCTCTAAAAAAAGAACTTTCTTCAAAAAAGACCAGTGGAAAAAAAATAGATTTTATTCTTCAAGAGCTGTTTAGAGAAACCAGCACTTTGTCAGTAAAGTTAGATTCACCATCATATAAACAAATTGCGCTAGACATGAAGCTATCAGTAGAAGAAATGCGAGAACAGGCTCAGAACATTGAATAAAGATAGTAAAGGAAACCTATTTGTAATTTCAGCACCATCTGGAGCTGGTAAATCTTCTTTAATTAATTCAATTATAGAAAAATCAGATAACATTCAATTGTCTATATCAGCTACAACAAGGTCTCCAAGAATGGGTGAAGTAGATGGCAAACATTACTTTTTTATAACTGATAACGATTTTGATGTGCTTAAATCAGAACATGCCTTTATTGAAAATGCGATTGTCCATAATCATCAATACGGAACTTTAAAATCACATGTACAAGAAAAACTAGATAATGGAATTAATATAATATTAGATATTGATGTTCAGGGCTTTAAACAAATTCAGAATACTGAAATTCAACACACTTCAATATTTATTGTGCCACCAAGTATAGAAGAGCTCGAAGAGCGATTGCTTAAAAGAGGGTTAGATTCAGATGATGTAATTAATACTAGATTATTAAATGCAAAAAAAGAGTTAGAACATGCTAATGAGTTTGACTTTAGAGTGCTTAATGATAATTTTGATTTAGCGCTCGAAAATCTCACTAATATAGTTACAGAAAAGATATAAGCATCAAACTAGATATAAAAAAATACAAAGAACTTAAGAGTTTTGTTGTCTTAATGGGGCAATAAGAATTAGAATACACATCCTAGGAGAAATTATATGGCTAGAATTACAGTAGAAGATTGTTTACAAATAATACCAAGTAGATTTGATTTAATAATCATGGCTTCAAAAAGAGCTCGTCAGCTTGCTACTACAAGTAGAGATCCGCTCGTAGAATGGGATAATGATAAACCAACACTGGTTGCACTAAGAGAAATCGAAGCAGGACTTTTAGATAAGGAAACTTTAGACAGAACGTTAGAAGAAGATGTTTTATTAGATGAATTTTCAGCACCAGGGAACCAAGATACAGAAACAGTTGGTTAAATGAATTTTGGAGAACTAATTTGAGTGATACAGTTCTCCCTAGTCATTTTTTGAAAAATTTTTCAGATACAGATCTCTTAAAATTACCATCAAACACCTTTAAAGCTACAAAAGCTTACTTAAACCTGGAAGATATTAAAAAAATTCAAAAAGCTTACACTTTTGCTTTTTATGCTCACAAAGGACAAAAAAGAAAAGATGGATCAGATTATATTTCTCATCCAGTAGCAGTCACAAATATTTTACTTGAATTGAAGGTAGATCCAGATACGGTTTGTGCAGCCTTAATGCATGATGTGCTTGAAGATTGCAACGTTCAGAAAAATAATTTAACTAAACTATTTGGAGCCGATGTAGCTCATATTGTCGATGGGGTAAGTAAGCTGGGTAAGCTTGATATGCAAAATATAGCTGAGAGTAATGCTAATAATCTTCAAAAGATGGCTTTGGCAATGGCTAATGATGTAAGAGTAATATTAGTGAAGCTATGTGACCGTTTGCATAATATGAGAACGATAGAGCATGTCCCAAGAAAAAAACAAATTCAAAAATCTAAAGAAACTTTAGAGGTATATGGACCATTAGCTTTGAGAATAGGTATGCAAGACATAAGAGCTGAGCTTGAAAATTTGTCTTTTAAATGCATTCATCCTCTAAGATCTCAAATGTTAGAGAATGCCATAAAAAGCTCAAGCGGCGGTAGAAAAAAAATAGTAGATAAAATTAGAAAAGAACTTAAAAGTCATTTGAAGACTAATAATATTGAAAATGCAGCTGTTAAAGGAAGGGAAAAAACTACATATAGTATTTACAATAAAATTAAAAGAAAACATAAACCTTTCTCTGAAATATTAGATGTATATGGATTCAGAATATTAGTTGATTCTGTTGATGATTGTTACAGAGCTTTAGGAATTATTCATAACTACTTCTCACCAATTGAAAATAAATTCAAAGACTATATAGCCATACCTAAGACCAATGGATATCAAGCTTTGCATACTAGTCTTTTGGCCCTAAATGCCTTTCCAATAGAAGTTCAAATTCAAACAAGAAGTATGTGGGCTACTGCTAATATGGGTGTGGCGGCACATTGGGGTTATAAAACTAAGGATAGCGGAATGGGAACTGAGCTTAGAGCTAGTAGGTGGCTATCAAGTCTTATTGATCTTCAAAAAAAATCAACAGGCCCTAAAGATTTTGCTGATGCCATAAAGAAAGATCTCGATTCAAGTGAAGTTTACTTATTTTCTCCAAAGGGTCATGTCTATGCATTAAAAACAGGAGCTACTCCAATTGATTTTGCATATGAAGTTCATACAGGTCTTGGTAATAGCATTGTTGGCTGTAAAGTAAATAGAGTAGAGGCACCATTAAATGTTGAGTTAGAGAGCGGACAAACTGTTGAGATTATTACATCTAGTTCTCCAGTTGAAGCAGACCCTTCTTGGCTTAATTTTGTAGTTTCAAGTAAAGCAAGAACTGGCATTAGAAATAAATTAAAGAATCAAAAAACATCTTCTGCTAGAAAGGCAGGAAAATTAATGCTTGAATCCGAGTTAAAAAGATCTGGTAAGTCTTTAACAGACTATAGAGGAAGTTCATTGAAGAGAATTTTAGACTCAATTGGAGTTACATCTTTAAACAAACTACTAACTGACCTTGGGCTTGGAAAGAGGACCGGAAATATTGTTGCTGAACGTTTTTATTCAGGTCTCAAAATCAGGAAAGATGATGAGGAAAGTCAAACTTCCACTGTTCATATAATCGACAATCATATTGAAGGAGTTTCAGTAGTTTTTGCCAAGTGCTGTCATCCTATAGATGGAGATCCTGCAATTGCTCACTCTGATACCGAAAGAGGCATAGTTATTCATCATAGGAAGTGTAAACAGGTCGCACCCTTTATAAATAAAGATGCTAGATATTTTCCTGCCACATGGGATGAATCTAAAAAAACTCATCTTTATACTGCAAGACTAAGTATAAGTACTGAAAATAAGATAGGTGTACTTGCTGATTTAGTAGCCATTTTTACAAAAGCAGGCATTAATATGCAAAATGTAAATACAAATCATATAGATAAGAAATTTACTGGATTCGAGATCGAAGCAGATGTCGAAAATATAGAACATTTAGATAAAATCATGCAAAAAGTTAAATCAAAGAAATTTACATCAAGCTGCATAAGAATGATTAATGAAAAATGATAAACCTATATTCCTAATATTATGTACAATCCTCATTGCGATCAGCTACATTTTTATATATGAGAGAAATAGTATGTCAAAAGAAATAATATTTACTGAAAAAGCTCCTAAAGCTATTGGGCCATATTCTCAAGCTGTTAAAGCTAATGGTTTTCTATTTGTTTCAGGACAAATACCACTAAACCCTGCAACAGGCGACCTTATGAATGCTTCAATAGAAGATCAAGCAGAGCAGGTAATAAAAAATCTTACGAGTATTTGTGAAGCTGCAAATTTAACGCTATCTGATATTGTTAAGTTAACTATTTATATTACTGATATGAAAGATTTTGCAGTTGTTAATGCAGCTATGCTAAAGCATTTTAAAGAACCTTATCCTGCAAGAGCAACCGTTGAAGTATCAGCTTTGCCCCTTGGAGTGAATGTAGAAATGGATGCAATTCTTCTCACTCATGACTAAGAATCTTTTATCAATTACAGATTTATCTAAGCAAGAGATACTGGACCTAATTGAGTTTGCCAGAAACTTTAAAACTGATAATGGTACTTTCAGGAAAGAAGAATTATTCCCTGATAAAACAGTTGCTAATATTTTCTGTGAGCCAAGTACAAGAACAAAATCATCTTTTGAAATTGCTGCTAAGAATTTAGGCTGTTCAGTAATTGGGTTTGATATAGCAAGCTCTTCTATTGAGAAGGGCGAATCAATTTATGAGACGGTTGATGCATTGAGTTTAATGGGTGTGGATCTATGCGTTTTAAGACACCCAGAATCAGTAATTAGAGACTTAGCAGAATATTTACCAGAAATGGTATTTGTTAATGGAGGAGAAGGTTCCATTTCTCATCCAACCCAAGCTCTCATAGACTTAATGACAATTATCGATCATAAAGGATCTGTTGATGATTTAAATATAGTTATTGTTGGCGATCTTGATCATTC
>Ga0257106_1000489_pt1 | contig 23395 bp, 17 predicted proteins | sample LP_taG_3_FD_190177 | JGI IMG/M metagenome (GOLD analysis project Ga0257106, IMG submission 190177) | Marine microbial communities from Northeast Subartic Pacific Ocean, Canada - LP_J_2011_P26_10m | ecosystem: Environmental > Aquatic > Marine > Oceanic | place: Canada: Northeast Subartic Pacific...
TATATTGAGAAGCTTCTTGATCATAAAAAGCCATAACCTCTGGCATTTTCTTTACCATATTAAGTAAATCTGATTCAGCTTTTATAGCTTCTGACTGATCTCTACCTATAGAATTATACTTAAGTCTATAAACTCTATCTATTTCTTTTTTAAGAATATCTTGAGTTTTATTAGCTAAGGTATTACCTTGGTCTGTTTTTATAGAATTAGCTTGTTGATTAAGTTCTGCAGTGCTTTTGGCTAAAGCTTCTTTACTAATTTGTATATTAGCCATCTGTGTGTTAAAAGCATCTGAAACTTTACCTATAGCTTTTGATAACGCAGCTGCTGGATCGCTTATTAAGGCAGCTTCTCCAGTTGTTAATCCTGGTTTTGAGTATGTTCCCATGTTGTTATATGTATTTATTTAATCCTGTATCCCAGGTTAACCCAAGTGCAATTTCATCATTTGGATCTAAAAGTCTTTTAGTCATATCAAATCCCGATGGCAAACCTCCTGAAACATTTGCAACTGGAACACTTGAAACAGGTGTTTGTGGACCTTGATTTGTTTGCGTAATGTTATTTGCTTGACCAACGGTTTGTACATTAGAATAATTAGGTAAATTTTGAGATATTGGGTTTAAAGCGTTTAAAGACTGACTACTACTATTATTTAAACCTAATACTTGATTATTATAAGTATCTACAGGAGCTGACTGCTGATCTGCTGGATCTGGTATTTGATTAGGCAATAGTCCACCAGCTAAAGTTTGACCTGCAGAACCTAAAGCAGCTATACCAGTACTTATAGCTTGATCTCTAGTACCTCTAGCTATATCAGCTTGACCTTGCAATCTATCTAAGTCTGCTATGTCTCTGTTTTCTTGAAGTTGCATTATTCTAAGTTGAGACTGGCCTTTAGCTATATTTATTTGCTGTTGGCCTTGAGCTTTTAATTGAGCATTATTAACTTCTTGTTTTTCAATACTAGCAGCAACACCTTGTTTACTTTTTAAAGCAGCATTTGCTAATGCGGTTGCACCACCTGCCGAAGCTCCAGTAGATCTTAGCGTATCTAAAGTATTAGCTAAAGCTTGATCTGACTGCTCCATTTGTATTTCAGCTGCTTTAGTAGCTACAGCTAGATTCTCATAAGGGTTAGACATGTTGGCAAAAGGATTTTCTAAACCTTGTCTTCTAAAGTCTTCTATTTCTTGCATTCTTTCTCCATAAGCTCTATTAGCTTGAACAGCTTGTACTCCAGCTAAAACTGCTGGTGCAGCTTGTATAGCTGCTTGCCAACCAGTTCCTGGTTTTGTTTCAAATCCATCTATTAATCCCATATTTTTTTATCTTGATGATACTACAAATTCTGACGACACAGCAAACAATTCTTTTATATTACCAGGTGCTGTAGTGTCATCTGTAGACATTTTAACTGTGACAAAGTATCCTTTTATACCTGTCATTGATGCTCCAAAAACAACTTCTCCAGGTGAGACAGGACTGTTGTTTATTAAGTTAGCAAAATATTTATTTTCTTTTTTATTAAAACCAGCTCTATAAGTTATTCCATTTTGAATATAAGCTCCTTCGTCATAGCTTTTAATAATGCTAGTAGTGTCTACAGGTACATTAACATTGGGCAAAACTGAAGCCTCGTCTGAAATGAAACTGTCAACTTGCCATCCGGTACTTCCTTCGTAATTAATTGTTTTAAAGTTTTTATTAATTGAAGGATTAGGGTTGAATATAAAAGTTATAGAAGACTTACTATAAACACCATAAAAATTATTAGGTGGAGCAACTGGAGAATAATGTATGTAAACTCCACCTTCTTTAGCTGTATAAAAGTTATTTTTTAAACTAAACATTAAATCAGGTCTAAAAGAGTAAAACGTAGTCCAGCCTTGTACACTTTCTTTAAAAGTTAGCGTATTATAATAATCACTTGTTTCATCAAGTGTTTTACTACCAGAGTGTTGTTGAAGAGATATTATATAATTATCTTTGTAATTATCAAAACCTCCTTCTATTTTATCTTTCTCGTAATAAGCAAATTTTACTTTAGGAATTTTAGCAACTCCAGCTGTTACGGGTATATTTAAAGGACCCACGTCTGTAAAGACGCAAGCTTTAGTTACAAAGATACCGCTAGAGCTTTTTACCTTAACAGTTCCAACTCCAGTAACAACTGCACCAGTATTAACCCAGCTTCCACCAGATGTAGTATCTACGTTTAAGTATACTAAAGAACCTATTATAATATCTTCAAGAGGATTTGACCCTCCAGCAATATTTATTTTACCTGTTCCAGCAACAAACCAAGGCCCTAGAGGATCTGGAACTCTTTGAGCTGCAAATCCAGGTGCTGTTGGTATTCCACCGGGGACTTGAGGTCCTTGAGTAATTGAACCAGCTGTTTGATTATATTCTAAACTATAATCTTCTGTAAAAAGCTGTTGTTTGTCTTTTATTTTTGATAATTCATCTCTAAAGTAATCTCTCATACCATATTGAGATATCTCAGTTATGCCATCTCTAGACAATCTAAGTATTGCATTTCTATTTTTATCTGCAAAATATCTTCTAAAACCAAAACTAGCAAAGCTTTCTGGATTTTTACTTATACCATACTCTCCTGTATAAGGAGTTACTTGCCCAATAACAACATTTGAAGTTGTGTTTAAAGGAGTTCCTTCAGCTGAGTATATAGCATCTTTGTCTATCAACGCTGTACTAACTTTATTTTCTTGAAATATAGTTAAATTGTTATCCATAGCGTATATCAACTGAACAGAACCGTTATGTGGGTCTACGCCTTTTGTTATATCTTCTGCAACAGAAAAAACATTAGTTTGATTTATGTTAGTTCTAGAATTAAAAACTCCTGAATATATTAAAGCATTAGTCCTATGTCTAACGCCATTAGACTCTTCCATTAAATATGCTCTAACACCTAAATCAACTTGAGTATTATTAAAACCACCTCTTATTCTAGACTCTTCTATAACCCAGTTAGAGCCGTTATTAACATTGTAACTACTGTTAGCAACTGGCCAAACATTTGATTTAGGTGCGTCTACATCTTGACCTACAGGGTTTATTGTTTGAGGGAAATTAGGATAACCATAATTAGGAAAATCTAAATAAGGAGATCCAGGATATAAACTAACGTAACTAGGTAGTTGTTTGCCTAAGTCTGTGTCTATAGTTCTTAAAAGGGGTGTAGTAACCTGCTTTAACCAAAACGTGTTGTAATATTTTATTTCTAGAGTGAATGCCATAATTTTATTTTGAGATTACAAATGAAATACCATATGTATTAGATTCTAAACTGTTTGTTGTGCCACTAGCATCCCTTAGCTTTACCTCTATAAAGTATATCCAAGCACCTTTAAATTCATAACCCTGATTACGACTTCTAGGAAAGCTTCCCCACGAAGGTTTACCATCATTTTGCCAAAACAAAACCCAAGGCGTCGTTGGAACAACTCCATTAACGGTCCAAATATTTGTAAATGTATTATTACTTGATGTCTTAATAGTATCGTCCGGTAACGCCTGTACAAAACGAAACTTACCTATTTCAGATCTTTTTTCTTTTAAATAATCTCCAGCATTATCTTCATTAGTATGTTTTTTTAACAAGTATTGTTTTTTAGTTGGGCGTTGATCTGAAGGTACATTAAGTCTTCTAGCTGCAATATCATATCTTTCTGCTTTACTAACATAAGGAATTAACCCTTGTATTCTTCTAGCTTCTTTAACAGCGGAATTACTTGGGCTATAGTTAGCACTGTTTATAGCTAAATTTTGAATATCTGTATCTCGAAGCTGTGTTGAAGGGTTTTGGTAAAAATTAGCAAAATTAATTCCTGATAAGCTTTCAAAACCATTAGTATAATGACTCATTTGAGCAAAAGGATACATTTGTCTTCCATCACCCATTTGACCACTAAGGCAAAGATTAAAATCACTATCATTTCTATCAACTGCGGCTACAGTGTAACCACCAGTATAGAAATTACTTGAAGGATTCCTACCGCTAGGAGAGTTTATTCTTGTAAGTATTTCGTTACCGTCTTCAATAGATTGTCTTAAATTTATTCCACCAGTTACAGAGTTAGATTGGTAAGTATCTCTTACTAGCATTTGATTTGGTATACCATCAGTTCTATTGTCAAAAGTAGTGTTAAACCCTGAAAATCCTTGAAATCTATATATAAATGGATTTAAATTAGTTTTAGCAACATTACAAGTTGAAGTTTTAGTAATACCACTATTAGAATCAATTGCTTTCAAAACAACAGTATAGTTTTCAAGACTATTTGAGTTCTCTTTAAATGGTCCTTCTCCAGCGTAGTTACTTGGCTCAATTGGCGGAACATCTACATCATTTGGATTTAAAAGTTTTAAAGCATATATAGCGGCACTGTTTGGACTTTGGAATGGTGAAATTTCTACAATTTCAATAGGAGGGTCAGTATCTATATCTACGTTATTATTATTGCCGTCTGTTATACTTTCAATGCTTATTGTTGTAAACTGAGCACCTGAACCTTCTAATGGCAATCCATTTACATTTAGTAAGGAAAAATTATTACTTATAACTGTGCCTACTGTATCACTTTCAACCCAATTACAAGTTACTGGATCTATATCGCCTAAAACAGTGTTACCTGTTGGATCTAAGTCGTTTTCTATAGCAAAATTTAATTCTGATATTAAACCAGATGTAGATGTTTCATAGTATATATCTAAGTTAGATTTAAAAGGTTTTGTTTCAAAAACCATTAATTCTTTAGCAAAATTAAAACCAGTTGTAGAATTATATTCTTGATTTTTTTTACTAAAGCCCATTCTGTTTTTAGTAGAAACAGTGGCTATTAATGGGTTTTTATTATTTTCTAAATAAAAAGGATCAACTTCCCCTTCTACTCCTGGATATATAAAAGTACCTGATTCATATTGAGATCTTGGATCTGGTGCGTTAGGATCTGGATCCATGTGTAAATAGTGTAAATCAATATTTTTATAATCAGTCCATTGACCAAGCTCTTTAAAAGGTCTTATTGTATTTACCTCTTGTTTTAAAATGTCGTCTCTTTCGTTTTGAACGCTAATATTAGGTATAGTAAGGTCAGTGTCTAGTTCTGTATTTTTAACTCTATTATACAAAACAACATTTGAAGAATAAACAGTTTCTGAAGGACCTACTTCGTTTAACTCTCTTGGTATTTTATTTATATTATCATTAAATAATGCTATACTAAAAATTTCACTAGTACCAGAATACCTTAAACCTTTTATTTTAACAGTTTGACCGTCTTGTATTTCATCTTTTTCAGCATCGTTTTTAGTGTATATTATATTACCACTTAAAGCACCTGCTGTGTATACATTATAGTAATCTTGTTCTTGTTGTTGAACTACTACTTTGTAAGAATACCACCCTAAAGGATTATCTTCAGAATATATGCCGTTATAAGTGCTTGTTTTTACAGTATTTATAGTGTTTTCTATTATTATTTCTAATGACTCTCCCGGCCAACCTAATGGGTTTGTTCCGCCATTAGTGTACTTATTAAATATAGTAGAATTTAAAGTAACAGAAGACGTGCTAGAATCATTTACTATAACATTAGAAGATCTACCATATCTATCTTGTAAAACAAGGCCAACTTGGTAAGATCTACCTTGTTTTAAAGAGCTATTATTGTACTCTCTGTCAGTTTCACTAGTTCCAGACCCTTTGATAACAGTACTTAAAGAGTATGTTATATCTGTAGGAGTTGAGTTATTTTGCAAAAAGTTTCCATAAATTATTCTATTACCTACAGCTTCTTGAGTTTGAGCTCTCATAGGTATTATATCACTAACTCTTGTAACTTCTTTAGAAGTTAGTACTTTTATGGGTTTTTGAGAGCTGTATTTATATATGTATGTATTTTCTAAAGAGCCTATTAAAATTTTAGCGCCACTACCAGTACCTGTTTGCAATGGTAGAGCCGGTACATCTAAAGAATCTCCAACCCTATAATTTTCTCCACTCCCACCTATTTCAGTTAACATTTCAGCTGTCAATGTCAAACTTAAGGTTCCAGAAGTTGGATTAAAAGCACTAGCATCAAAAACTATAACATCACCAACGGAATAGTTTGATCCTCCAGTTAAACATGTTAAAGTAGTTACACCACCAGATCCACCGCTAGTAGCCATAAAAGTAGCTGACTGATTAGAACTAGATATAGGTAGGTTTTGTACAGAAGCAGCTGTACTAGTAACTATATCTGTAGTGGGTGGTATTTGACCTAAGTTAATTCTACTACCTGAAGCTATTTCCGCTGAAACTACAGAACCATTTGTTACTGTTATTTTAGCAGTAAGGCCACTTCCTATATTTAATGGGTTTGGATTAGTATAATCAGAACTTGTAAAACTGACATAATAAAAAGCAGTGCCGCTTGCTGGGGTATATCCAGAACCACCACCAGCTTTTAAACTTAAAGTTTTTGGAAGGCCCAATTGAAAAGAGTTAGGTCCAGTAGTTTGTAAATCTACGTCATCAATTATTTTTATATTTTCTTCATCAGAAGCTTTATACAATAATTGCAGTTCTTTAACTTTAAGTTCTTTTGATATTGTATTTGGAGCGTAAGGTAAGTCAATGACTAAATCCACCGTACTTATCTGGTTTTCCATAAAACTTACTATACTAGAGTCTTTAGCTTTATTGCTGTCGCCTTGTAAGAAATAACCAAATTGTTTAGGAACAAAGGTATGTTGAGAAAAAGGCGCAGTTAAAGAATATTCATTATCATCATACTTAAACCTATAACTAAACCTCACAAACTTATCCTCTAGTAAGTCTTTATCTCCAGCAAAAGCTGGATTATATTTAGGGTTTTTTAAAGAAAACATATAAACACTTTCTTCTTCCCAGCCTAACGATTGTTTAATGTTAGTTATAGCATTACCGCTAGAGGTTTGTAAACCTAAATCGTTACGGCTAGCAGTTGTTATTAATTCTCTAACAAACGCGTCATTAGCATTGCTTTCACTTTGTATAGTTACTTTTACATCATTTAATTGAGCAGTAGTCAACCCTCCTAAAAAATCTATTAATTTAACATACAAGTAGTTTTGAGAATTACCGCCTCCAACAACATTAAACCTTAACACTTGACCTATAGAAGATGGGAAACCAGTTACTGTTTGAGCTGGCCCGCCAAAAAAAGGTGGTAAATATTCTTCTGTTTCATTAACCATAGTTGATTCTATAGGCCCGTTAGTTTTTTTAAGAAATGAAATACTAGAATAAGGAGCATATCTAGCTACAGAAATATTATCTTCTTTAGTATAATAATTAGAGTTTTCAATAGCTCTGTTAATATTTATTTTTCTAGGTTGATTTCTATTATCAGTAAAAAATAATAAGTCTTCTATAATGTTTATACCTGTTATTGGGTGGGTTTTTGAAAAGTTTAAAAAAGATCCTTGAACTAAAATTCCAGAATTAACACTATTTAAAGTTATTTCAGAAGGGTCGTTTACGTTTGGAATAGCACAATACACTATATAATTTACTCCTCCACTTCTTGAAAATGCAGTATAATCTTCAGTGGTATCTTCTGTAGTCGATGCATTAGGCAAAGCTGTACTACTCAAAGAATTAGAGCTAGTATCACTAAAGTTGGTTAAAAAGAAAAACATTCTATTATTAGCAGTATCAGAATGCTGACCAATAACTTCTAAATTAAAATCTGTTAAATTAAAAGAAGTTATTAAACTATTGCCTCTTATGTTTTCTAAAGACCCAACACTAGCATCTTCCGAAGCACTAACACTAGCGTTTTGTGCATCTCTATATTCTCCATTACTTATTATTCTAGAGTCTAAATCTTTATTCATTTTAGACTTAAGAAAAGTGTTTTTAATTTCTGGCATATTTAATGTTTAATCCATTTAGATTTACCACGCATCACTTGAGTAAATTCTTCTAATTTAATGTTAGATAATCTTATTTTAGCATTTCTAAGAGCGCTTGATCTTTCTTTTTTAAATCTTTGTATAACATACTCTGGGATATTAGCTCTGCCTGACAATATAGCGTGAACTATATGCATATACATCGCTTGTTCAGCCATTTTAGGAACTCTAGTATCTTCATCAGCAGCTAAACCATCTGATATGTATTCTAATATAATTATTTTACCAGCTAATTGATTTGAAAAACTAAAAGTACCTAGTCTTTCATTTATAGTGAACCAACCATTTCTTTGTGACACTTCAGGTTCTAGTCCATATCTTTGTCCGTAAGCTAATCTATCGAAACCAAACCCGTAAACGCTTGCATTTTCAAATATTTCATCAGTTATCTGACCTGTTATATTTAATGCATTATTTTTTGCCCAGCGCTCTTCTGTAAAAGATTGTTTAGCTTCATTATTACCTCCATTAGCATTTTGCGTAGGTACACCAGCGTCATCCTGTATTGGTAATTCAGTCGGGTTAGATGTTAGTGTTGTTGGGTATATTATGTGTTTAACTCCAGTAGTATCGACCCATGATGCTTTAACATAGTTTACGTAGTCTTGAGGAATTATAACAGACAAGCTAGGTGGTATAGTAAGTTCTTGAGCTTTTATACTTCTTAATGTATCATAGCTAAATTCTTGCAAACCTCTTTTAGCATGAAACATTATATCAGTTCTTTTTGCATTAGGTATAAGTTTACCAACACCTATGTATGCAACTATAAAGTTATTTATAATTTCATTTAAACTTATATATTCATAGCTACCATTTCTAGAGTTTCTAGTTGGTTCAGTTAATTGAAAATAAAAATTACCACTATAATTAGTTCCTGTAGTAGCGTTAGTATCTGGCGCTATTATAGTTATAGTATTAGTACTGCTTACGTAAACTAAATCTTGATTAATCTTAGCGTAAGTATTAGGCGTAGCTGTAGGAGCAAAATATACATTAAAATTAGATGCTGCGTTTATTTGTGTTAGTTTTAAATTAGGTGTTGCAGATAGCTTAGGTAAACCAAAAGCACTAATTGGTTCTAAATTAAAAGTCCATGTGGGCAAGACTAAATCTTGACCTATAGTGTTAGATAAAGCACCTAAAGATTGTTGGCCAGCATAGTATTGAGCGTTTGTTTCAGTAATTAGTCCCATTTATTAAGATTTTTCATTTATTTTGTCTTGCTGTAGTTCACTTTGTGCAACTTGTACTATTGAAGGATCTCTTATAACTATACCAGCATATAATAACACATTTAAAACTAATTCTGTTTGCTCAGAAGTTTGTAATCCAAAATTAGTATGACCAAAAGTTGTTCCTGAATATAAGCTAGACTCTGCAATTGATATAACGGCGTTAGTTCCACCAGCTGCAGTTTGAAAGGCATCTGATAAAGTTATTCTATCACCAACTAAATAACCTTTGCCAGGAGAAGTAACATTTAAAGAAAGTATAGTACCATCAGAATTTAAGTCTAAACTAAAAACCATACCTGATCCTGTTCCAGTTCCACCAAGACTATTGGTATAAGTTACTCTAGCATCATTTTGATCTAAACCTGTGTAAGTTGCTAAACCCCCTGAAGCTGCAAAATCAGTTGTTAAACTTTCAAACAAATATCCATTTGCAAAACCTTCTATCACAGGTAACCCTGTAGCCACATACTCATTTACATCAAAAATATATTGACCCAATGTACCTGAATAATAACCCCATCTTATATCAGTAGGCTTTTTAACATACTGCATTTTAATATCATTAACATTAGTAATATCGCTAGGATATACTATGCATTTATTATCTTCGTATAAATATACGGGAAAGTTTTTTGTTGGAGTTGTTAAAGGAGCTTTTATTATATTGTAAAACTCAGACCTGCCTAACCTCTGCATTTCAGGGTAAACAAGTGCATTTGGCTCATAAGTAACTGTGCCAAGTTTATACAGTTCAGAAGGAACTGTAAATGTGTTAGATATTGGATTTGTAACACCTATAGCTTTTTCAACTATTGATTGATCACTTTCAGTTTTAAATTCTGCAATTTTTTCGTCAGTGGCAGCGACTCTATCTGCATAGTCCATATCTGTTTGAGGAATACGAACCTGTTGATTCAAATCCTCAAAGCATTTTTCAAAGAGTTCTCTTTGAACTTGAGTACCTATTCTGTTAAACTCATCTGGAGTCATATAACCCCTTTGTTCTTTGTTCAAAATAAGTAATACAGTTTTATATACAGTATCTACGCTTATTGCCATTTTAAATATTTTTAAAATAAAGGGAGCCACTTGCATGACTCCACTTAATTATAATCACTTGTTATTTGAACTTTTTCTCTATAGACTTGTAAACTTCAACTCCTTCATCTGTTTTAAACCACGCAGCCATTGCTGAATAAGGGTTTTCATCAAAAGGAACATTCATTAATTTACGGCCATTACTAGCCCAAGTAAAAGTTCTTTGATCTTGCGCTAAACTTATAATACCAGCCTCAGTAGCTCTTATACCAAAGTTTCTAAGTTCAACGTTTTCATCATTAACTAAATCTAAGAACAATACTGGATCGCTCTTAGCAAATAGTAGTAAATCTCTTTTAAGTTCCTTAGAACTCATAGAAGATACTTTAGAACCTAACTCAACTCTCAATATAGCTTCAGCTTTGTCTACATCCATGTTAAGTGCCATAGCCATTGCTTCAACTTGTAATTCAAGATTATCTAGTTCATTACTAGCTTCAACCACTTCATCTCTTTCAGCATATACACCACCTTTGTTTGGGTGATATAATGAAAGCAACTTTTGTAAAGGTTGATTTTGTTTAGGTACCATTAAAACACCATTTTCAAAAACAATATGACCTAGTGTTGCCGTACCTTTTTGTTCGTCCATAAATGGACTTTTCATATTGGTAGCATACCTAAGTTCTCTACTATATCCTTTATCTTCATCAAACCACATTAAAGGTTTTCTTGAAGAGTGTCTTGAGTTTAGTCTAGTTGTTAAAGGTGATTGGCCATTTACTAAATGATAATACCTATCTTTTAACTCCCATGTATCTTTTTTTGCCACAGCTTTAGCTGGAGCTTTCTTTTCTTTTGTTTCCATAATATAATATAATATAATAATTAAAAAAGACCCCGCCGAAGCGGGATCTTATTATTGTTTTTTAAACTTACGCAGCAGCGTAAACTACAGTAGCAACTGATTTACTTAACATACCGGTATCAATCATTCCTGATCCTCCGCCTATTAATCCAACAGCATTTTCTATTACTTGTGTATCTACTTGACTAAAGTAAGTAGAAGCAGTACCAGAAATATAACCAACAGGTGTTATTGTTATGTTATTAGCAAGATCACCTACGTAATTAACTTCAATCAACCCAGTAGCTAATCTTATAGTAGCTACATTTTCAGCTAAAAGCAAGTCGAATTGAGGTACTCCACTAGCTATTCCAGGCTTGTTTATTTTTACATATCCCATTTTTCTTATTTTTTAAATGTTAATAATTATATAGTTGACTTGAATAACACGAAGTTATTAGCCGCTTGTGTAACTAAACATCTTTCAGATAAGAAATTCACAGTCATTGCATCTAAATCAGAAGTGTAAGCACCTCCAACAGATCCAGTAACCCATGACTTCATTCTACGATCATCAGCTTCAGAAGCTCTATATCTTACATGTAAGAAAGGACGTCTGATATTAGATCCTAAACTTTGATCATAAACAGTTGATGTTCCAGCTGGAATCATTACACCATCGATGTCTCCGATTAATCCTCTTGTTGAAAAGTCATTTAGGTATTTCCAGTCAGTCTTATAAAAATCATAAGAACCTCTTCTAAATCCTGAAAATCCAAAATTCATTGCCATTTCAGCTTCGTTGTCAAAAAGACCGTAAGAAGCAGAAGCAGTAGAAGGAAATCCTCCACCAGCTTGAGCAGCAATCATATCATCAAAATCAAGAGCAGTAGCTCTAGATAAGAATAACATGTTTTCTTCAATAGCACCTTGTGTATCTAGTTGTTTTAGGATAGTATCAAAATCACCTAAAGCACCAGATCCAGGAGCAGCAGCACCAGCGAAATCATTATAAATGTTTCCTCTAGATTCTATAGCAGCAAATAAACCTTCAGAACCGTTGTTAGCATCAATACCATTTCCTGGATTAACAACACCGTTAGCACCGTTGCTTACAGCTTCAACCATAGACATTTCTAGGTAATCTTCAAATCTTAATCTTGTTTCAGACTCAGACTTTAAATACCATAAGTATCCATTTGTTCCATCTTCAGTAGCAACTTCTACCCAACCAATTTGAGCTGTATCAGAACCTGATACTTCAAACTTATCTCTTAAGATAATTGGCTTATTAGAAAATTGTGTTAAAGTTGGCTGAATGCTATCCATGTTTTGGTAATTACTAGTAGCACTATCTGCACCACCAGAACCTTTAGCAAATTCAGAACCATATACAAATGTTTTAACAACAGAAGTAACAGGATTTGTTATTAAAGCACTCGCAGTAGCAACACCATAGGTTTCAAAAGTAACAGTAGCAGTTGTAGCTGTAGCAGCAACAACATTACTAACTCTAGCTTTTATTACAGTAACGCCAGAAGCTAATACAATTGTATTACCTATTTTTATAGCACATAATTTACCAGTTTCAATTGGAACTGTCATGGTTAATCCACCAGCTAATACTGTACAACCTTCGTAAGAAACATGTAATCTATTTTGTTCAGACCAAATTACTTGATCAGATGTCATAGGCATTTCAGCGCCTACCATTCTCAAGAAACCACCTAAAGTTCGGTTTCCGTATCTTTCTACTTCTGCTTCGTAAAGCTCAGGTAGATATTGTTGTGCAAAAGTTCCACCACCAGTAGCAGCATCAAAAGTCAAGTAATTAGTGGCTAAAGCCATTTGAGTTTGATGAGGCAAGAGTGACGGAGGAAAAGCTCCAGTTGGAGCATTGTTTTGAAAACTCATGTTTTATCTTTTTATTTGTTTTTATTTATTCTTAATTTTAACTTTGAACTATCTACACCACTAATTGCTTTTACTTTCATACCTCCAATGAAAACATCTCCCGTAGACGTTGGTCTAAGTTCGTTGTTTAAATTTTTGGATTTAGCCATTACATCTTTAACAGCGTCGGCTTTCCCTTGCTCGTAAAAATGATTAGCGATTGTATCCGCATTTTGTGCTGCAAAAATAGCTTTGTGATAACCTTTATAGTCTTTAACTTCCCCTTTATTATCTAAGAACTTCCCGATTAGGTTCGTAAGATCAGATTGATTACTAGCAACTGAGTCTACATCGTTAACACCGTATCTAAATTTCTTATCACTTAAATTGAACTCAAAACCTTTGAACTCTTGATTAAAGAAATTTTTAGTGGTTGATTTAAACTTATCATGTTGCTGTTTAACCATTTTTTGTTCTTCGTTGTGTCTATTGAAAAAGTCCATAGCTTTTTGTTGTTCCTGAGTAACGCCCGGTCTCAACTTGATCTCGTCGTAATATTTACTCTTGGTTTCTTCCAAAAAGTTAGTGGCTTTGGCAATTTCTTCTTTATAAGCGAGTTTTTTCTTTCTTATATCTCGCTCTTCATCCAATTCTTCATCATATGAAAAGTTATCTTCTAATAAGAAGTTAACCTCTTCTAAATCAAGATGTGGTTTAGTCTGTTTGTAATACTCTTTTAATAAAGTATCTTTATCAACATTTGAATAATCAGCGTTTAATCTAACGTAATCTTCAACTGTTCCGCCTGTATCTTCCATAAAATTAACCAGTTTTTCTATGTTTTCTGGTAGTTTTATTTCTGGTTGTGTTTCAACAACATCTTCAATTACAGGTTCTTTTACTTCTTCAGTAACTTCTTCTTCAGTAATTTCAGATATAGGAGATGTAGTTTCTTCTTTTACTTTAACTACTTCTTCTTTTATCTCTTCTTTAACTACAGGCTCTTCTTTAATAACTACTTTATCTACAGGTTTTTCTTCTTTAACCTCTTCTTTTTTAGATAAATCTATTTTAGATTTTGTAGCTTTTTTATTAGTAAGTTTTTTCATTTTAGGTTTCTTAACCTTAAACTCACCTTGTTCTAATTCCCCTTTAGGGTTTTCTTTTATTTCTTCTGACATAATATAATATAATAGTTAATATAAAATTATTTAGGGCCAAACTGCTCTAAACCAAAACCGCCCATTGTATCATTACCTGCGGATTCAAAGTTTTTAGGTAATAAATCATTTTTTCTTTGATCAATAAGTTCAGACTGTTGCGTAGCTTGCATCTCTGTTCTTTGATCTTTTCTATCTTCTTTTAAATTTTCATTTTTCTGCTTAGACTGAGAATTCATTTGAGCCAACTGCATGTTATAGTTAAATTCAACTTCCATTAGTTGTTGCTTGATCTGAGCTTCTCTTTCCATTTTTTGAATATCAAATTGAGATTTAGCCTGTTCGTAGCTTATGTTTTGTTGTGATATAACTTGTTGTTTTTGAGCCTCAGCTAATGATATTTGTTCAGCTGCTTGAGCATTAGCCTGTGCTTGTGCTTGCATATTCTCTTGCTGCATTTGCTGATCTTTAACTTGTTTATCCTTACGCCTTTTCTTTAACATTTGATTAGCAAGTTTTAAATTATTAACTTGCCTAATATCTATAGCATCTTCAAGATCTATTTGACCACCTTTTAAAGCTATTTGAATATTTTGTTCTAATACTTGCTTTTCTTCTTCGTCAGGTTCTAACTCTAAGAATATACCAAAGTCATGTATATTAACTTTAGATAATTCTTCCAATGTAGCTACATTATATCTTGATATACTAGACATTAATGTTTGTTTGGTAAGTGGAAAAGCTAAAGCATCAGCTATTCTTAAAGATATATTCTCACAAGATCTTAATGTTAAGTATAAGCTAGCTTGTAATATGTGTCTAGTTGCTACGTTTGAATTAGCAGCTGCTAGCTTTTGTAAACCAACTAATGACTGCTTATCAGGTAAAGTACCATCTCTAGCTTCATTAAGCCCCGTTACGTCTCTTATCATTTTAAGATAATACTCATAAGTTTGTATCAAAGATTGTATTTTAGCTCCACCAGAACTTGATTGTAGCTCTTGAATAGGGACTTTACCAGGATTCATGCCACCATCTTGAGTCATTGATCTACCAACAACAGAACCTGTTTGAAAATACATATTTAAAGCTTCTGATGGGTTGTAGTTAGTTCCATTACCTAAATCAACCTCTGCTAAACCATCCATATCTAAATAAACACCATCAGGCACTACTCTAGACATTACTTGTTGTAATTTTAAATGAGTTAATTGAATCATATCAGCAAAACCAGTAATACGAGACACTATAGACTCTATTCTACCCTTATATATTCTAGGAGCAACTATATTATAATTCATATTAACCTTAACAGTATCAGACATAGGTCTAGTCATGTTCTCAGCTAACTCCCATTTCAACATCTTGTTGTGTCCTAGTATTTTAGCTCCAGAATAAAGAACTTCAATAGATCTAAATGCTTTTTTAAAACCATCAGTTTCTTCAGGTGGATTAAATGAATCAGTTTTTTCAATAGCTTTTTCTAAACCATTTGCTGTTTCTTTAATTTTAAATACTTGATTAGCAAAAGTTTTATATTCAAAATATAATACTTGAATTGTGTTGTCATCATATCTACCGCTCCAGTTTCTAGTGTAGTTTTGATTACCTGGATATTTTTGAATCTCTTTAAGTTCTTCTGGCGTTAAATAAGGAAATTGCTTTTTAAGCTCTGGCATACTTATAGACTTTACTTCACCAACGTAATATAAGTCTTCAAAATTAGGATCTTCACTATAAGAGTAAACTAAACTAGCTGGGTCAACATAGTCTAAAGTAACGCCTTCAGATCTATTGAAATCAGTTTTAACAGCTGATATACCTAAAACAGTTAGATCATAATTTAATCTTCTTCTTATTAAATCATACTTGTTATTAGCTAAAACATTGTTTATAACCTCTTCCTCTGCTACTTCTATAGATTCCTTATAACTCATCTGCATGTGAAGTTGTATATCTTCTTCACTTTCCATTTCCAATCCAACACCTTGAGATGCTGAAACATCCATGCCTGTTATTTCAGTTATTTGATTTATTAAATCTTTTTGCATCATGTCTCTTTGTAAAGACTCAGCATATTTAGTTCTCTTAACTAAAGACTCAGGGTCTTGAGCGTAAGCTTTAATTTCATAATTTCTTTGTGACATGCCGTTCACAACTATATCAACAAACTTAGGTATAACTGGTACAGGTTTCCAGTCTAAGTTTAAATAAGATAAATCGCCATTAATAGATAGCTCATCTTTATATTTTTGAACTGATTGCTCTCCTCTAGCGTATAATCTTAAATTGTGAAAAGAATTATAGTTGCTACCAAACCTATCTGAATAACCATTGCCATTAGTAAACCACTCAGACTCTACAGCTCTACCTACTTGTAAGCCATACTCTTCTGTAGCTTTTTCTGCATCTGGGACTACTTGATCTGGAAATATGCTATTATAATTAGTATTTATCATTTATTTTATTTTTGAAACATAACCTGTGTTATCATATCTTTTAATGCCTAAGTTTATAGACTGTTTCTTTCTAGCAGCCACTGGTGTATACCTGTTTTTGTGACAAGCCATGATAGCTAAGCCAGAACTAATAGAAGCATCGTGTTTTGTTCTATTATTTATATTAAATACAGCCCAATCTTCTAATGTACTTTGATGATACATATCACCATGTCCACTTTCTGTTGCTCCTACATGTTCTTCTATGTAAGACTCTATAGCGGCAGCGTGTGCTTGCTTAATGTCTTCACTTGAATTAGGTATTCCACCTATTTCTTTTTCAGTTACAGAAAGTTTGTTCCAAATTTTATCAGGACGATTAATTGAAAAACCTCTATAACCTCTACGCTTAAAATAATATAATAATCTAGGTTTATTATTCTCAGCTAGTATTGGCATGCCATAAAATACACAAGCCATAAGCACATCTTCAAAAAATATTTCAGCCGTTTGAGGTCTTGATATATATTCTAAGAAAAAGTGATTAGGTGGTGAATCTTCCATAGAAAACTTAGTTAATCCATGTAATGAACCATTAGATCCTTTTCCATCTACAGTTCCAGAGATGTCGTAACTATCACAACCAAATGCACCTATATGATCATTACCAGGGTATTTACCATTATTTTTGTTAATTATTTTGTTTTGCAAATTAACAGGTGGTACCCAACTTATTTTAAATCTACCATCTTTATTAGGAGAGAATACAACCTTACTATCTTTAATTCCGTTATCCCACATGAAGCTACCTGTTGTTACAGCAGCTGCATTATTAGATTCTAAGTTGTAATCTATTTGTTGGTATATCTTAGTTAAGTTAAATAAACTTTCTTTAGCTTCATCTCTAAATGCGTGCATTTCAGTTCTTGGAAACTGCCTATAATATTCATTTAAACTGTCTTGATCGTTTCTTAAACCATCTACTTCGTTTTCCCAGTGTTCAATAACGCCTGTTGTAATGTCGTAACCGTCTGCTCCTTTGATGCTATCTTTTTCTCTAATGAAAACAGGTGATCCGTAAGAATCCATGAATCCTTCGTAGTTCCACTCCATAGGGATGAACATAGAATAGAGTCCAGAAGAAGTTTGTCCGTTACGATTTCTTTTTGTAACGTCTGAATTATAGTATAACTTTTTGAAGTTGTTTCCACCTTTATCTAATGCGTTTGAAGTTGAGCCCATCATACACTTGCCTACGATTCTTGATCCTAGTCTTAATGTAGTTTTTGTAACTCTCCAGTTATTCAATATGTTGTCAGGTCTTTCCCATTTACCACTCTCATCATGAGCTAATAGCTTTAACTTTTCACCATCGTAAGAGTTATCGCCTGTATTTTTCCAATCAATAGTTGTATCAAGTCCATCTAGTTCTCTTAGTTGCTCATTACTCTCAAGCTTTCTTCTAGTAAGTTTTGAAGCCGGAACCCTATACGCCAGTTCTGTCTTAGGACGATCCATACCGTCTTGGATCGGCTTGAAGAAAAACGGATAGTTAACGGATATTGGCACGACTTTATCTGTAAACATTTTTTTAGCATCTGATCCAGATTTAGATAATATACCGAATCTGGAGTCACTGGATATTGTCGCTTGATTAACAAGCTCTGCTGAGGACATAAATGAAAATCCAGACCTTCTGTTTTTAAGATAGCACATCCCGTAACATCTGTTATCTGCCTTGCATGCTTCCCAAAATATAAAGAATAATCTATTTGCTTCTCTGTAATCTGGTGCTCCAACGTCGATCTTTGACCATTGTAAGTACATGTAATGAGTACCAGTAATATAAGTAGGTAAACCTTTATTATAAAACCAAAACCCTTGATCTCTTCTTGTAAATTCTTTATCGATATAATCATACCACTTTTCTTTAAATTCAGTGTCATAATCTTCCCAGTCAAACCTTGATTTAATTCTACTTAGTTCTTTTGGGTAATCTGCTTTTTCCCATCTTTGCTCCGCTTTTTCTTTGCTTCGTTTAAACGGTTCATTTGTTGCTGGTAAAGCAATCCTGAGATTCTGTATTTCAATGATTTGTCCAATTTGTCCAGTTTTACTTATTACTATAAAATCATAATCAGAGTTATAACCATACTCCCATTTTTTGAAACGATTTTGTTTCTTTAATATTTTAGGGTTAATTAAATCTTTAACCTCTTTCCAAAGAGTTTGCTCGTAACTCATTTGCTTCTCCCTTCAGCAAAACCTTTAAAAGTTTTTTGATCTTTAACTTCTTTAGGTTTTTCATTTAAAATATCTTCCTCTATTTGTATACGAGTTAGTATTTCAAAAGCGTCAAATATTGCTAATTTTTTTGTTGCAGCAGCATTTTTTAATCTATCAGCGCTTACATCGTCGTCTGAGTCTACAATCTTTTCTTTTGCTACTTTAATTAATTCTTCAACTGCTTTTTGCCCAGCTTGGATTATTTTCTTTTTCGTTTCCTTTATATTCATGGGTTAAAGCTATATCATTTGATTTCATACAATAGAGTCGTTCACCATCTATAATAAACTCAAATTCAGAGTTTGGAGTAAACGTAATAAGTGTTCCAGGTGTTATTCCTAGTGCTTTTAAGGTATTGTTAGTGTATTTCACTACACCAACATTAGGTTGTTCTTTTCTGTTCTCTAAAAAATGGGTATTTAAAACTGGTTTTATAAAGCAATAATCTAAGTGTGGCTTTAAATTATACATGTAAATTTGCTCAGGAGAACAAAAGCACATATCATCTTTGAAGTAAGTAGAACTATTACGTTCTCTTCCTTTTTGATCATACCATCTTCTAAAAACATTATGATGTATATAAACTTCATCACCAACTTTTATTTCTGTAGTATAAGCAGCTGGAGTAGAAACTACAACTGCTTTTTTACTTACAAAAATATGGTTTTCTATACTAGAGTTAATAATTAATTCTTTATCATTAACTTTTTTAGTATTGTTATACCTATCTTCAAAAGGTTTAACAATAAAACTATATAGACTTTTCATTTAATATTTCAAGTCGTACTCTAAAGATACTGCCATATTACGATTAAACTTTTTCCAAGGAAGTATCTCATTATTTTTAGTTATAAAAACGTTGTAAGACTGATCTTCTTCTTTAAAAATTATATCGTTAATTATGTGACCACCATAAACTTCTTGACCAACAGAATAATGCATAGCTTCATTCTTATAGTCAGCGCCTATACTAATCTTCCTTATTATCTTCGACATCTTTTTCAATTACAGTATATTCGCCATCTTCAACATTAATGTTAATAGCTCCGTATTCTGCTTCTAAAACATCTTTGTATTCTTCTATCTCTTTATTAATCCCAGCTATCTCGTGTAGTAAACCATGCTTTTGAGTTTCTAAAACTCCTATATTGTTTATTAGTTCACTTAACTTTTTTTGTTGCTCTTGAATTAACTTTAATTCTTCTTCTTTAATTTTCATTTGATTTAATTTAATTGTTTATTTATCTGTTACTTATATATTTACTTGTATAAGTAATTTTTTACTATATAGGATCTGGCTCTGACCAAGCTGCGGTTGCCATTAAAGCTAAGGCTTCATTTTGATTCATTACATCACCTACTATTGGTAAACTACCATCTGTAACAAAACTTGGTGTAACTCTATAGCTTAACAACCCTTGAGTATTTGCTAAATTTCTTCTCATTGACTGTGCACTTTGCTGATCTACTTGAGAAAACAAAACTAAGTTTGTATCACTTAATTCGATTACTATATAACTTTTATTATTCATTTTTTTTATTTTAATATTTTAACTTGGTACATCTGTTGTTCTATCTAATACATCCATATTTTCACTAATTCCATTTGCTGTAGAGTAGGGAGCATCTCCAACAATTTCGATAGATGAAGTTCCTAAACCATTTCCAGAATATCCAACACCGTTTGTAATAGCATCATTTGTCATATTATTACTACTTTGTGCATTGTTAGTTCCTACTTCGTCTAAACAAGTCCATCTACCTATAACATTAGGGGGATTAGGATTTGGGTCTGCTAAATAAGAACTATTAGAACCTAACTGCCACCAAGCTACTGGAGCAGTTCCAGAGAAAGTATTTAAATTAGATGGAACGCCAGAATTATAAATCTCTGTAACTTGTAAATCTGTAAGTGTTGTATTATATAATGACAAGTTGGAAATAGAGCCATTAAAAAAATTTGTTAAATTTTCTTGCGCCCCTATCAAAGTAACATCATTTACACTTAAAGATGTTGAAAATGATTTTGTTGAGGGCGTGTTATTATTAATATATAATTTTTGAGTAGAACCATCATAAGTACCTACAACGTGAATCCAAGTATTAGCAAGACCTGAAATAGAAGAAATAACATCACTACTGTTTAATCTAAAGTAAACATTATTACTAACTATAAAAGAATTATAACCATCACTTGAAGAATCGTTATTTGCTAAAAAAACATTAGCTGCTGTTGTGCTTTCTGGTTTTATCCAAACACTAAAACTAAAATTTGTAGTTGACAAAGGAAAATTAAAATTTGCAGTAATACGGTCATTAATACCATCTAAATCTAATGCGTAAGGACTATATCCAGATGTGTGCTGTAAGTTGCTTTGAACTAAGTTTGCTGAAGTCATTCCAGAACTTGTTCCATCGTTGCTACCAGCATAATCTGTTATTGTCCAGTTAGAACCATCAAAAGTATCTTGAGCGTTTAGTTTGTACCAAGCTGTAGGACTTAATGAAGATATGTCATTAGGAGTTCCGTTATTGTAAATAGAAAGTATTTGAGCATCACTAAGATTAGTATCTTGCCAATAAGCAACATTAGACATCTTTCCATCTACAGTAAATCCCCCAGTTGAGTAGGCTCCAATTGTGTTAATAACAGTGTCAACTACACTTGTCATAGTTGCTTCAGGAACTCCATTTATATAAGCTTTTGTGTTAACTCCGTCGTCAGATAAAGCTATATGAAACCATTTATTTAAAACTACGTCAACAGTAGTTGTTGCAGTTCTAAATGGAGAAAAAGAACTATCAATATAAAAAACAAATTTTCCGCTTGAAGCTTCAATATAAGGCCAATAGTTTTGTCCACCTCCACCTATAACCACAGTTCCAGAACTCCCAGAACCTAAGGCATTGTAATTAATCCAAAGTGATATAGTAGCTTTTAAAGAAATTGTTTTTGTAGGAATAGATACTCTTGCATTGTTTGGAAACAAGAACACATAATCTTGTAAACTATTATTTGGAACTAGATAATCTGCAGATGGTCCTGTAGAAACTGATTGATCACCTAATTGATAGTAAGCTACTGGCTTTGGACTTAACGACATTGGATTTGTAACAGCTGTTCCACCACCATAAAGAGTAGCTACAGAGTTTGTTCCTGTTGCTGGAAGTTCATAATCAAAAATACAAGTTTGGTCTATTTTTCCGTTTATGCCATTTACTGCACTTCCGCCTCTACCTGATATTTGAAAAGGCACAGTTGAATTCAACATAGAACCTGAAATAGTAGAACTACCAGTATAAGACGCAGCTTGTAAAACACTATTTATATACAGCTTAAGACCAGTTCTATTAGTACTACCATCGTAAGTGAAAACTAAATGAGTCCAAGTATTGTAAGGTATAGCTGAATTAGGAGCTAAGACGCCAAAATAATTACCAGTAGTATAAGACACAGCCATTATAAACCTCAATTTACGGTTAGTATCTATATACAACATATAACCAGGATATGGAGATGTAGATTGTTCTTTTCCTAAAATATAATCGTTACCAGCTGCTGTGGAGTATATCCAGCAAGAACCACTAAACTTATCTGTTATGTCAAAACCGTTAACATCTCCAAAACCTATTTTATCATTTGTTCCATCAAACTCCATAGAATAGTTCGAAACTAAACTTTGGTTTTTATTGTTTGGTATTCTCCAAGCGTCATTAAAATATTCTGTTGCCATAGTTTACATTCTATACCACGCTACTGGTGGTGTTGTTAATTGACTTAAATCTGCTGTTTTATTTACTCCACCTACAACTGCTGTTGCATTGTAAATACTTAATGCTTCTGCTCCTGTTAAAGCTACATTCCACAATCCTATTTCATCTAAACTGCCTAATAAAGCTCTTGTAGGTGATAATCCAGTTTGGCTATAATCTCCTATTGTTGTTATTGTATTATCTAAAAAAGTAATATTAGTTGGTAATTCTAAACTATATTGTAATTCTCCGTTTACATAACTTTTTATTACTCCTTTTTGTGGATTGTGTGGACCAGCTAATTTAACATAGCTTAAAAAAATATGGTTCCAGTTTCCATCTGCAACAACATCAGTTAAAAAACTTGAATTAGGAAAAGTGCCAGCAGGTGCAGCTGTTGATATTTTACCAGACCTTAGAGATAAATAAGTAAATATATTATTATATCCGTTTGTACCACTGCTACCTGTTATATTGTTATATCTTGTTGATAAATCACTTGATTTTAACCAAAAAGAAATACTAAAATCACTTGTTGATATTTGAGTTGGTGGTAAATTGATTTTATCATTTATCCCATCAAAAGACATAGAATTAAGGTTGTCTATTTGAGCTAAACCAGCAACAGCTATTGCAATTGTTTGTGTAGACGTGCTTGGACAAAGATTACCAACAGGTGAGGTATTATAAGTAATTGTATAACTACCTATTGTAGATGCACTTAAATTTATCTCACCAGTTGTTGTGTCAACAAACACCAAGCCACTA
>Ga0257106_1000490_pt1 | contig 23379 bp, 19 predicted proteins | sample LP_taG_3_FD_190177 | JGI IMG/M metagenome (GOLD analysis project Ga0257106, IMG submission 190177) | Marine microbial communities from Northeast Subartic Pacific Ocean, Canada - LP_J_2011_P26_10m | ecosystem: Environmental > Aquatic > Marine > Oceanic | place: Canada: Northeast Subartic Pacific...
GCCGAGATGGTGGGACGAAACATATTTCTGCTGGAAAGTTGCTGAAACGAATAAACTCGAGTTGCTCAAGTGGGCGCGAGAGGAGAAAGAGTGTAAGTGGAATGAAGGGACGATTAATAGGGCCGCAAGACAAGGTAATCTGGAAATGGTGAAGTATTGCGTGGCAAATGAGTGTCCTATCGATGTGGAGGCGTGTGCATATGCTGCCTCAGGAGGTCATCTCGAGATACTCAAATACTTACGCGAAGAAGTCAAAGCGCCTTGGAATTGGGGAACTGCCGCTGAGGCGGCTTTAAATGGTCATCTCCACATACTCGAATATCTTGTTGAGCGTAAATATGATAAATATGGCGAAACTGCGTGTCTGTGGGCGGCCAAGAAAGGCCACTTAGACTGTTTGAAGTACTTGCACGAAACCGCCAAAGCGCGGTGGAACTATTTGGCCGTACGAGTAGCGCACGAGAACAAACACGCCAACTGCGTACAATACCTCCTCGACAATAACTGTCCTCTCCCACCTAATTGGCGATACGAAGGCGGAGAACTGCGCAGACCAGAATAGAATAGAATCGCACGTGATGTATAAACACGCTGCTCTTGTAATACTAAAATGAAGAGAGAGACTCGACCGGATCTGTTGGCGTTTTATACATTTTTTTCTTCGTTTTCACAGTTCACAAATCAACTCTTTTTTTCTCTGCATTTTAACACACGCGAAAAGAACAACAACAACAACAACAACAACAATGATCATCCCGGTGCGCTGTTTCACCTGCGGCAAGGTACGTTTCGATCATGCTCTTTACTTTCTTTCTTTTTATTATTCTGCCATTCGTCCTCTTCTTCTTCTTTCATCACTTCCCCGCGCAAAAATCATCGTTTGGAGCCGCAAAACCGCTCAAATTCTCACACAAAGAATAACACTTTACTCTCTCTAAAAAGGTGATTGGGAACAAGTGGGACACGTATTTAGACTTATTGCAAGCGGATTACGCGGAGAAAGACGCGTTAGATGCGTTAGAGTTGAAGAGATATTGCTGCAGGAGAATGGTCATGTGTCACGTGGATTTGATCGAGAAATTGTTGAATTATAACACGCTGGAGAGACAAGAGTAACGGAGAGAAAGCGCCGCTCGAAAAGACTCTTTGTACTACTATTATTACTACGACAACTACTACACGTATTATTATTACACCGTACTACAATTGTTATTATTGCTACTTTTCTAAACTGCGACTTTAGCTGGTATTAGTATTCATCGATCTTAGCGAAACTCTTCCGTTTAACGCTATATACTAAGGAGAAGGCTATGTGGAATTTTTTTCACCACCACCCCAAACGTTTTATTCTTCTATTCTAAATTCGTTTTTACAAACCCCATTTCTGTTGGTCTTTTATGGAGGCGTCGTACGCTCTCTTTCCGGTTAACTTTTGCCCGGTTTTCGTGACGTACGTGCGCACGCCTGCGGCGGTCGTGTACCATCTCGCTTCTTGTTGATTCGCGCCGTTGTTGTTATTTTTACTAGTATTGAACGGATTTTGCATTTGCGCGTCATACGCCTCTCTCTCCCCGACTGTCATGGGCACTTGCGTCTTTCTCTTCCCGTTTGAGTTAAACTGCGCCTGGTAATCGACAAACACGACTTCGTTATTCATTCTCGAGCCGAGGAAGAGTTCCGAGGCTGGAACGTAATGCGGAAGAAGTTTCCGCCACTCTTTGTTTTTGTTTTTATTAGTATTATTAGTACTAGTATTCGCGTTCGGAAGCAAAGGAGGAGGAGGCTTTTGATTTTGCCGCTGCTGTTGATGCTCCCGATGGTTGTTGTACTCGCGAACCTCTAAAATTTCATCATCGTCTATATCGTCTTCGATGTCATCATCTTCATCATCTTCGATATCATCATCATCATCATCATAATCTTCTCCTTTTCCTCCTCCTTTTCGTCTGGTCATCTCTTCTAAACCCGACGAAAACAAGGCAAATTTGCCCCCTTTTGCCGTCGTTGGTTTCGTATTCTCCTTAAAGTTTCCTTCTTTTTCCTCCTCCTCCTCTTCGATGTCCTCCTCTCCCGACGATTCAGACGACGACAAAGACGACGAAAACGACGACGATTCCTCGTCCTCAAATCCTTTTATTTTCCCTCCTCCAAATCCTCCTCTTCCGCCGCCAAACTCTCGCATCGCTCTCGATTTATCTCCCATGCCGAGAGATAACGATTCAGACGACGATTCAGACATTTCCGACGCCATTTTTATCTCAGAATCAATCAGACATAGTATTTACGTGAGAGAAAATGAGACGAACTTTTGTGTCGAGTGTTTTTGAATTTTTTTTGAGTTCGCGTCAAAAAAATGCAAAAAACAATTTAGGGTTAAACCCTAATTTTTGCTTATCTCTTCTTCTTTTCTCTCCTCTCTCCGACGACGCGACAGATGGATCAAATTTTCTCTCCATTTCAGAGACGCGTATCTGTTCTCATCACAGCACCTCTTCTTTCTGTCCGCGCGAAGAAGAAACAACCTTAACTCGAATAACGTTGCTCGAAAGAGACAGAGATGATGATGATGATGTCAGGGACCACGAGTTGTTGTTCTTCTTCAACAGCGACGATACAAAGAGGAAATACGTTTAATGGAAGAAAGATTATCAATACCCAGCAACAACAGAGGAAGCGATTCTTCTTCAACAACAACAACAAGATAAACAAAGAAACGATAAAGATAAAAGCCTCCTCTTCTGATCAAGATCCATCAAAATCTATGGCGGATGACACCACACCAAACGTCTCCGTCGGCCCATCGTGCTCGATCGACGAACCGGAAACGTGCTCTTTAGCGGATTTGGAGATTTTGTACGTGGATGCCCTCTGGAATTACTATAACGACGGCAAGTTTACGCTCTCGGACGGACAATACGATCGCATCCGGGAAGAACTCAATTGGCAAGGGTCTGGGTTTCCAACTTTGAGAAGAGACGAGATTCAGTTCGTGGAAGCCGCGATGGCGTATTCTCGAGGGGAGAAGATCATGGGCGACGACGAGTACGAGGACTTGAAGAGGAAAATAAAAAACGAAGCCGGGAAGAGGAAGGACGTGACGGCGTTGCTTTTGTACACCAAAGGGCAACAGCTGTTAGACGAGGCGCAGTTTGAACTCATGAGCGAAGAGATGATGAAACTTGGCATCGACGTTGGGATGAAAGGCGCCACGTGCACTTTATCCCAAACGCCGACGACGCTCGAAAACGACGCCTCGGCGGTGGCGAAGATGTACGCAGCGTTGGCGTTGGTTCCGTTTTTGGTCGGTTTAGCGCCGACGATTGTCTTTGACGTTCTCGGTTTGCACGTCCCGAATGGCTTAGCGTTAGGTTTCGCGACCACGTTAGCCGCCATCTTGACGTACAAATTAGCCGAGTACACGGAATTGAACAACGCGCAAATTTTAACCGGCCAGTGCCCGTGCTGCGAGGAACCGTTTAAGCAATTGTTTTCGGGTGAAAACGGCGGCGAGACAGAGATGGAACACAAGTGTAAGGTATGTGGGACCATGTGCTCGCTGAACCGAGAGAAGAAGTTAATCGTGACCAGCGGACCGTTCGCTATTTAATTTTATGATTTTGATGCATTTTATCGAGAATGAATAAGAAGAGGATTAAAAAATGAAATGAACACACACACACACACACACACACACGCGAGAGAGAAAGAGAGACAGAAAACTTGAAATAAACGTTGTTTAAACCACATCACGCGAACATTGTCTACATCGTCGTCGCGCGTATTCTATATTTTGTTACATGTGATTTGAGCAAAATTTTCCCGCCAAAATATCTTCATTTTTATTCTCCTCAAACACATCCTCATCAATTTCTCCGCGCTTTTGCGAGCGACTCTGAAAAGAGTAGTATTAATATATAGAGTATTATTCATACCACGCATATATGAGAAAGAGCGCGATGACGCTTTTCTCGTCGCTCGGTATTTCCAGTGGTACTCTTAACACCACCTCCAAAAGCGCTTTCATCTGCGCTCGGGGAAGAGAATTTCATCATCGAACGACAACGCGTTTCCCGTTGTCTGTAAGTCGTTTTCGTTCTCAGAGGAGAGATATTTTGACGACAGCAATGTCATCATCATCATCGTCACCTTCATTAGATGATAATAAAGCGCTTAAAACGAAGGGTTGGGTGGTGTTCTCGGACTTACACGTCTCTCGAAAAACCAAAGATATTGCCTTAGAGACTTTAAAATACGTCCACCATATCGCATCGAACGAAAACAGAGGCATCTTATTTCTAGGGGATTTTTGGCACCACCGAGGCGCTTTACCGGTGGAAACTCTGAACGAAATCATACGAGAGTTAGCAAAGTGGACGCAACCGACGATCATGCTCGTCGGGAACCACGACCAGGTGAACGTGAATGGAAGCGTGCACGCGCTGGAGGTGTTGCGAATGTGTAATCCGGAGAAGATTGTCGTGTTCGATGAACCGAGAGTGTGGCGAGGCGCGATGTGGTTACCGTATAGGAAAGATCAAGAGATGATGAGAAGAACTGTGGAGGAGTTGATGGAACGACATTCAAAGAAACGATCTAGTAACGTAGCAGTAGCAGTAGAAGAAGAAATAGAAGAAGAAATTAAAACGGTGTTTTGCCACGCGGACGTGCTCGGTGCGAACGTCAATCAAACGTTTCAAATGAAAAACGGGGTGGATTCGAAAGACACGTTTAGCGAGGAGAAAACGGGCATCGAAAGTATCATTTCGGGACACTATCACAAGCCGCATTTCGTCGAGAGAGATTCGCGCGTGCGATACGTCGGGAGTCCGTATCAAATATCACGAGCGGAGAAAAACCAAGAGAAGTATCTGTTATTTTTAAACGATAAATGGCGAGATGAAAGTTTAACCGACGCGGACGTTTTCAAACGCTCGAAAATCGACATTGGACCGAGGTATTTTGATATCGACGAAACGATCGGCGAAAGCATCGAGACGATTGCGGGTGATTTGCGGGCGAACGATATCGTTCGGTGGACGATTCCGTTTGATTCCTCTTTGTCTGCTATGGAAGAAGAAGACGATGATGAAGAAGAAAAGAAGAAGAAGAAGAAGAAGAAGAAGAAGACGCTGTCGCGAAGCGTGCCAAAACGAGTCGAAAACGCGCGTCTGAAATACGGGTGTCAAATCGAAGTTCGACGACCTCCGGCGGCTTTGAAATCGACGATTGAGAACGCAGAATCGTTAAGTCCGGTGGATTTGTTCAGTTCGTACGCCAAGAGTATTCGGTTAACTGGAGGCGCCAAGGCGTTTTGCGAAGAGATCATCGCGGAAGCCGTGTCGTCGAGAGAAAACGAAGACGGCAAACTCGATACCGGCGACGATTCAAACAAACTTTCCACGTCTGCGCATCTTCGTAAAATCGAATTCGATGAAGTTGAAATCACTGGATTTGGCGCGTTCAAAGATGAAATCACGTATCCTCTCAACGACCGCGGCGTGGTGTGCGTCGTCGGCGATAATCGAGATGACTCTGGTTTTGCAGATTCCAACGGTGCCGGTAAAACGACGCTAGTCACCGCCGTCATGTGGGCGTTGACCGGTAAATCTGACGTTCGCTTAGATACCGGCTCGACGCAAAAATATTTAACCAACAAAGACGTCGTCAACGACGACTCGAAATCGGCTCGAGTTATCGTGCGCGGATCCTTGATCGATGATCGAGAGGGCGACGGCGGAAAGAAACCGTTCGTTATTGAAAGAGCAGTCACGCGAACCAAGTTATCGAAATTATCCTTCGTCGTGAACGATACGGACGAAACGAAATTAGACTCCAAGAAAACGCAGGAACACATGGATGAAATTATAGGCGCTTCGGTCTTGGCGCAGACGTGCTTTCACGGCCAACACACGATTGGAAGCTTACTCGAAGCCTCCGATGCGCAACTGAAAAACAGTTTCGGTTCCTTAGTCGAACAATCCGTCTGGCTCAGGTGTAAAAACAAGAGCAAGAAGATTCTGAAAGAACGACGCGAGAAATTGACCATCGCGAAAGCTGAATTGAAATCTCGCGAGAGTTACGTCCAACGAACGAGATCGAGATTTTTAGAAACCGAGAGAGAATATAACCGATGGAAGGAAACGTTCGAGGAAAAAGTGCGAGCGATTACGATTGAGAGAGAAGACGCTTTGGACGCGTTGGCGTTAGATCGAATGCGAAATGCGCGCAAGGCGGTGAAGGAAGTCAAAGATATCGAATCAGTCGCGAACGAAGCGTTGCGCCAAATTCTCGATATTAATACGAACCGAAACGAGTTTCTCGACGACGCCGAAGATGTCTCCATTCAAAACAGAAAAGCAAAAGAAAACGAACAACGACATCAACAACTCGATCGAGACGAACAGAACCTGTTGAAACTCTTCAACGACGCGCAACGCAACGAAGCCTCGTCGAGAGCGACGGCGGAGCAAGCGCACAAGAGCGCCGGTCAAGTGTTCAATCTCTCAAAACAGTCCGTAGCGGTGCATCAACACGCCATCGACAAAGAGACTTTAAAGTGCACGTTGTGTCACCAATCCATCGACCCGATTAAACAAAAAGAAACATTCGAACAGTTAAAACGTGACGCGGAAGTCATGCGATTGAAACACGTCGCGGCGATTGAAGCTTTGAACGACTCGCGAGTCAAATTAAATAAATTTCAAGTATTTAAGAAATCCGAAATCGAGCGAATGTTGAACGAAGAAAGAGCGCTGCAGAATTTGAAGTTCGCTCGAGTTGAAAGAGAGAACAAGAAGATGATGTTGACTAACGAATTGAGACGATTAGTTTCGTTACTGGTGAACGTTTCGGAACGGTTTTCTCAAATGCTGCCGTATGTGCCCGAGGAAGTGTTGGCGTTGGAAAAGAGCTTTGGCGACGATGGTGACGCGCTGCGTTTGGAGAGAAGGAAAAGAAGAGAACAAGAACAAGAACAACAATCGACGAAGTACGCCGCTGCCCCTGCGGGTTTCTCGTCGGAACGGGGAGAGGCGTTATCAGGCATCGCTCCCGGATTGCTGGATTACCGGACGCCGTATACTTCGTCTTCTTCGCGAGGATACGCTTCCTCTCAAAACGACGAAAACAATCAGGGTAAAAACGACGGTTTCATTCAGAGCAACGTCGTCGTCGCGAATAACATCACATCGCTCGCGCAACTCCTCCACATCGACCACTCGTCCGGACTCCTCGCCGACGATGCTTCTTTACCTTCCTTTGCGAAAGCGGTGGAATCGAAAGTCGCCGCGGCGGAAACGCTCGTCGCGGGATGCGAGAAATCGTTGAGAGACTACGAGAGAATCAATCAAAAATACCAGCAAGACGTCAACACGAGCAACGACGACGACGCGTCGAGTTTCAACATAAACAACAATCCGCACTTTGAAGCGATGAGACAACTCCAAGAACAATTGACGGTAGAAACGGAATCTTTGAACGATTTGAAAGAGAATTCGTACTCGAAGATTGAGTTTGATTTGAACACGGCGAAAATCGCGGATAAATGTTTCAGTCCGACGAGAGGCGTGTCGAATTATTTGTTCGAAAATGTTTTAGCGGAGGTTTCGGAGAGATGTCAAGAGTACGTGTTCGCGTTAACTGGCGGCGCGTTGAGTTTGCAACTGGTGAGTAGTAGTTCTTCTTTTTCGTCGTCCTCGGCGGCGGAGAACAACAATATCATCACGTTTAACGATTCAGACGACGATTTCGACGACGACTCGATCGACGAAGTCGCAACAAAAGCGACGCAATTAGAAAAGATTGAGAGAGTCATATTCGCGCGTAAACAACACTCCGGCGAGCAATACGAACGCTCTTTGCGACAACTTTCCGGCGGCGAACGACGGAGACTGGCCATCGGTTTAGCCTTGGCGTACGCCGACGTCTCCGCTCGCCGATTAAACGTGCAATCAAACTTGTTGATACTCGACGAAGCGTTGCAACATTTAGATTCCGAAGGCATCGAAAGAGTCGTCTCGGTTTTGCGCGCGATTGAATCCGAATATAGCAGTAGCTCTTCTTCTAGTGGCTACGACGATGTGAATAACGTCCTCTTGAAGAAGACGGTTTTATTAACCACCCAAGCGGATTCAGAAACGGAGAAAATGTTTGACGGCGTCGACGCGGTCGTGAAGAACAAGAACCGCTCGGAAGTTTTAATCGGACGAGGCGAATAATATAGAATTTATTTTCATCAAACAGTAGTAGTAGTTAAAGGCGTTAAAAGCGATGTGCGTGTGTATTATGTGTTGTTGTATATTTATACCTACTAGTACCACTAAAAGATTGTACTTTTACTACGAGCTTCTCGAATCTTTTTGTCGCATGTTCAGCAGCGCTTCTAACTCCCTCTTAATCTCCTCCTCGTCTTTTTCCTCCTCGTCTTCTTTTTCCTCCTCGTCGTTGTTATGATGCGCGACGAACGGATGCGAAGTCTTGTTAAACGTCGTCCCTCGCTTCCTATCGTACGTACACTGCAACGATTTCCGTTGCGCTTCGAACAGTCTGCTTTTCAGGACGGCGTCGTCGTCCTCTTTTTCTTTCATTTCTTCTTCTTTATCATCGCTACTACTAAAGTTACTCCTACTCGTTTCCGTCATCGTCGTTTCGAGAACAAACTCAACTCCCGTGGACTGTCTCGTAGTCGTCATCTCCAACCGTTCCAACCGTTCTTTAATCTCCTCCTCCGCATACATTTTCCTCTTCGTTACTAAATCCTCGTCTAATACGTCTTCATCTTCTACGTCTGAATCAAATAATTCCGGTGGAGGAGATGCCCAAGGCGTATCGGGTTCATCGATGATATCTTTCGCCGATTTCGTTCGTTCGTTTTCTCGTAAATTTTCGTCGTCCCATTGGATGTGTTTTTTGTCTTTGTTTCTGGGAAAGTTTTCGTTCGGGACGCCGAATAACGAACCTCGCGGGACTGGCATTATTATATATTACGTCTCTCTCTTCTTTCCTTCTTCTGTTCTTCTGTTCTTCTTCTTAATAGTAGTAGTATTAAAGCGCAAAGTGACGCACAAAAATGCTTAATAAAGAATTTTCTGATGAGTCATTGTTAGGGTGTCCAACCCTAATAGCTCTAAGGAAAGAAAGAAGGAGAAAAAAAGACACAGGGGGCGGGTAATTTTGGTATATCAGCTTTTTGCACATATTTGAGACCACACTTTTCTTAGTAGCCGTCGTTTGGTCTCCCTTTTGGGTGGTCATCTCTCTGACGAGTTTTAGTCGCACGTCGTCGTCTGAAGACACATTATTATTAATAATAATAACAGTAGTAGTAGTATATTGCTCTGCTGCCTTGGTATTCTTTAAGCTCTCTTATTACACGCGTAATACACGCGTTCATCTGGATAATACGATGATGAATACGAAAGGCATTTTAATGAGCGAGAAAGACTGTAAGCCACAAAGAAAGGAAAAGACGGCGAAAAAAAGTCGAGATGTTGAGAACAACAAAGATGATGAAGACGAAGAAGATGCATTGATGAAAAACATCACCCTGAATGAATTGACAAAGTTAGCGTTGGACTCGGAATCCGAAGCCGCCAAGAAGTTTGGCTGCGGGACGACGCGGTTTAAGACGATGTAAGTGTGATACGATGACCTTATCCATTTCTTCTGTTTATTAATTTCTTTGCATGAGAGTATATCTGTTTTTGATTATGACTTACTCTTCATCTCTCTCTCTTCATAAAACAAAAACAGATGTCGAAAATTCGGAATCATTCGATGGCCGCACCGGAAGCTACACTCTCTCCTCGAGATGTATAAAAGCTTAGCCGGGTACTACCAGGTAAAAAATCATCATCGATTTTGACTTTTCATTTTATTAGGTGGTTGACTTTTGCCTTTTTTCAATCAAATCCTTCGCGTAAACGACGCGGAGCGTATGTAATAAACTGACATTACTACAACTCTAAAACAAAAACAAAACAATAGGAACTGTGCGAAAAAGCGAACTTGGATCCAGAAAACGCATCCACAATGGAGGTCTTAAAATTCACGAAAAAAGATCTCGACCGGTTGCGAGAATACGCGTTTCAAGTGGTAAGAGACTTTTGACTTTCTCAACACTCAAAAGAGTCTGTTAAAAAACAGAAAAAAAGCGACCCTTCGACTTCCCCCTTTTTTTTTCTTTTTTTTTTTTTGAAAAAAAATAAAAATTCTGACTTTTTTTCTTTCAAAAATTTAAAGGAACGAAACGTCTTCTTGTTAAACGAATACCACCACTCGAAGCCGAAGAATTCGAAACCGTGGCCGGAGGACATCTTGAGAATTCGAGCGACGATTTATAAACAAAGACACGTGCACTCGAAACACATGAAGAGGAAGAGCAAAAAGTCGTCGTCGGCGTCTCAAAATCTTTTGGAGGAGGAAAAGGAGATGGCGCCGACGGCCCCGTGTTCGATGACTACGAGTAGGACGACCACGAATAATATTTCGTCCAAGAGCGCGAATGATACTACGTGTAACACGACGACGTACTCGTCCGAGGAGAGCGTGGAAATGTCCGGTGTTGATACTGCATTTAACCATCATCAAATGGTGGACGTGTCCTGCGGAACGAGAACGCTCACCAGCGACGCGGAGACGAACACGTATTTGAACAACTCGTACGCTTTTGTCATCGAGAACAACGAAATGTCGTCGGGGTACATCGAAAACGAGGACGATCATTGCGACGACGAAGATCAATACCAAACTCATCGCGGTCATCCATCGTTGCCACCGTCTTTTAAAAACACTAATACTAAGACGAAGATGATGTACACGACGACGTCGGCGGCGAACAGCGAGTACTCCTCCGGATCCGGCGTTGACTTTTTTAACGCCGCTCCGAATTTCATCATCAATAACGACAACAACGAGAATGGACAAAATTCGGTGGGAGGAAGAAAGAGGAAGAAACCAACATCCTCTTTCAGCGCTGCTCGATCCAAACTCAGCAAAAGAGCGGCAGCAAATAATAACAAGAAGGGAGGAGAAACGGAAGAAGAGCTGCCAAGTAATACCGCGCTGGCCTTCTCGATGCCGCACATGTTAAACATGGACGCTATTTTCGGTATCGATGGAAGCGTCGAAAGAGACGACGAAGATACCGCGTTGAGTCCAAACAGTTATGGGATCACCATCGCGTCCTTTAAAGAAACGAAGAGGATGTGAGATAATAATACAATACTATAAGAATAATAAGAAGGAGACTAATAAAAGATACTCGAAAGAAGGAGACGCTTTGAGTTCCAAATTTTTCGCGCCGCATGATGCAAATATACCATCATTTAGCATATCAAAGACATCACCCACGCTAGCTCGTCGTAGCGCACGCATAGGACATCATTACGAGAAAAGGGAACAACAATAATATCATGGGCCTTGCTGTATCACATTTTTAATGAATACTAATCATGCTGTATATATTTTTTTATTGAAAATACACGCACAAACTCTCTCTCGTTCTAAATGTGTTTCTTCCTCTCTTTTTTTCTTTTCATTATTCGTATTAATAAAAGTTCTCCTTCTTCTTCAGTCTCTTAAATCAAAGGCACGACGGCGTCGGTTTGCCCGCCGCCTTCCTCCTTAATCCAGTCTTGCTGCGATGGTTGGGACGCCGGCGTTGCGTCTGAAGCTACTACTGTTGTTGGTTGCGGCGGGTACGTGTTGTACGACGCGTCTGTCGTATTCCCGTTACCCGCTCCTAATCGGGTACCATTCTCTTCCTGCTTTACCTGCACGCTAGGCCCTCCTCCTCCCATTACTCTTGCTAAATTTCCGCCACCATCACCCCCTTGTTGTTTTTGTTGCTCTTGTCCCAGCGCCGCCGCAGCGGCGGCGGCGGCAATCGCCGCCGCGTTGTTTCCGCCAGCACTCCCATCTTCTCTCGGTACGATATCCACCAGGAAATCAAAAATATCCGTCCTCGTAATCGCGCTCGCGATGTCGTTTCTCTGCAACGTCCTCCTTTTGTTCTCTTCGGAATGAATCCAAGATCTCAAAGTTAACTCCAAGATGAACATCTCGCACGCTTTCGCGAACAACACCGGCGCCTCCGAGGAAATCATCCGCACGTCCTCGTCCGTTTTCATGATTTTCTTAATCCTTGCCAGTGGTAACTGATGGTTCTTAAAATCCGTCGCCGTTTCAACCTCGGTCATTTGTTGCTGCCAAAACAACCGCAACTGTTGTTGGTGTTGTTGTTGTAGTTGTTGCTGCTGCGGCGTTTGATGTTGCATCTGATTTTGCGGAGCTTGTTGTTGTTGGTGGTGGTGTTGTTGTTGTAGTTGTTGCTGCTGCGGCGTTTGATGTTGCATCTGATTTTGCGGAGCTTGTTGTTGTTGTTGTTGTTGCTGCTGCTGCTGCACTTGGGGAGGCGGAATGTGGTGATGCATTTGATGATGATACGGATGGTATTGCTGCGGAGGATACCCTCCGGGCAGTACCATTCCTCCTCCTCCTCCTCCTCCGCTCTGTTGTTGTTGTTGTTGTTGGCTACTGCTGTTATAGTTATAGTTATTATCGTTGTTGTTGTTGTTATTGCTCGCGTTGTTTGTGTTCAAGAATGCGTTCCCGGCGGCAAAGTTCGAATCGCCTTGCGTTCCTTGTCCGTAGTGTTGTTGTTGTCCTCCATAAGGAGGAGGATGGAACGAATTTTGTTGCATTCCAGCGGCAGAGGACGTCGGATTGAAACTTCCACTCGCGAGAACGATGGGCATCATCGCGTCTTGATCACCATTATTACCATTACCACTCGCCCCAGCTGTTTTGGCGAATCCTGAATCTCCTTTTGCCATCATTATTTGTTCTTAAACTTCTTCTTTGAGGGGTTTGTTCAAAGCAGATATAATTGGATTTCGACGACGAGGTTAAAATGTGTTCTCGTGTTCTTTTTCTTCTTTCTATAAAGAGCGGCGGAAAAAACGAAGAGTCGACACGCTTTTCGAAACCACTTTTCACGGGAATACGTATAGTATTATAAAGTCTCTGTCTGTATAAACGCGCGTGTTCTCCTTCTGATGAGTATTGTATTTAATAGTACTAAATTGTACTTAAGAAAGAGAGAGCTACTCGTAAAATTTGTGGTGAAAATATCGGTGTTTTCTTTGGTTTTTCCTCTGTTCTTTTTTAAACCACAAGAAGGAGTTTTTATGAGAAGTGTTTGTGAGATAAAATCTTTCGTTTATTACGCGTGTATGCTAAGTTTTGATTACTACTCTATTTCTGATTCTGGATGATGTAACTCTCCGTGCTCGTCAATTCGCCAAAGGAGTGGTATTGGACAGTTGTTGTCGAGGAGGTATTGTAAACATTCAGTTTGGTTGTTCTCGTGTGCTTCTCGAACGGCCCGAGAGTTCCACGACGCTTTGGCGGTTTCGTGCAAGTACTTCAAGCAGTCTAAGTGGCCGTTCTTGGCCGCACCCCGACACGCATGTTCGTCATATTGATCATACTTACGCTCAACAAGGTATTCGAGTATGTGAAGGTGACCCTTTTGAGCCGCCAAAAAGGCAGTAGACTCATCCCAAGGCGCTTTGGCTTCTTCGTGTAAGTATTTGAGTACCTCGAGATGACCTTTTAAGGCAGCATTTGCATACGCAGACTCATCAATAGGACACTCATTTGCAACGCAATACTTTACCATTTCCAGATTACCTTGTCTTGCGGCCCTATTAATCGTCCATTTATCCCACTCACACTCTTTCTCCTCTCGCGCCCACTTGAGCAACTCGAGTTTATTCGTTTTAGCAACTTGAGTGCAGAATGTGATACGGTTCGCCAACCATATGCTGTACTTCCGCAACTTCATACCCCACGGATATATATACTGCCACGCGACTTCCAAAGTCGATATCGATGACATCTTACTCACTTTATACTTCTTTTTCAACTCCCTCCTGCGAGATGATCTCTTAATCAACTTTCGCGTTTCACCATTCACCAGGTACAAGAATTTCACATCCGTTCCATTCAATCTCGGTAAAATGTGCGTGAAACAAATATCGTCGCACTTCACGATCAAATCCCACAAAGAATCTCTCGTTCTCTCCCTTGATATTCGTCTTTTCTTTTCATCGTGACGTCCTATAAAAACGCTCCTCCTCGTTTGGTCGTCGTCCTCTTTGTCCTCGTCTTTTCAGAAGAAGAAGACGTACTAAATTATCTGTTCTATCTGCTTTTTTTATTTATGGTGATTTTTTTGCCTCGAAACGCTTCGAATTGTTTTTTTATAAGTAAAAACACATTTACACATGCGCTTACACTTCCCCAAAGTGTTTAATCATCATCATCATCTTTTTGATGTCTTCGAGAAAAGACTCTGACGGACAGAAGAAGGTTTCGAAAGGAAGGCGGCGAACAGGTTGGGGTGTTATTAAAAAATCTGACGTCTTCTTCGTCGTCGTCTTTGTCGTCTTGAAAGTCTCGTTCTTAAAGAAATTCATGTTCTTGACGACGGGGAGTGATCACGACAAAAAGAAAAAAGAAAAGGACGACGTATTACCTCCGAGGAGAGCGTTGTCGACAGAGAGCAGTAGCAACAGCAACAACAGAGCTCGCGATTTGGGGATAAACGCGTTTCGTTTGAACACGTTTAATCTGGACGAGACCTTTCCCCGGAGATTTATATTGCCAAAAACGTCGAACGAAACCTCTTCTGGAGGAGAAGAAGAAGAAAAAGAAGGAGAAGAGGAATCTCAGCAGTTTCTCGCGAAACTTATAGACGCGTTTATGAAGCAAAACTCAGCCTTGTACGATGCTAAAATGAAAGCTTTAGGTGGTGTGCGTTCTTCTTCATCGCTCGATGACGACGACGACGACGCGTTCGTCTCCTCTTCTTTTCCTTTGCAACGCTTGCGCCGGGTGGACGTGTGCGAGCCGAGGTGCGAGGGCGAGTTTCGACGCACGGGTGGGTTCGGGTTGCTGCCTCAGTTCTTCGCGAACGTGGCAGATCCGAATTGGGACAGTTTGAAAAACAGATTGAACGCGACGAGAGAAAACGCGAGAGAGTTTTTCGCACATTTTGCAGAATTTTACGTCCAAGACGAAGACGAGGAAGACGAAGCGATGAAAACGGCGTTGAAGATTTTCAACGGGTTGGTCACCGCAAAAGATGATAGATTGCTGTATAACGGCATGAATAGTAATAACAACAACGTAATTTCAAGAGTATTAGCTGGAGAAGAGAGAGATGTGATTCGGAAAGCTATGTTAATGGGAAAAGAGATGTCTTAAAGAAGTGCGTTTCAAATTTTCAACTCTTTTTCTTCTATTCTTCTTCTTCTCGTAAATACATCTCTCGTGTGATAAAATCGTTTTCGGCGCTCTCGCGAAAGTTTCTGCGCAATGCCAAGCAAACGACTTTTATTAATGATGTCTTTCGATTATTGATTTTGATTTCTTCGTAAATTAATTTTGGATATTTCCTTACGCGGATCCGGGCGACGAGGACGATTTCTTCGCGCCTCTTCTTCCGCCGCGCGATCCTCTCGATCCTCTTTTAACCGGGGGCGCAGTTCCCGCAGCGAGTGTTTGCGCTGCATCGACACTGCTTTTAGCTGCAATAGCAGTGTCGTCTGTAGTGACGCAATCATCAGCTGCATTCGTTGTCGTTGTCGTCGTTGTCGTTGGATACACCGCGTTCGGATCGGCAACTTTGCTGATGCCCGTCAACAGACGTTGTAAACGCCTTCGCTCGCGGGAGGTAATTTGACCTCCTCCGGTTTTATTCTTCGGGTGCGGCGCGCCGCGTCCTCCGGTTGATTTATTGTACTTACCGCCACCAACGCTTTGAGCGTACATGTTACTTCTTCCTCCCCTCAACCCTCTATCTCCTCTCGGCGACTGCTGTTGGCCGTGAAGGTGATACTGATGGTGTTGTTGCACTCCTCCAGCCTGCGTCGCGGATGCCAACGCCACTTGCTCTTGCATCGCGTGATACAAGAAATCCATATCGCTCATGTCAAACTGTTCCTCGTAGTCTCTTTGCATCTCAATGTACTGATTCTTGTCGTAATACGATTGACTTCCGCTTTGCGCGACGGATTGCATGTACATTTGGTATTGCTGTTCAATCGACAACGCGGAGGAGGATTGGTGAGGATGACTGCTATCGTAAGCCGCGTTGGAGTAGCCTTCCCCCGGAAAGAAACTTGGCGCGTCGAGAACTTGATTAAATCGCGAAGATTTTGCTGTTGCTGTTGCTCCTGTGTGCTGCTGCTGCGCGTAGAGATAATTGTTATAATCGTCCCAATCTTCGCCGCCATTGTTCATGTTATACGAATCGTAAAGCGAATCGGAGGATCCAAATTCGTCGTCTAAATCGTCCGGTAACGCCGAGGCGACGTCGAGATGTGCCGTCGAAGTCGGTGGCACAGACCGCGGGCGTTGTCCATACGCGAGATGTTGCTGATGTTGACCCCCGATCCATGCGTTGTGACTTCCAGCGGTCGCCGCGGCGGCATTCCATGCTCCTCCACCGATCGCGGTCGTGGTCGGAGTAGACGTGGCCTCGTCGAGAGAGTCTAACCCAAACAACGGATCGTCGTTAGTGTTGTTCTGAGCAGGCAGTGTACTCGCAGTATCAGCGACAACGCCACCGTCGTTGTCGGCATTTACCATTGCATTCTTGGACGAACTCCAAACGCTCCCAAACGCGTTATCGACGGATAAAACCGGAGAGGCGATGCGCAGCGGCTCAATCTTTCCCGAGAGATACGCTCCTGACGCGCTTCGATCCATACCGATGTTGTTGTTGTATTTATCTTCGCCGCCGGCGTCTCTTTTGTTGTTATCAACCTCTTCCTTTTCTTCGTTGTCCAGGGACACCTCTAAGATATCCTTTTCCAGCTTTTCCGTCAACTTTTGTTGTTGCTCAAACTGCTGCTGTCGTCTCAACAATCGATGCGACGTGGATAAACTCGAGCTCGGTTTCTGCCTCAAAACGTTCTCCGAGTTTACTGCCGACGACGGGTCTTTCGACAGCACCTTAACTACCGCGCCTGGCGGCATCCCGTGCGTTGTCGTCGTCGTTGTCGCGCCTAAAGTTTGCTTTAACAATCTTCTCTCTTCCGCTTCTCGCACCCGTCTCCCGCCGCGCTTCTTTCTTGTTTTTAACAACTCTGCTCCCGTTTCTTCTTCTTCTTGTTGGTGTTGCTTCGCATGCGCGCGTTGGTGATGCAGTATCTGCTCGAACCGTTTATGCTGTTCTTGCTGCTGGTGCAACTGGATTTCGATGAGCTGTTGCGTCGTCAAGTGTTCTCGTCGCACCGACGGAGGCGCGATGCTGGTAGGATTCGTCGTAGGCGCCGCTGCTATTTCAGCCGCGGCGGCTACTGCTACTACTTGTTGTTGCTTCGAGTTTCCGACGAGCATTCGCAACGGATTCGCAGTGTTCGATGGCGGCGCAGTCGCTGGTGTCGACTTCCCGGCCCAAGTGGATGATTTTGAGGACAGTTTCTTCGCCTCCAACTCTCTCGCGACGCGTTCGATTTCATCTTCAAACTTCATTCGCGCTTCGTCCACGTAGTTCTTGTTGGCGTTGCTTTCTCCTCCTCCTCCTCTGTCGTTGTTTTCGCCGCCGCCGCCGCTGTTCGTAGAATTACTGTTATTGGCATTGTTATTTAATGTCGCGTCGTCATCATTCCGTTTCATAATCGTCACGTTCCCGATGGAACTGTTTTGTTTCAAAAACGCGCTCGCGTCTTCGGCGTGTCGTCTTCCGTTGTCGTCTCGATTATGCTGCGATCTCCCATTATTCGATGTATTTCTAGAGCTTCTTTGCATGGTCACGTTTCCATCTTCATATCGTCCTCGGTCGTCGCTGGACATTTCAAACTTCCAGTGATGATCGGCATCTTCGGTGATGTTATTCGTACTACCGCTCTTATATGTATTCGCGGTAGTATTATTCGGATCCAACGAATCTCTCAAGCTCGGAAATTCTCTTCGCGTGACTTTCTCTTCCCTTCTGGAAACGACGTTCGTTTTCCCCAACAAACTCAGATCGTGTTCGTGAACTCGAACGACAGACTCTCCTCCTTTGCCGTCTCTGTTTTTTTCTCCGCCGACGCTCCCTCCCGCGATGACGTTTGTCCCCCACTGCGACGTCGACTGGATCGGTTTCACCTCCACAATTTTTACGAAATTTGTATCGTTTCCTCCCGCACTACTCGATGTTTCTCCAGACGACGACTTTTGTTGCTCGACGCCGTTATTACCACCAGAAGACGAGGACTGCCCCCACCCTCCGCCGTTTTGTCTCAGTTTCAATACGATATCTTCGTCGTCTTTATTCTTACCTTCTCCGCCATTAGTATTACTACTGTTGTGGTAATTCGTCGTCGTAGCGCCAACGCTTATATTAGTATTTCCTTTATTAATTAAGCTGAGCTTTGGATCGTACCCGTTGTGTTCTTTCCTCATCGACGGTAACACGACTGGTTTCGGTACTTTCACTTTTGTGTTTGATGACATCGTCCCCGTCGTATTTTTAGTAGCGCTGTTGCTGGTAAAACTTCCTCCTCCCAATCCCTTGGAAAAGCCTCCTCCTTTTTCGCTTCCGATGATGTCTTTTTTCTGTGATAATGAGAAGAGTTTAAGAAAAGAAGATGATGGTCAGAAGAAGAGAATTATTATTTCGCGACGGCGCGCAATGATGGTAGCAATACAGAGAGAGTTCAGAGAGAGAGAGTCAAAGAGAGAAAAGGAGATATATACAACACGCAAATCTACTCCATTCAGAGAGATGAATCCAATCCAATTCCATTCTTATAAAAAAAGGATCTTCTTCTTTTCATTCTCACCTTTTTACCTCCTCCTAAACCAGAGGAGGACATTCTTTGATTATTCTGTTAATAACTAGGGAGGAGAAAAGGAGGAGGAGGAGGAGGAGGAGGGAGTGGGAGAGCTCTTCAACAAAGAAGAAAGACAAAACCTCTCTTCACGTCTACCTCTCTCGTGTTGTCGTCGGTCTAAAATTGTTCTGAAGAAATTTTTAAGGGCAAAATTTCATCAAAGAAGAAGAAAAAAGAGAGGAAAAATTCACATTAATTATTAATAAAAGTGTTTCGTGTCTCTCTCTTATTATATTTACAAGGTTGCGGCAGCTTTAGGACGACGCGTGCAATTATTCTGATTCTGATTCTACCACGTATAACTCTCCATTTTCGTACGACCAGCCTTCTGGGAGAGGACAGTCGTTGTCGAGGAGGTATTGTACGCATTCGGTTTGGTTTTTCTTGTGCGCTTCTCGTACGGCGTCCTCGTCCCAAGGCGCTTTGGCAGTTTCGTGCAAGTACTTCAAACAGTCTAATTGGCCGCACTTGGCCGCCCATATACACGCCCATTCGCTATATTGATCAAACTTACGCTCAACAAGGTATTCGAGTATGTGAAGATGACCATTTGAAGCCGCCCATGAGGCAGTACCCGAATCCCAAGGCGCTTTGCCTTCTTCGCGTAAGTATTTGAGCATCTCGAGATGACCATTTGAGGCAGCTTCTGCACACGCCCACGCATCGATAGGACACTTATTTGCGACGCAATACTTTACCATTTCCAGATTACCTGGACGTGCGGCCCTCTTAATCGTCAATTTTTCCCACTCACACTTTTTCTCCTCTCGCGCCCACTTGAGCAACTCGAGTTTATTCGTTTTAGCAACTCTCCAGCAGAAAGAAGTTTCGTCCCACCAACTCGGCCACAACGATCGATTCTCCCACGCAACTTCCAAAGTCGATATCGACGACATCTTGCTCACTTTAAACTTCTCTTTCAACTCCCCCTTGCGAGATGATCTCTTAATCAACTTTCTCGTCTCCGTATTCACTTCGTACAAGAATTTGATATCAGTTTGATTCAATCTCGGAAGAATGTGTTTGAAACAAATATCGTCGTTATTCACGATCAAATCCCACAAATCTCTCTCGCCCATCCGCCTTTTCTGCGCTCTCGTCCTCACCCCAAGAGTATAAGCAGTAGCAGAAGAAGAAGACATGATGCTTTTGTATCGTTTTGTGTCGTCTGATGAATCAAAGCTTCTTCTTTAATAAACGCGAAATGCGATTTTTTTTTTTTAGGAAAGTAAAAGTGACCGTTTTGAGAAGAAAAAGAGAAGAATTTTATCTTCTTTTCATTGAATCTCAGACACAAAAAGTCACCTTAAAACGGGATAAAAGGATTCCACATCTTCATCATCACATACTTTAAGCTTACTATTTATTAGTATTATTATAGTATGGTGATGATGATGATGCGAACAACGACGAGCAGTCCTGTTTCGATCAGTAGTAGTTTTAGTGGTAGGAGTAGGAGTAGGAGTAGGAGTAGGAGTAGTCTCGCATCATCATCATTTTCATCAGCATCATCATATCATCAACAACAACAACAACGAGAAAGAAGATTAATACAAAGAGTAAAATCAGCCGGCGATGGCATCGACGGAGTCATCTCGGACGACGATAAAATCATCGTTCGGTTTTGGCACCATTTTGGATCGAGCAAAAAATGCGCAGAAAAAAGGTCGTCGTCGTCTGAATCGTCTCGTTTGTTTAGAAATCCAACTTTACTCGAAGCCAAAGTAAGACGGTTGCACGCGTTTCTAGGGTACAACGTAGACATTCCAATGACCGTCTCGAACGTGCCGGAAATTTTAGAACTAGACGCAGAACTCGTGTGCAAACGGTTGATGTTTTTGTTTAAAGTCATACCGGAGTTTAACGGATCGAAAGTGAGCAAACACGCGTCGTTGCTGACGCTCGAGAAGGAGGAGGTGGAGAGACGCGTGCGAGCGGTGGTGCAGTTGGAGGAGAAGAAATGGGTAGGCGGTGGCGTGGACGTGGAGTACGCGAAAGAATGCGCGAAGGAGAGGATGGTGAGGAACCCGTCCGTGTTGTTGTTAGATTCGGTGACGGCGCAGTGTAACGCGGAGGAAAAGATTGTTCAGCATCGGTGAATTGATGATTAGGGGTTGTGTTGCGCGCGCGACGATGGTCATTTTTGTATTTGTAAATGTAATTATTTATTGAGAATCGAACAGGCGTAACTTTCCAGTCACGCGATCTAAAACCTCGTTCTCGCACGGACCTATCGCCATGACCGTTTCTGTACCGTACGCCACCTCCGTCCTTCCGGCGTCTTCGACGACAAAATACGGGATGCGTTTCATGCTACAACTCGCTCTTAAATCCTCCAACATTTCCACATTCGCGATGGACAAACATACTTTCTTTTGCCCTTCCTCGATCCACGTTTTGAGATTCTTCTGAACGGTTGGGTGTGAGCGATACTCTTCGCTTATTAACCGTTGGAATAATCCAACCGCGGCGTGCGAACACTGCGCGGCGACTTTCCCGGAACTCATGTTCAAATCTTCGCGAACGAGCAACACCATTTTTTGCTCTTTCGCGTTCGCTTTCATCTTCGGTTCTATTTTGTTCCCTTTGGAGTCAAACGTGAAATCTGGATCTGCGTCGTCCGGAAGTTCCGTGATTTTCGCTCTCGTTTGTAACAGAGATGATGGTTTCTTCTTTCTCTTCTTCTTCTTCTCTTCTTCTTCCTTCTTCTTCGTCTCCGCTTCGTCTGCGTTTTGCCAAAACCTCAACCCGTACCCGAGCACGAATCCAAACGCAATGAACCGTACTCTTCGTCCAAAAAACAAACCAATGACGCCGTTATTGTATCGAATCTTATTCAGAAATGTCATCTTCGTTCGATACTTTGGTTTATGTTTCACTCTCGTCTCCTTTAACTGGTTTGGTTTTTCTTTCTTGTTTCCCAACGGCGACGCCGCAGTTGCGATACGTTCTTTTGTGATTTGGTCCACGTTTGATTGAGACACCATCTCTTTCTTCTTTTGTTTTTATTATATGCTATATAAATATATATATTGTGCGGCGAAAATGATGCTCGTGATGACGTTGACGATGCTGTTTGTTGTTCTTGTCGCGTGTGTGTGTGTGTGAGTTGTGAGTAAATTGTTTTATTACAAAGACAGAAGTTCTCTATTTTTTCCTGATCTGTTGTGCTCTAAATTTCCCCTGGTTTATTAGCTAGTGCCAGCGACGCATGTGGGTTTTCAAGGTATCAGATCGAGTAAAGCGCTTCTCGCACACGGCACATTCGTAAGGCTTCTCGTTCGTGTGCGTACGCATGTGAACTTTCAAATTACTAGCCGCAGTAAAACGCTTCTCGCACACATCACACTTATACGGTTTCTCGTTCGTGTGCGTACGCATGTGTTTTTTCAAAGTATCAGATCGACTAAAACGTTTCTCGCACACGGCACATTCGTACGGTTTCTCTTTCGTGTGAATACGCATGTGGGTTTTCAAATCACAAGATTGACGAAAAGCTTTATCGCACACATCACACTCGTACGGCTTCTCGTTCGTGTGAATACGCATGTGCCTTTGCAAATTACCACCATCACTGTAACGCTTCTCGCACACATCACATTCATACGGCTTCTCGTTAGTGTGAATACGCATGTGTTTGGCCAAATTTTTCGGACTTCCAAACATCTTCTCGCAAACATCGCACTCGTGTTGTTGCGTTCTCTTTCTCTTCGCTCCTTTAGTCGTAAATCTTTTCTTTTCGTATCTCATTTTGCTCGACATCATCAACGACCTCGTCAGCTTCGTCATCAGGTATCCTCAAACACAACAACACCTTTGGTTCTTCTTTCTCTGCCTTCAAAACCGTCCTCGCGTTTTCCGCTCTTTTCGGATGTGGATTCTTTCTTCGTCCTCCCATTATTACTTTTATTATTATTATCTTTAGAAGAGTTAATAAACGAGTTGATGATGATGCGTGAGACGAATAATGAAGGAATTTCTAATTTTTTACAAGTTCAAATGGCTAAAAGAACTCTCTCTCAGATCTGCGAGAATAGTAGTATTATATTATTCAAAGACATTCTCGCGATCGATTTCGGTGACGTTCGCATTCTCCACTCCACCTATTGTATTAGTTCCAGAAGTTTTCAAATCTTGGTCGTCCGCGGAGGCGAAATCGAGAAAGTGCGTCGGTCGGTGACTCTCGTGGTAATACTCCTTTGGATTGGCCAACTTTAACGCGTATTTCATACTCGCCGAATGTTTCACGCCCATGAAGTTATAATTCCAAGGTTGGCCATCTGGGACCATGTAATAGCCGTAAAAACGATCGGATAAAAGCATTTGGACTTTTTCGTAGTGCGAAGGATGGTAGCCTTGCAAGTTGCCGACGTTTTGGTCTTTTTGTTGTCTTCCCCACTCGTAGCCTTTTGGAGTGAGTTTGTACGCCGTCAACGAACACGAACCGGGAGTGAAGGAACACGTGACCACGATGGCTTTTTCGCCGTCC
>Ga0257106_1000491_pt1 | contig 23346 bp, 25 predicted proteins | sample LP_taG_3_FD_190177 | JGI IMG/M metagenome (GOLD analysis project Ga0257106, IMG submission 190177) | Marine microbial communities from Northeast Subartic Pacific Ocean, Canada - LP_J_2011_P26_10m | ecosystem: Environmental > Aquatic > Marine > Oceanic | place: Canada: Northeast Subartic Pacific...
TCCCAACGCCGCAGCTGCGTCCACGTCCACCCGATGTGAAAACCGGGCATTCGGCCAGCAGCACATGCGACCTGGCTCAATCGCGACACGAAACTCGCGGCTGGTCACGTCGTCTTTGAGGACAAGTGCACTGCCTGGATGATGGGTGAGGTAGACCACACAGATCCAGCTCGACACACAAGCGCCCTTCCCGTCCGGCTTGTCCTTGTGCTGCGGGACACTCTTGGAAGCCGGGCACACCCGCGCGGGCACCTCTGCTAACAACCCATGCTCCTTCTCATGTTCCGTCTGTGACCGCCAGTCAAGTACGTGCTGACTTGCCACCGCCCCCTCGGCGTCAAGCTGCTCTTTCAGGCGGCGCATGACATCTGCGCTCACCTGACACACCATGTCCAATCCGCTGTGCGCATGGGCTCGGATGTTAGCCTCGCAGCGCAGATTCTCGAGCGCGGCCCCGAGCTCAGCCTTGGAAAGGAAGTCGTCCTGCACATGGAAGATGTCGGAGGGATCGGATTTAAACCACCAGTCCGGTGGCTCGCCGCGGTAGTTGACGCCGACCTTATCGATCGGACCGGACGCGTCGTCGCGCTCCAGCGCCCACATGTCATTTGTATCTTTCCAGCCATTGTGGAGCTTGCTCTCCTCGTGCCGCTGGTTCACCGAGTCATCGTGATCCACCCCGCCGGGGGCAGCGGCGAGAATCGCGGTCTCGCGGAGGTAGGCGGTCGTGCTGCTGAGCATATGCGTGTGCCATGCAAAATCGATGTCGTATGAGGGCACGAAGAAGTGGTTCTTGTAGCCGTGCTTCTTCATGAGGCCGAGAAACTGCAGGTACCGCGTGCTCGTAGCGGGGACTTCGCTGCAAGCTGGCTGCGAGACCTGCCAGAGGAAGGTGCGCTGACGTGCCGAGCAGGCCTCCACGTCGTAGTCAAAGCCGAGCGCGTTACGTACCCGGGCACACTCTTCTTTCACCTTAGCGCAGAGCGTTGTCTGCTTCGATAGTGGATCCCGAGGCCCCCACTCAGTATCGTCATAGCCGACTTGCTGGAAGAAAGGCTCGTCGCCAAAAAACTGCTGCCACAAACGCCAAGTCTCGTCGTCGGCGTCCGAGGCAGTCTGCGCCTGGAATGCCGCCGTTGCAGGATCCAGGACTCGCTTAAATCGATCCGTGCAGTATGTGGCGTATCGGCGCGGCGCGAGCCGGTGCAGATGCCACACCCACGCGATATCGACTGGCGGGATGAGAGGTGCGCGGCCCTGGCCCTCGTACCCCGAATGGCTGACCAGCGGGAGCCAAAACTTGACATATCGCTTTATGGCACCTGGTAGTGCGCGGCCGAGGTAGAGCTCGTCACCTCCACCAGGCGCGGAGTGGACGAAGCGCAGAAAAGCCTTGTGCTCGGGGAAGCGGAGCGGTGTCTCCATTGCGTGATGTGTAGTGGCCCGGGGACGTTGATGATGAATATCGCGTTTATTGCCAATTTTTGGAATTTTAAGACGACAGAAAATCGGACCAATGAGGACCCACGCTGATGCGCTGGCAGCTGACTGGACCGCTTTCGCGCGGGAGAAAGTTCTGATCTACACTGTTCTACGCGGTTCTACACTGTTATACAAACTTTGAACTTCATCGCGAGCGTGTAGGACGAATTCGGACGCCTACTTGTCTTACGACGACTGCCCGCTGTCTACGCCCTCGTCCTCCCCTGATGAACCATTGGGCCACCCTTGCGTTCCTACGTCGACCTTCGCGTCGCAGTCACGGTGGCAATGCCGGTCAAAAGCAAAACCGGCGTCTGCACGAGCCGACGCTCCCAGTAGTACCGCGGAGACTCGTCAACGCCATCTCCCCCCCGCGGCGACCAGCAGCACCCTCCCCTTGCGGTTCGCACGTCCACGCCGTCCTCCGGCGCGCCCGCAGGTGGTGACAGCACCAAGTCCGCCAAGATTGTTTCGACGATTTTTTTTGCGACGCGCGTCGCGAGCGAGCCGGCGGGGCACCGCCGCGGCCCGACCCCAAACGCCAAAATCGTCGGCCGTTTCGCCTCTTCCCCAGCTCCGTGAACTATCGTGTCGCTGCCGCCTTCGTCCGGCGTTTTTAAGTGTCTCGCCGGTACCCACCGATGTGCATCCGGCCATCGAAGAAAAGAAGCCGCCGCGGAGCACACCGTCATCCGAGCGCCTGGCGGAACCTTCTTGACCCCGCCAGCGGCGGGTGCTTTTAACCCCCGGGGGTCAAGCACGACGCGGGGCAGCGACAACACGGGCGGGTAGAGCCGGAGGGTCTCCTTGATCACCGCTCGCACAAATGGTGATGATTCGGATTGTGAAACGTCAGCCGCATCCGCCACGCACGCGCTCTGGCACGCGTGGTCGTGCGCGAGGTGCAGCAGCGCAAAGAGAGTGACGACGGCGATGGTCTCAAATCCGGCGAGAATGAACGAGTGCGCGTTCGACTCGGCATCCGCGTAGGTTAGCTCCGGCTGCCGGATCAGCTCAACGAGCAAGGTCTCGATGGGGGCGTTGGGAGGACAGGAGTTCGAATCGGTCACTTCATCCCTCGCCGCGGATGCCGCCGCCGCCGCCGAGACGGCGACCCGAAGCCTTCGCGCGGCGGTGGCGGCGGAGCCTCTGTCCATCTCGCCGACCGCGACGCGGCCGCAGCGCCACACGTCGAGCAGGGCGTCCGCTACCGTTCCCGCGTGAGCCTCACCGACGACGAGGAGGGTCATGATACGCGCGGCGCTGGCGTATATCACGGGCTTGAGGTCGACCTCGCGCGATCCGGTCCCGGCTGGCGACAGCGCCGCCACCGCGTCGCGGGCGGCAGCGACGGCGAATGCATCCGCCAAACGTGCGAGCCGCCCCACGCTCCCCAGCGCCTTCTCACACGCCGAGCGCTGCCTGCGCCACTCTGCTCCCGGAGGCGCGTTAGTCAGGCCGTGCCTTAGAAGCTCGCCGATGGGGCCGCTGAGGGACTTGTCAGGCTTACCCAAGCCCCCCGCTTCTCCGTCGTGCTCGCGTAACAATGTCGCGGCGAGGGACGGGTCGCACACCACCGTCGTCGCTTCTAAACCCGATCCTGCGGTCGTGGCGTACGCCCCGCCCAGCGCATCTTCGTCGGTGGCCCACCGCGCGCGGTCACGGAGGGGGCATCTCGACGACCAAAATTCGCGCGAGGACGGCATCACACACGCCTGAAATGGAGAGATTCAGCGACATAACACGTCAGCTGCTCGTTACCGGAAATAATGTGCGGCCGAGGAAGAGCTCGTCATCTCCGGCAGGTGCGGCGTTTTTAGTGCGCCAGAGCGCAAGGTGTGTAGCGTTGCCTCTTTGCCTTTGGTAAGCCACCACCAGTTGCCGTATAGTTTTGAACGGCAATGAATAGACTGATTCTGCCTATACTCGCTTCGTCCGAGTCCACGCCGAAGTTTCCTAAGTGCCTATGCCCCGTCACGCAGTTTAAGAATTTTCTATTACGGCATATGGCTGTAAACTACGCGTCATCTACAAATACACCAGTTTGCGGCGTTTTGCGGCATTTTGGTTTTAGTAAGTACTTACAGGCAAACAGTTCGGTGGTGAACTATGCAATGACCCAAAAGGGTCTCCCTATTACCGACCATACGAAGGTATTTTTTTCTTTTGGTGATCTTTTGTACACATTGATGACGACGCACATCTTCTTCCAACTCGTTTACATCTTCTTCCAAGCCTCCTTTCGCCCAGGCGGCAGCTCCTCATCCTTCCGGTAGCTCTTGTGGTTATCGATCCTGTCCCCAGCCGCGTTCCCGCCTCCCATGTGCCCGCGGTTGTTCTCACCCGCCGCCGGGTCCCACTTACGCTCCAGCGCCATGAACGCCTCCGCCTTGGCGATGTTATCGAGCCACATCTTATCCACCGCCGGCGGCGTCGGTGTCCCGAGGTTGATACCCACGCGGTGCGAGTGTAGTGGCGTGATGGATCGCCCCGCCGCGGCGGACAGCATCTGGCACATGCCCTCCACGGACAGTCCCCCAGCGCCGGTGTACTCACCCTTGAACCGTAAGATTGCTGTTAAAAAAACACGACGTCAATCTAATTGCGCATGTAGCACTAAATATTAAAATAAACTCACCGGTTCCCGCGGGGGGCGTTTTTGGCACGGGCACGCGCCGTCCCTCCAGCGCGGCGTCCACCTCGCGCTGGTCCATGTGCGATAGGTCCAGCAGCTGCGGCCGCAGGTCCACTTTTCGCGTGTTTCCCTTCTTTGACGTCTTGGTAATCTTGAACGTATCGCGTGCCTGTAAACAAAACACGACGTCAATCATATTGCCCATACGATAATTAAAATAAACTTACCAACGCTTCGGCGACCCACTTTTTCCAATCGTCCGCGGTGAGGGAGGCGGCGAAGTCAGCCTCGGCGGCGGCTTCGGCGGCGGCTTCCGCGGTGGCAGCCTCGTCGTCCTCTTTGGCGGAGGCGTCGGGGATTCCGTCTCCGTTCTTACCCGCGTCGAAGAAACTGTGATGTTTACGGCGGGGTATTCAGTCGGGATCGGTCAGTCGGTGACATGATGAAATTGAAATGAATTGTGAGTCCGCGTGCTCGTGTGTGTGTGTGTGTGTGCGGTGCCTCGGTGGTCGGCGTCTCGTCAGCCTCATTCAACATGGTATTTATCAGCAATGAATTTCTGATCCGAAAGATGGTGTTTGACGCGTGTTATAATCATCGACCGACGAGATGGCGCCGACCCGGCAGCGACGTCACACACACAAACGAGAAACAAAACGACAACTGGGAAGACCGACAACGAGGGACGTTACGATGGATCGGGTACTCACGCTCCGCCGCCTTCGACGTCCCAGCTCGGGGCGTCGCCGCCAATGGCATCGATTGCGGGTTTGGCAACCGCGCCAGGTACCGCCACGTGGACGAGGAACTCCGCGCTCTCCAGCAGTTCGTTCATGGTCTCCTGCGAGGAAAAGAAAAAGAAAAAAAGTGTGGGTGATAGAATGAAATTCGTCAGTCGTCATCGGGTGGGGAAGGGTCGACGAAATCGAATCGGTGAAAACCATGTCTCTCTCTCTCTCTTTCTCCGCGGCGGCGGCTTGTTCTTCACGCGCGGGTCAGTAAACATCGCCAAATGAAAGTTGTGATCTCACGGATTTGTCAAACATCTAATTATGCCCGAAGGGCCAGTCATTCCCGACGCGTGTGATGAAGAACGATGCCACCGCGATGCAAAAGAGAGAGAGAGAGAACACGCACGCGCGACGAGTAGAACACAAGAGTCGAGCCGGGGTGGAAAGAAAGAAAGAAAGGGTCCTCCGATTTGTATCGACGTGATTGCGCACCATGTATCGACCGTTGAGGTACTTGACCGGCATGTCCTCGACGTCAGTCAGCCGCATACCCGCCGGGAGCTCCTCCGCCAGCCTCGCCCGGACATCCTCAGGTACCAACGTCTCCGTCAACACAATCTCCATCATCTCACACTCGGAACTCGCGCCGAGGGGGAGCGCCATCGCGGTCGAGATACGCGGGCGCGAGCTGTACGGCGATCGGGTCATGGACACGGGCAACGACGCTCGGCGGCACGCTCGCTCCAATAAACGGAGAGTGTCCAGATGTCCGATGAACGACTCCTTGCCATCCTTCGTGAACCGGAACCGCAGCCGCTGGGTCCGCCGCCCGTCGGGCTTGTAGTGACCTTGGAACACGGGTAGTGGGGGGACCTCAGCGACGACGTTTTCCCCGAATTCATCCCCGCACACGCCGCATTCGGTGCAAATCCCAGAGTGCGAACAATCCGGCACGGTGATTCCTTCCAGAGCCTTCTGTAAGTCAGCCTTGAGCCACCACTTGGCGATGCCGGTGTCGATGTGGTCCCACGGAAGCGGGGCGTCGAGCCGTTCGTCGGCCAACGCGCCGCGGTCCACGCGGCCTTTCCCGCCCCCGCCCTGACCCCTGTACTCCCCATCGCCTAGCTTTTCCATCACGTCCCATTCACCCGAGACGACTTGCCGGTATTTCCATGTTAAACCAGCCTCTTCGATCGCCCTGTCGAAGGACCTGAACGAAGAGTCGGCACCGTCCCACCACGTGGCTTTATGCGCCCCGAGCTCCCAGCTCCGTTTCACGACGTCGCACAACGAACGATCTCCGCGGCCGATGAAATCTTCCATGGCTGAGATGCGAATTGACGTCCAGTTGGACTTGACGTTTGGAACCTTACCGAGCGCCTCCTTTAAGAGCGCGCCGCGCCTGGCGAACTCCTCGGTGGAGACGCTGTGCCACTGGAACGGCGTGTGGGGTTTCGGGGTGAAGTTTGACAGCGTCAAAGTCAGGATAAGCCTATCCCTTTTCCTCGCCTTGTTTCCAGCAACCGTCTTTTGGAGCCAATCAACCGTCTCGGCAATTCCGAGGACGTCCGCGTCCGTCTCACCGGGCAAACCGATCATGAAGTACAACTTCACGTTTCTCCACCCGCGGTCGTACGCGGTCCGCACGCCGTGAAGTAACTCGTCGTTCGTGAGTCCTTTGTTCACGATGTCGCGGAGTCGCTGCGTACCAGCTTCGGGGGCGAATGTGAGTCCCTGTGAACAAAACACAACGTCAGTCTAATTGCCTATACGAGAATGAAAATAAACTTACAGCCTTGCCGGCGCCGCCGAGGATGTCCGCGATGGAATCGTCGAACCGATCGATCCGTTGCGACGGGAGCGACAGCGTGACGTTCTCATCCTTGAGCCTGTTCTTAATCTCTAAACCGACGCTCGGCAACGCGAGGTAATCGCTGCAGCTGAGCGAGAGGAGCGAAAATTCGTTATACCCTGTAAACAAAACGGATCACGTCAGTCTTAATTGCCCATGCTATACGGAAATAGAAATAAACGCACCAGTCTCTCGCATCCCCTTCTCAACCGCTTCCACAACCTTCTCCGGCGGGACGTCCCTGGCCGGGCGGGTCAGCATACCAGGCTGGCAGAACCGGCACCCGCGCGTGCACCCTCTTCGAATCTCAACCGTCAGCCTGTCGTGCACGGTGCTGACGTACGGCACTAGGCCAACCTGTGACCAAAACACACCGTCAATTAATTAATTGCCCATCCAAATGGTAATTAAAAGAAGCTCACCTGCAGCAGCGGGTCAGGGTCCGCGACGCGTCGTTTACACCGCGCGGGGACACCTTCCCTTATCGGGAACACCGCGCCGCCCCACCCGGGCGGGGCGTCGTAAAACCTGGGCGCGTAAATACCCTCAACCTCCGTGGCTAACCGAAACAAAGTTTCCTCGCGGTTACACCGTTCTTTCTTGCACTTCTTGAGGCAGTCCCCGATCTCCACCATGACGTCCTCGCCGTCGCCCAACGCGACGAAATCGACAAAGTCCGCGACGGGCTCCGGGTTCGACGTCGCCGTTGGACCGCCTATGAACACCAGGGGCCAAGACCTGTGAACAAAACACACCGTCAGACTAATTGCCCGCCCATGTGGAAATACAAATAGCAAATGAACTCACCCGTTCTCCACGTCCCACACTTCATCAGGTATTTCATCGCGCTCTTTCCACGTAAGCGGGACCCCAGACAGGTGCATCATCTCCAGCACGTTCACCGCGCCGAGTTCGTACGCCAAGGACATCCCGAGGGCGTCGAAGTGCTTCAACGGACGTTTGGACTCAACCGCGAACAAGTCCCTGTTTTTGGACTTCAGTAGCTGGAGCATGTCATCCCCCGGCAAGTACGCTCGGTCGCAGAGCATACCGGGCTGGTTGTTGAGGATGGTGTACAGCACCACGTGCCCGAGGTTGCTCGCGCCGACTTCGTAGATTTCCGGATAGGCCATCGTGAACCGCACTTCCGCGTCGTCCCAGTCTTTATGCACCGCGCCGACTTCGTTGCCGAGGTATCGCGCAGGTGTTTGTATGCACGACCACTCGAGCTTGGTGAACCCGGCGATGGTGCCGTCGGATTCGTCGCCCGCGAGGAGGGCTTCCTCGGCGCGGCGCTCGGCGTCGGTGCGCGTGGGACCGGGGGACGGCGCGCTCGGCGGGGTGACCACCGCGGCGGGGCAGAGACGCGATTCGCGTCGGGTCCGGTTGGATGATTTGCCCGCATCAAAAAGTTGATGATTTGGGCGGCGCGAGGTGAGGCGATGTGTGCGACGCGCCGCCGTGGTCAGCGCGCACGTCTGCGTCCGCATCGCCGCGGACATGTCTTCTCCTGCGCGGTGTCGACGGAACGAGGCTCGATGTGGGGAACGGCGCCGTCGCGTGGCGCGTCGTCCAGTGTCGCACCCTCATCGATCTAGGTTATCATAAAGCGAGAAGGAGGTCGCTTTTCGCGAGATCGAGCTGCAGTGACGAGCTGCTCTCGGCACTCTCGACACACAGTCACTCATTTATTCTCTTGGACATGACTACTGTACCCGCGCTCATAACTGGCCGACCTACACCCTACCCCTCGGTACGATGGCTGGGGACGGCGATGATGCGGCCCCGGCGGGTATCATGGCGCTCAGAGCGTTCGCGAAGGCTCCACCGCACATGGTACGCGCGTCCGATACCCACGCCTGATACCCGCGATTCGCAGATTGAGATTACACAATTTCTTCCAACGACAATCAAGTCAATCTCGACTCACCACCCGTCCTTCTCTCTCTCTCTCTCCATCCGTTAAACTCAGACGGCGTCGAGCGCCGCACGGGAAGGCATGTGCGAGCTCGCATACCCGGTACGCGAGGGTACGTCGGAGGAATCGTCCGAGAAGTCCTTGGCGCAAATTCTTGATGCATGCGCCGAGACCCTCGAGCGGCTCGGAACGAAGATGAGTGGCGCCACCGCGCATGACATGACCGAACTCGCGATGCTCCACACCGCCGCCAAGACGCTCGTGCTTCGATGTAGCCCCAACACCACGATCAACCCGATGTGGACGAACGATCGAGTGAGTTCGAACCGCGGCGTGCTCGACACGTGCTGGCTCACGTTACTCGCCCGACGATGCCACTCGCACGAGTTGGTCACGCGCAGGTACGTTTATTTTAATCATTGTATATGGGCAATTAGTATGACGTCATGTTTTTTTCAGGCACCAAGCCGTCGACGAGATCGCCGCGGTAATGGCCCACCGACGGGACTGGGACGCCTTACGGACACTCGCACAGCTGTGCGCCGCCAGCGTGGTACCACCGGGTGCCGAGGGGGTTGCCGACACAGCTGTGCACAACAACACGCGGTTCAAGGAGAAGGACCTGCTGGACGTGAGGTGCGCGGCGAACCTAGCGGTATCATTAGTGCAAGTCGCGACGAATGAGAATTTGGAGATGGCCACCCCAGGGTCCGCTCGAGCCGCCGTGTTGACCACGTTATCATCCCTCGCGGAAGTGCCAATGATGAAGGGTGCCGAGGGTGCCGAGGGGGGTGCCGACACAGCTGTGCGTGAAGGATCGCGTATGAGTCAGTACCCTCGCGAGTACGTGGCTTCGACGCTGATTCCAGCCGCGGTGAAAGCGGCGGATGCGGCTCCATCCGGCGGAAAAGGCGATACCCTTCGCGCCAAGCTACGGCAAACGGTTCTCCGTCTAGTGGGCAACGATGTGGAGGACGATGGGGAGGCTGCGTTTGGATTTTATCTCCTCTCGACACACACTGCGCTGGTGTTGGGTGAGTTCATCTTTATTTTTATTTTCGTATGGTATGGGCAATTAGAGTGACGTCGTGTTTTATTTTAACAGGTCCGCCCGGTTCCAGTCGAGCCGCCGTCTGCGGGTCCGATTCGAGCCTCACTAACTCGTTGGCCGCCGGGCTGGGTTCCGACGATTCCAAACGAAGGAAAGCGGCGATCAAGGCGTTGACGCACGGGTTGGGTTCCGAAACGGCTGAAAAACGGCCGTGGTTGGAGCTGGTCGCGACGGTGGTCGCCTTTGACGATTTCGCCGCGCATCTCAACGACGCGGCTCGGAATCACATCGACGCCGTTCACCCCTCACTTAAAGGAGGATCCAACGCTGGGTCCGATGGTTCACGCGCCGAAGACGAATCGCCGAATGATGAAGATGAATCGGCGGAATCGGCGCCGTCCCTTCAAATGCAAATGCCGTACGTATACGCGCAGAGCATGTGGACGCGTGGGCTAAGACACGCCAACCCGACGGTCCGAGCGGGAACTTTGCGAGCGTTTTGCGACCGTGATTGGGAGACGCACCGTAACCGTCGTGGGGGATCTGAACCGTCGCGGATCGGGTCGTTGACGAATGAGTTCATCGCGCGCGTGTTGCTGCCGTCGGCGATGGAGACGCCGGCGCTCGCGGCGGAGTGCGCGAAGGTGTGCGAACTGTGGATGAGGGACGCGGTTGACGACGTTCAAACGGCTGACGAAACGGCCGCGCCAGCCGATGAAACGCCGCGCGGGACTAGTCCCGGAGTGGCGTTCGCCAGGGCGCGGTGCCTGGCGAGCGCGCTGGCAAAGTTGGCGGATTCGACCAACGTCGCCGGTCTGGACGCTGGGTGTCACATTTTGGCCGCGGCGACGTCCGCGGCAATCTCGAATGAAACCGCGGCTTGCGTCGCTTCGTCTTCCAGCGTCTCGGACGGTGACGCGTTTCTAACCGACGTCGCCGCCGTGATTGAAGTGTGCGGCGCTAAGCGTGGGGACCCGGAGGCGCAGACGCGGCAGATCTCGAATGCAATCACCGCGATTAAAAAAAATTGTCCGGCGACTGGAACTCACTGCACCCCTGGGGCGGTTCGCGCGGTGCTCTCGAAGGTGCCGGTTCATCTTCTCGACGGTACATCTCCCGACGGTATCGGCTGCCGCCCCGGTTTCATCGCGTTGTTCACCGAGGGAGGGGACGAAGACTTCGTGGTGGACGCTGTGAGACGGTTCACGCGAAGTTTTTTAGCCACCGGGTATGAAACCCAGTCTTCAACTTTGTCATCGGACTTCCAGGATGAAGCGACGGAGCTGGCGTTGATGTTCACGCTCACGCGCGGCGCACACGCCACGTCACACCTCGGCTCGATCGTCGAACGTGTGTCGCACGAAGATGAAGACGTCGAGCGACGCGCGAGGTAAGTTCATCTTTTTATTTCCGTACAAGCACGGGCAATTAGACTGACGACGTCGTGTTTTATTCTATTCACAGGTGCCTCTTGCGATCTTTTTATCGCCTCGGATCGTCTCTGGCGAATAATAACGTCGAGTGCGATTGGCTCCAACGGGCGCTGCGGAAAACGCTGGTGGACGACGTGATCCCGTCCGCGATGGTTAACCTGGTACGCGGCGTCCGTGATGCCGCGGGTTCGATACCGAGTGAGGCCGCGACGTGCCTCGAAGCCGTCGCCAGGTGGCGCGGCGCCGAGGTGAAGACACGGGGAAATCGAGTCTCTCCGCCGGGCTGGAACTTCGTGGCGGCGGACCTGTGCGACCTTTGCGTCGATTTGAGTTCCGTGGACGTGGGCGACGATTGGGATTCCAGCCGTTACGACCGCGTGTGTGTCAGGCTGAACGCGCTGGGCGGCGTCGCGAGGGGCCTCGCGTCGGTTGCCGTCGACGCGACGGATTTCGAGAAAATCGGATCCGCGATCTCCGTCGCAATCGTGAACCTCGAGAAGGTCATAACGGCCGTAACGGCTGCTTCCCGGCATGAAGCGACGCGGGTAGGAGACGCGCGCACCGCGGGGTGGACCGCCGCCGCCGCGCTCCTGTCCGTTCCCATCGGAAAAGGAGGAGGACCGAAAAAGTCCGAATCCCTCTCGGCGCTCGCCTCCGCCGCGACGGTTCGGCTCCTGGACGACGCGCTGGAAGGGTTACCGGCCGTTTCACAAAACGCCAACCCTGGATCCGCAGATGAACCGTCACACCGGCTCCTCGCCGGCCTCCGCGCCGTCCACCGACTCGTCGAAGTCGTCGTGCCGATGTACCCGCGCGAACCGGAGTCGGGTCTGGGCCGAAAGATCGCGCTCGCCGTTGAAAAATCGGTTAAAAGTTCTCGGTTCCGGAAAAACGCGCCGGCGTGGGCGGCTGCCACCGCGTGCGTCCTCCACCCGCGCCTGTTCGGATCCAGCCCACGGATGCATTCACGGGATGCAAGTGACGGTTCATCTTCGTGCGCGATCGACGGCGTCGGCGCGTGTGCGTGGTTCGTCAGCGCGGCGGTGAAGTCCGGGGGCAAGAGTGGTGGGTCACGAATTTTGAGAGTCGTGTCGCACGCTCTATCGGCGCGGCTCGTTCGTTGGCCGGAGCACGCGCGTCACTACGCGCGTGAGGTGTGGGCGCTGGGTTTGTCGGGCGAGGGCGGGTTCACGCGCGCGGAGCGATTGGCGATGGCGCAGCACTGGCACGAGCGGGAGGTGGCTGCGGAGGTGTTAACATCGAATGGAGGTAAGAACACGTACGGGGATGACGCGGGGGCGCTCGCGGATTGGCTGGAGGATGGCGGGTGCGGTGGCGCCGCGGGTGGGCACGTCGCCGCGCGCGTCGCGGCGCTCTCCCTGGCGCACGCGCTCGCCCGCGCGGAGGCCCCAACCGGTTCAAGTGACGATTCACGTCACGGTCATTCAAGTGACGATTCGAGCGACGGTTCGCGAGTAGTCTCTGCTGAGTCGTATCGAGCCGCCGCGCTCGACGGCGCCGAGGCTTTACTTCGCCACGGGTTAAACGCAGTCTCGGGCGGCGATTCGGATCTCACGCGGGATACGTACCGCCGCGGGTCAATCACGCACAGGCGCAAGGTGAGGGCGTGGCAGATGCTCTGCGCGTTGACGCCGGCGATTGATTCGTTGAGTCGGTGAGTTTATTTTAACTCTTTCGTATGGGCAATTGTACTGACTTCAAGTGTTTTGTTTATTACAGGGTTCGATCCGCGGAGAAGGTGAGTTTATTTTTATTTTTGTATGGGCTATTAGATTGACGTCATTATGTTTTATTTACAGGTTCGTCGACTTTTGGCGAAATCGCCGATGTTTCAGTCGCTTTCCAAGAACCGCGGGTTCGTCCGCAAGCTGGGCCTCACCCCCGAGCTTTTACCCAGCCGGGTTACTAACGGCAAAAGCGGGTCGCTGCCCTCACTGCCGGGCGGTACGGACGACGAAGGCGATGAAGATGATTCAATCGCGTCCGCTTTGGCAAGGGCGGCGCCCGGCGCGATGGCCACCCATAACCTCCCCGGCGTGCGGTACGCTTATTTCAATTACCTTCGTACCTTCGTATCGTATTGGCAGTTAAACTGACGTCGTGTTTTGTTTACAGGTACTACGCCGAGGTTTTCTTCACGTTAGCCGCCAGGTCGGTGCCGAGCGTGATCATGGTGAGTTTCTTTTAGTTCACGCATGGGCAATTAGTATGACGTCGTGTTTTGTTCACAGGACGTGGCGATACCAGCGCTGCGTTCGCCGGACGTTAAACCCGCGGTGGCGTCGTCGGTGAGTTTCTGTTTGTTCTCTGAATGTTTACCCATACTGAAGTTTTGTTCAACACAGTGGATCCTCGTCGCCGCCGGTCACGTCGTGCGATCTAAAAACGATAAATCTTTTAATAACGCTTCTTTCCGGAGTAGCGCGGAAGATTCTCTGGACACCGCGAGGAAGGTTCTCGTCGCCGTGACGCCGTGGGCGCTGGCGCATAACCACTCTTTACGGGTCTTCGCGCAGCTCGCGACGCACGCGTTGCTCGAAGCCTTCGGCGCCGACGCGTTCGAGGCCAAAGCTTCTTCTTCTTCTTCTTCGGTCGACGATGATAAACCCCCTACCCTCGAATACTCCGAGCGTTCGGTGCTTCGTTCCATCGAAGCGTTGCTGCGCACCAACTCGGAGATGGCAAAAACGCGCGTGGCATGCGGCCCAGTGTTCGACACTCCGCTGCTTTGTTCGCCGAAGGACCTCTTAGCCGGGGCGCTCGACATCGTGAGCGGGCGGCGACTTGTGAGTTTCTTTTTATTTTCGTTCGTATTGGCAATTAGAATGATGACGGCGTGTTTTGTTAATTACAGGAAAATAGCAACGGCGGCGGCGAAACCGGGCCCGACGCGGCTGGCTTTGAAGGCGCGCCACAATCCGCGCTCGTCTCCGTCGAAACGTTCCTCCGGGCCAGCCGCGAGTCTCTGCGTTCGCAAAGGGCTTTAGAGGATGCGTGGCTGTGGAACGACGCCATGGTGAGCGGTTGCGACTTGACGGGGGATAGAATTACTGGCGTCGTGGCGATCGGCGAAGATGATTCAATCGTCGGACACGGAGGCGTTTCTGGTAACGGCCGGGCTGGGGAGAACACGAACACGAACACGGACGGAGGCGCCCGAGGAGGAGACGCGTCGAGTGGGAAGAGCGCGATGTCGCTGCAGAAGAAGGTGGAGGGTGTCGGGGGAAAGAACCCCGAATCGGAGGTTTATCTCGATGGGTTCGACTCGATGGCGCTCGCGCTGCGCGACATGGCCGAGGACGTCGACCGGGCGGGGATACGAACCGACACGGACACCAACCGCCGCCCGCCCGGCCTCGTCGTCATCGCGTCCTTAGTGGATAAGATCCCGAACCTCGCGGGACTGGCTCGGACGTGCGAAGTTCTCGGAGCCGAAGCTCTGGTGATGGCTGATCGAGATCGAACCGTCGCTCACAAAGACTTCACCGCCGTGAGCGTCACCGCCGAACAATGGCTCCCGATCCGCGACGTCTCCATCGCCGGGCTAGTGCCTTACCTGCTACGGCTACGGCGTGAAGGGTACACATTGGTGGGTCTTGAGCAGACCAGAGGCGCGGTGGACGTAAACGCTTTCGATTTTCCGAGAAAAACGGTGAGTTTATTTTAATGCTTGTATGGGCAATTGGTATGACGTCGTGTTTTGTTCACAGGCGCTGGTTTTAGGCCGGGAGAGGGAGGGAATCGACGCGGACGTGCTGAGCGTGCTCGACACGTGCGTGGTGATCGAGCAGAAGGGGATGATCCGGTCGTTGAACGTGCACGTGTCCGCGTCGGTGGCCATCGCGGCGTACGCGAGGGCGCATTAGTTAGTGTGATCGCCCAATCAAAGGAACACTATTTTTACTAAAAGACCTCACGCTCTTGGCGATTGTTGTATGATTACTATTGAAGTGACTGCCGTAAATCATTCGGGAATCTCCTCACAGGTGTCTCAATCCCTGTTTGCAAACCGATCACTTTCAACCATTGAAAGACCTCGATGTGTCGGGCCACTTCCAAACATAAAGTGGAGCTCCAAGGGCACCCGTTCTTCCGCGCCCACCTCTTCATCTCCACTTCGCCTTCCTTTGTCACGTTCAAGAACGCCTCCCAGTCCCACGCGTCGTCTACATGAGCAAGATTGTTCCTCGCGGCCAAGCCCGCCGCCCACTCGTCGTATCCCGCATGGCCCGCCTCCCAGTCAATCTCTGCAGGAGCAAGATTGCTATCGATGCCGCACGGTATCCACAGTAATTCCCTCATCACACATCTCCACCATCCTTCGCCTCCATCATAAGTTTCTTCATAATTAGCCCACTCCATATCGATTTCGTCATCCAACATATTTACGTGGCCTTCCTGAGCTGCCTTCAAGCACTTCTCCCAGTCCCACTCGCATCCATTCTCGTGTGCATACTTCAACACATCTAGGTGCCCACATTTGGCGGCTGCCTCGCAGATCGAATCGTAAAATTTAGGTTCCCAATCGTCAAACTCCCATTTACTCTCTTCGTGGACCCACTTCAAAACATCCAGGTGCCCATTCTGGACTGCATCCTCGATCACTGAATCTTCGATCAATGATTCCATGGTACACCCGTTCTCGCACAACCACTTCAGCAGATCCAAATTCCCTGCTTCATACTGCGCTGACCTGGCTGCTCTCCTGGCGTTCATTTCATCCAACGGGTACCCATTCTCGTGCAAATACTTGAACACCTCCAGGTGGCCTCCCTCTGCCGCACATCTGCACGTCCACTCATCCAATGTCTTCTCATCTAACGGGCACCCGTTCTCGTGCGCATACTTCAAAACCTCCAGGTGGCCTTCCCTTGCCGCAAAACTGCACGTCTCCTCATCCAACGGGTACCCATTCTCGTGCAAATACTTCACCACCTCCAGGTGGCCTTCCCTTGCCGCAAAACTGCATATCTTCTCATCTAACGGGCACCCGTTCTCGTGAGCATACTTCAAAACCTCCAGGTGACCTTCCTCTGCCGCAACATCGCATGTCTTCTCATGCCACGGGCACCCATTCTCGTGAGCGTATTTCACCACCTCCAGGTGACCTTCCTCTGCCGCAACACTGCACGTCTCCTCATGCCACGGGCACCCGTTCTCGTGAGCGTATTTCACCACCTCCAGGTGGCATCTCGCTGCCACGTACATGCACCTTTCATCCCACGGGCACCCGTTCTCGTGCAAATACTTCCAAACCTCAAGGTGCCCCCCATGCATCGCAACGACGGGGCACCCGTTTTTGTGAGCGTATTTCAAAACCTCCAGATGACCTCCCTCTGCCGCCGCCCTCCAGGAGTATGGCTCCAGAAGAAATGATTCCCCGATCCACTTTTTTTCGTGCAGGAATTTCAGCACATTCAGATGACATCCTTCTGTCGGGTTAAAAGACCCTTTCCTGACCCAGTCCCACTCGCACCCGTTCTCTTTCGCCCATTGCTTCATCTCGGGTAGTCCCTCCTGTGCCGCACGTTTAAGTTCAGCCCAGCAGTTCAGAAAAGCAACTCCCTTGTATGAACTGCTGTACATATCCATTGATATGAACAGCTCAACCAGCCAATCCAACGCCTCGATATCTTCTTCCATGGCTGCTGTGAAGAAAAGATATGATGATTCTCTCCAATCAGCATAAGAGATCTTTTCCCTCCATTCCAGTGATGGAGACCTGAGACTCTCTCCAAAACCCTCATAATAATGGGTCGTATACTTGACAATCCAACATTTCTCAGAGGGCACCGTTCGTACAGGCTCAACAAGCTCGCGGCACGTCTTTCCCGCGAGCGCGAACGTCGTCTTGAACCAGCCCAGTCTTTTGACGACCTCGTCGAGAACATCTGGGGGTAAGTTTCCAAGGAAGGGTCCAAGGACGTGGTCGTCGTCGGGGAACTTGGCAAGGATCGAGGCGTCCATAGCACCGGCGTCAGCTCGAGACGGTGCCTTCTCTGCGCACACCGAGTTTCAGCCGATTCTGTGGGGGTCGACGGAGGGCAACTCGCACGCCCAAGGGCAGATGCGCGCGCGAATTGTGACTCCGGAAAACGAAAAATGAAGCAAATCTATTCACTTGGAAAAAAGACACGTGGCATTAAAACACATCTGATCGATCGCACTCGTTGTCGCTCGACGTAACCTCTGAACGACCAACCGTGCTGCCGGCTGTTATACCTGCCGTCCTCGCCGCGCGTCGGGTCTAGTCCATCGTAACGATCAAATAGCCTAAGGCTAGTAGTACCTCTCGAACAACGCCCCGGGCCCGCGAGATCCGAGCGAAGCGTCAAGCGCCTCCAGCTTATCCAGCAGCCTCACACCGCCCCCAGGCTCCTCATCCCCATCCCCATCCTCATCGTCATCATCCCCTCTATGAGTAAAGTGACTGAGCGTCTGCGCCTTGGTCCCGACTGGCGACGACGCCGCTCGGCCGCTATCTCCGAGCCCGGTTGAAAACACGCCTGTAATAAACAAAACACGACGTCAGTCTGTCAAATTGCGCATACGAGAGAATTAAAATAAGAAACTTACCAATCTCATCCGATGATGCGAAGACCATCCTATCCACCGACGCCTCGCGCCGCGCCAGCTCCGTCTCTGCCTTTTCCTCGTACTCGATCGCACTCGCCATGACGCCGTCTGTTGCGTCGGCTATGTGTTCAACCTTCGATCGACGGTTCGAGAGGTACACGTACTCATCCTCCGCCAGTTCCTCGGATACTCTTTGCGATTCCGAAAGTAACCGAGCCTGAATAAAAGCACAAATTTATAAGCATGGGCAAACAGTTAGAGAAGAACCAAAAATGCTCACCTCGAGCTTTGTAGACGCCTCGGCGAATTTGACGTGACGTCGCCGCGCGATGGACGCGCGCCACTCCGCGTCCGTCGCGCGTGCCTTGGCGCGGGCGAGCGCGGCGGTCTTCTGCGCCTCCTCCTGCTCCGCGGCGCGACGCGCGAGCTCCGCGACGTGTTCAGCTTCAATCGCCTCCTTCTTTTTGCTGTAAACAAAACACGACGTCAGTCACGTTGCCCATACGAGAGTTGAAATAAACTTACCGAACCGCGTCGAGTCGCATCGCTGTCCGTTCGCGCGTCGCTTCGCGTTCCGCGTCGAGCCTCGCCAAGTGCGCCTCTTTCCGCCGCGCCACGCCGTCCAACCTTCTCTGTTTCTCAGCCACTCTGCGCTCCTGCCGCACCTGTAAACAAAACACGACGTATCAGTCGAATTGCCCATACGAAGATTAAAAGAAACTCACCAAGGCGTCAGCCTCGCGCTGAAGCCTGGCTCGAGCGATTTTCTGTGCGGCGAGCTGTGAACAGAACATGACGTCAGTCACATTGCACATACGATGATTAAAATAAACTTACCTCGGCTGCGGCTGCTTCAAACGCGGCGCGTTCTTCAGCTTCCACGAGCTCCAGCTGCGTGCGCTGCGCCGCCCTGGCGCGTGCTTTGACCCCCTTGTTATCGGACAGGTCCGGGATGATGATAGAGTGGGTAGAGTGGGAGGACGTATGACTTAATGGGGAGGCAGCGTACGGCGGCGCCGAACCCGGTCTTTTTTTCTTCGGAGTCGGAGTCGGTGAAGGCGCGCCGGCGAGCGGTACGGAGTACCCGGGTTCGATTCCCGTCGGGAGCATCGCACCCGCGTTCCGTGCAAACGCCTCGCGCGTCGTCGCCGTCGCGGACACCCTCGCGTCCTCCGCAATGCGTTCCTTCGTCTCAACCGCTCGTTCTTCCTCGACTCGTATGCGAGTTCGCTCGCGCTGTTCACAAAACACGACGTCAGTCAAATTGCCCATATGGAAATAAAAAGATAAACGTACCATGGCTGCGGAAAACTCGCGGTCCTCGACCCGCCTTCGCTCCACCGACGCCCTCACCTCCTCCTCTATGCGCGCCAAATCAGCCCGTTTCTTCGCCAGTGCCTCTTCACGTTCCGCATCGGCGCGTGTCGATTCGTATTTTTCGCGCTCCAGCGCCTCCAGCGTTCGTCGTTCGATCTCCGCGTGGTCGACGCGAGAACGGCTCGCGTCGGATTCGACCCTAGGACTGGACGATAGAAACTCAGCCTTCTTACCGCTGAAGCACGGGGTATTCGCCTTGCGCACGAGCCTCGGGGAGGACGTACCCCCCGCGGCGCTGCTCGGCCGGGGAGTCAGCGAACCGTACGGGGTGCGTTGAGCTCTTGGAGAAGGGTCAGGAGTCGTTTCATCAAGCGTCGAGACTTTCCCTTTTTTGGAAGTCGCTTTGGTCCCGCCGTTGGTTAGGTTCCGCGATCGAGCCGCCTCTTTCTCCCGAACACGTTCACGTTCCCGCGCAAGCTCACCCGCCTGTGCCAGCTCCTCGTGACTCGCCGCGGACGCGATGGCGTTGAGGTCGTCGAGCACCCTGTCCGCGTCAGCCTCAGCTTTTGCCAACGCTGCGAAGACTTTTTCATCCGTGGCGTCTCTGTGAATTAAAAAACACGACGTCGTCACTACGATTGCGCATACGGGATAAAATAGAATAAAAATAAACTCTCACCTGTTTTTCTTTCGTTCGTTTTCCCGTTCCCGCGCCTTTAGTTCCGCGTCCGCCGCGCCGGAGAGCTCCTTCGCGAGCTGCTTGACTTCGTGTGGGTCGCCACCGAGCGCCTCGCGTCGCGCGAGCAGGGCGTCGAGGCGCATCTGCGTCTCCTTGCGCCGCCTCGCGTTGATCGACGACGGAGTTTTGGAAAAGACTAATAAACAAAACACGACGTCAATACACTAATTGCCCGTACGTACGATAACCAAAATAACCAAAATAACCAAAATAAACTTACCGGGATCTGGTCGTGGTACCAATGCGCTCGGGTCGCACCCAGCCTTGAGGCACACGATGCATGACCGCGGGGACGTGAGTGAGACCTCGAAGCCTTCCGGTTTCTCGTTCCCCGGCGTGTACAGTGCGCGCAGATCCTCCAGGGTACCGCGGAGGACGTCGTCGTCATTCTCGGACGAGCGGTCTTCGATGTTGTTAATTCGGTCTTCGTCTGTCATGACGCGCGGGTCCCGGAGCTTGAGCCGCAGCCGCGTGGCCCACGGCGCGTCGGGGGTGGTCACTCGCTGTGACGTTGCGACGTTGAATCCTCCTTTACCTTTAGATGGGTTGAACACCCGGCCGCGGGGCGGGCCTGGGACCGACACGCGCCGCGAGTCATTGTTGCTTTCGTTGGATTTTAGGCCGTCTCCGCCCAAGTGCAGCGCCCGGCGCGACGATCGGGTCTTGCCGCTCGTCGTCGATCGGTCGGGGTTGGTGTACGTCTTGGACGGCGTCAACGACGGCGACAGCCGCTGGTCGCCCGGCATCCTCCGGGAGCGCTGATACCCTCCGCGGGCTTCAATCAGTGCCGAAATTGCATCGTCGAGTCCGAGATGAAACTCGTTCGATAAAACTCGACCGGGGCGAATACCCCGAGGCCAGACCTCTGGGAGGCGAGAGCGGCGACGTGTCCCCCCCACCACATGGCCGCGTCCGATCGGTTCACGCTCGGCGTCCTCTCCTTCCTCTCCCTCGGAACGTTCGCCGCCATCTTCGGGGCGACGCAGGAGCGCAAGGTGGAGAGGTACAGGCGCCAGGGGCGGAAACTACCGCCGGGGTTCGACTAGTCACATCCGCGGGGGCGATTCGTTTGTGTGGATCTATCGACGGGCATCATGAGACTCGATGAGACCCCGCGTCGGGCGAGCGTGCTGTCCACCGCGTGTAACCTGATCAACTGCGCGATCGGCACCGGCGTCCTCGGCGTCCCCTTCGCGATCCGGCAAATGGGAGCCGTGCTCGGAGCGGCCACCCTGTGCGCCGTGGCATCCATCTCACTCTTCACGCTGAACGTGCTGTGCCGAGGAGCGCGTGTATACCGCGCACAATCGTACCAGGAGCTCGTTCGGAAGAGCATCGGGCGAGTCGCATCGCACGCGGTGTCGTTGATCTTAGTGGTGTGCATCTTCGGCACGTGCGTGGCGTGCACCGTCGTCGCCGCGGACGCGTTCACGGAGGTGAACGCGCGATGCTTTGGGTCGAATTTCCCCATCCTCACGAACAGGGAACTAATCGTGTCGGCGACGAGCGTGGGGATCGCACTGCCGCTGAGTCTGCTGCGGAGCGTGGAGAAGATGGCGTTCGCATCCGCCTTCAGCGTCCTGGCGTTACTAGTAACGGCCACCATCGTCGTCGCTAAGGGGTTCGAACCGATGTCTACTCTGATTCAACACGACATCATTCAATCAGGGGTCCACGGCGGCGAATCACCCGGTCCTTCGTACGGGCAAACACCCTGGAGCTCGGATGACGTTCCCGGTAAAGAAGAGGGTGTCATCAAGCCGTGGGTGTTCGACACCGGGACGGTGCTCGCGTTACCGGTGTTTGTGTTTGCGTTCCAGTGCCACGCGCAGGTGGTGTCCATCTTCGCCGAACTGAGGGACGAGGAAGGCGATTTCAGGTCGAATCTCGAGACCCAGTCAGTGACGGAAATAGAGAGAGACGGGGCTATGGACGGTGAGTCGATGGGGCAGACGGATGAGGTAGATGAGGACGATGAACTGTTCGTGGATGCGATGTCGCAGTCGGGTCACGGCAGCGTCGACGGGTCATCACGCGGCGGCTCGCCGGCGCCGACGACGACGCGGTTGAACCAGGATCGGAGGGTCTCATCCGGATCCGGATCGAACGACGGCGGAGTCTTCGGCTTCGTTCCGCGGCGAAGGTCGTCCGGGGCGTCGGGGTCGACGCTGTCGATGACCCTGTCGTTGTCGCCCGTGCGCGGGAGGGACAGGGACCCACCTGCCCGAATACCCATACGGCTTCACAATCCGTTCAATTCAGGCCCGGGCAGATTTCACGGGGATCGAGTAACCACCGAGTCGGGAGTCTTGGACGAAGACGCCGAGGAAAGATACTTTTTGGAGCGTAAACGATCAGCGACGATGGAGCGTGTTTCCTTCGTGTCCGTGCTGTTCGTGCTCGTGGGGTACCTCCTGGTCGGGGAGTTCGCCTACGTCGCGAACCCGCACGTGCCGTCCGACATGTCCGACAAGTTCAACAAGTTCAACAAGTTCAACATGCTCACGGCGTACTCTACACACGATGGCACGACGCTGGCGGCGACGGCGCTGGCGGGGGTATCGGCGCTGGTGACGTATCCAGTCAGCCACTTTGTCAGCCGAGCGGCGCTCGACGATCTTTACGTGGCTATGGCGGTGAGTTTCTTTTAATGCTTGTATGGGCAATTAGTTTGACGTCGTGTTTTTTTAACAGGGTAAAGAGCCCGCGTTTCCGGGGCGGGCGCCGCTTAAGCGGCACGTGTGCCAGACGGTTTTGTTCGTGGGAATGACCACGGCGACGGCGGCGTTGGTGAGCGATGGACTCGGCGTGATTTTCCGGGTGTTTGCGTCGATAGGTGGATCGCTCGTTGTTTTCATCTTGCCCGGGATTTTGCTCCTGTCGCCGAAGTACCACGCTGTTGGTATTGACGTCGATGGATCTGTCGGGGACGGGGACGGGGATACACAGGGTGCCGACTTTGGAGGACGGGTGCCGACCGGGGAGACCGGGGACGAGGAGACCGCGCATGGACACAGGCGGGTACGAAGCAGGCACTGGACCGAGATGGGCGACTCCATCGGCGGGTACGACGAGCTAAACTTTGGCAGCGGATCCGTCACCGCCCTGGACTTTCCTTTACTTCGCCGGGGCGACGATACTACCACTGACACCCGGAACAAGGAGAGAAGTGTGCCGGTGGGGGCGGTGGCGCAAGGGGTCGCGCTGTTGTCCATGGGCGGTTTGATCTCGATCGCCGACGTCTACCTGACCTTCTTTCGAAAAGAACCGGGTTGGGGCTGGACTAACTAATAAGAGAGTCTAATTAATTACTCGTGTGTCTTCATGATGAACCTCTGATTATTACATTCGGTCCTACAACTTGTAATACGGCAGCGTCTCGTTGTTGTCGCTGCATTGTACACTGTGTACTGTTACATACAGGGTCTCGTGCGCCGCGGGCGAGGGTTCGATAATACACCCACCGCCCAGCCGTGATTTTTCTTACTTTTACTCGCAGATATTCCTTTCTCCTTCTCCCTCCTCATACATCGCACGCGTCACGTCCTCGCTCATAAACAACACGCTTTACTTTAAAAGTACTGCTCGAGC
>Ga0257106_1000492_pt1 | contig 23344 bp, 13 predicted proteins | sample LP_taG_3_FD_190177 | JGI IMG/M metagenome (GOLD analysis project Ga0257106, IMG submission 190177) | Marine microbial communities from Northeast Subartic Pacific Ocean, Canada - LP_J_2011_P26_10m | ecosystem: Environmental > Aquatic > Marine > Oceanic | place: Canada: Northeast Subartic Pacific...
AAGCAGCCCACCTCGCGGACGTCGAGCGCGAACGCCCCGACGTTCCCTTCCCCTTTGAGCACCATGAACCCCACCTCGCACACCGCCTCCGTCCTCAACGCCCCGCGCATCACCGCCCGCCCCATCCGCTCCGGTCGGTCGAACGCCGCGAACGGGACCTCAACCCTCTCCCAAGCGCCCAAACGCTTCCCCGTGCAAAACTTAGCCTTGAAGTTCACCTGCGTCGTCATCGCCTCGTCGTCCTTGACCACCAAAAGGTACTCCTTCCCGGCGCTGGTTTCGTCGCCCGGTCGGACATCGAGGTAAAACCCGACGAACTGCGAGAGGTCGATCCCGGACCCGAACGACGTCCTGACGGATGAGAAACCTCCGTTGTTTTCCAGCCGGACGGTTCCTTCAAACGTCGCGTGTGATTCGCCCGAGTCGCTCATCCTCATCCGCATGACGCCGTCGCTGACCCCGCCCATGACGCCGTCGTTGAGGGACCTCCACCGTCCGGCGAGGTCTGGTGTCTTGGCGAAGTCGAAGAGCGCGGCGGTCTCGGCGGTGATCGTCGGGGTCCTGGGCGCCGCGGATTTGCTACCCTCGGAGTCGTCCCCCATCTCCTCATCCGGTTGATTGCTATCCTCTGTAGATGACGGGCCGAAGACTTCGGGTTCGTCCGTGGGAGGGTCCATGATGAGGTCCACGACGCGGTCGAGGCCGCGGCGTAGCGCCCACGCGACGCGTTCCTGCGTCGCCTGGTCCTCCTCGCCGCCCATCGGGTCCGTTTCCGCCGCATCGCGCGCGATCTCGTCACCCTTCGCCACGGCGTCCCGGAGGATATCGCGAATCTCCTGCGACGTCACCGACGCGTCGCGGGCGATGGACAACGCGGTCTGCCTGTAAAGCCGCGCGCACCCGCGCGCGTCGCCCTTGTTGTACATCGGCGCGCCGAACTTGATGACGCCGCTGATCTGCATCACGACGTTCTCGGCCGTCTCCGGCGAGAGGGACGCGCGGGACACCACCCCGACGCGGGCGCGGGAGGCACCCCGGCTGAACGACATCTTCTTATCCGCGGGCGACGACTTGAACGAAGCTTGGACGGAGGTTGGACGATGCGGGCGGTTGGACGCGGAGTCGAGCTGGCGGGCGACGAGTCCGGCAGTGGCGTGCACGGCGCGCATAGGTGCGAGTGGGAACCCGTGCGGGCGCGAATGGCAGCAGAGGACCGGTGACGTGTTCGCTGATTCTTTTATTCGTGAGGCTGCGACGTGTTTTATAAAAATGTCACCTCCCGCCTATTGGTCGTCGCCGATGACCACCGTCTTGAGCTCCCCGTACGCCTTCTCCAGGTCGTCGTTGACGATGACCGCGTGGAAGAACCCGTCAACCTCCGTCTTCGCCATCTCCCCCGCCGCGTTGGCGAGGCGCTTCTGGATGCTCTCCTCCTTCTCGGTCCCGCGGCCCCGAAGTCGCTTTTCCAGTTCTTCCATACTCGGCGGCGCGATGAAGACGAAGAGCGCGTCGAGGGTTGACTTTTTGACGATCTCGGCACCCTGGACGTCGATGTCGAGGACGCACACCTGCCCCTTGGTCGCGACGGCCTCCACGGCGGCCAAGGAGGTGCCGTAGATGTTCTCGTGCACGTGCGCGTGCTCGAGGAATTTGCCGTCTGCGATGTCCGCCTCCATCGCAGACTTTTCGACAAAGTTGTAGTGGACCCCGTCCGTCTCGCCGGGCCGCGGGGCGCGTGTGGTGTGGGAGACGCTGAAGCCGAACTTGCCGGGGAAGTCAGCCATGAGGCGGTTGATCAGCGTGCCCTTACCCACGCCGCTGGGGCCGCACATGACGATGGGTCGAAGCTTGGACATGGCGATCACTTCCCGAGGCCGATGCGTTCCTCCTTGGACTTGTCGTCCTTACCGTCGGGGTTGAACTGGAAGGAGTTCTGGACGAGGTTTTCCGTGGAACCTCGCGCGAGATCCGCCTGGAGCTTGCGAATGTGAGCCTTGCGGGCCTCTTCGTACTGCGTGGATGGGGATCGGAAGGGCGGCGGTCTGGTCAGATCGCGTCGCGTGCCCTTATTTTTTCGATTATTCGGGGGAGATGAGGGTTCGCGCGATGAGGGTTCGGGCGGACGCGGAGGGTTCGCCCGCGATGAGGGTTCGCGCCGCGCGCTCACCTCTTCTTTGTCCTCGGGCCTGAGCTCGATCCTCGTGGGAGGCCTCCTGATCATCAACCGGGTGCTTGGGGCGGTCGAGTGCCGGTCGCTGTGCCGCCTAAATCAGATGCTGACGCGAGACTCCTCCGCCGATCGGGAGGTCCGAGAGTTCAAAAAACCAAAGGCAGCTGGTCCAGAGATCGGGGCGCCCTCGGGGTCTGGGTGACCCGATGGAGACTGACGATGCGGCGCTCGCGCGCGCCCTGATGATGGAGGAGATGGCCGCCGCCGATGCCGCGGGTATCGACTACTCCCCGACGTTCAGGAAGCGTCGAAGAGACTCGATGTCCGACGACGAGTTCGACCCATCGGGCAAGCCGAGGCGAAAGCCCAAGGCGGCGAACAAGCCCCTCTCAATGCCCAAACCTCCGCCGAAACCGAAGCCCCCGCCCAAGCCCCGCGCGCCCGCGCGACCGAAGGAGGTGAAGGCGTCGTTCGTCACCCGCGGCGTCACGCTCGCGCACCTCATCGACGCGCGACTCATCGCACCCGGCCCAGGCACCATCAGCACCAACTACAACGACGTCACCCACAAGGCCGACTTGCTCCCGGACGGGTACGTATCGTGGGACGGCCGCGAGTTCGCGTCCGTGTCGTCCTTCTCACTCGCGGTCAAGCGCAAGGTCAACCCCGGGCGTAAAGCCGACGACGGGTGGAAGTGCGTCGCCTACAACGGCACCGTCCTGGACGGCGTCAAAAAAGAGTTCGAGGCGGCCAGAGCCACTCGGAGTGTCGACGCAGCCGGCGCTTCCTCGGAAGACACCGACGCCGACGCGAAGACGACCGCCGAGACGATGGGACCGGCGGTGGCCGCCGCCGCCGCGAGGGAGATCGCCGCGAAGACCGCAGCCGCTAAGCTCCGCGAGGAGTCCAAGCCCCCGCCCCCGCCCAAGGCACCCAAACTGCCGCCAAAACCAAAAGTCGTCAAGCCCCCCAAACCACCCAAGCCCCCGAAACCGCCGAAGGTTGTCAAAGAGGCCAAGCCGGTGACGCCCACGAGGATCCAGCCGAGGCGCGAGCGACGCGGCGTGAACCGCGCCCTACTCCCCGGCGCGGACGGTGCCAACGGCGACCTTCAGATGGTCGAGTGCGACGCGTACGACGAGACGGACAGAGGTGAAAACGTTCAGCCGTGGCGGCTCACCGTGACCCCGGAGGCGTCGTTCCTGATGGACTTCCACGCGCACCTGTGCAGCGACGAGATCATCGGCTTCCTGGGCGGCCGGTGGGACCGCGAGACCCGGACGTTGAGCGTTACGAAGGCGTTACCGGCGAGGCGGCTGGTGCTGGGCGCGCCGGGGGAAAACGCGGGGGTGGAGGTCGAGTTGGACCCGGAGAGTGTTCCGGAGATTGTGGAGACACTGGACACGAACGGACTGCGCGTCGTGGGCTGGTACCACTCGCATCCCGTGTTTTACACGCACCCGAGCCTGCGGGACATCGAGAACCAGGCTAATTATCAAGCACTGTTCAGGGACGATGCCCAGGGGGAATCGATGCCTTTCGTCGGAGCCATCGTCGGTCCGTACGACTTGCGCAACGCGAGTCATAAAAGCGACGTACGGTGGTTCCACGTGGTTTCAGGTGAGAGCGGTGGAGTCTCTACATCGGAACCGAACGGTCGGCCGTTCGAACTCCGGTGCGATCGCGACGAGTCCGCGGCGATGGACTCGGGCGGGTTGATTCGCGAAGTTCGGGGCCTCGCCGACGTCTTCGGTGATCCGAAGGACGACTCAAGAATCGACGGTTCACACACGGAGGGGGGTGGCGAGGCGGGTACGGGTCCCACGGCGGGTACCGGTATCTCCAACGAACGCGCCGACAGGGTCGACATGTCCGAGCACTGGCGCGACGGCATGACCCGAATGGAGAAGTTAGGCCGGAGCCTCGGGTCCCGCCTGCCCGGTGACTGGCCTTCTTCGTTGGTGGACGGGTACGTCGGCGGCGTGCTCAAGTACCTTCGGTCCGCGTGGAACATAGCGACGCCGGCACCTAACCCTAGTGCGGAGTAGTGTCTCGCTAACGCTAGTGCTAATCGATTCTTTCAAACGTTGAAGGCCTCTAACTCTTACTCGTACTCAGTCGTCGAGGACTCTGAACTCTGCTTTTCCCTGCGTCAAGTCCGCGAGCGTCGCCGCCAACTCATCCGTCTTGCCCCGTTCCACCGACAGCTCCACGTACACCGACCCATCGTCCGAATACTCCTCATCTTCCTTCGTCGCGTCGTACTTGTCGAGGCATCGGTACACGGCATCCACGTGGGACGCATCGGGCGCGATGACAGTGCACGTCACCGTGGGAAACGCCAACGTTCTTTCACCGGCTTCCAAAACCTTGCTCGCGGCGCCCCCGTACGCCCGGACGAGCCCGCCCGCGCCCAGCTGTGTTCCCCCGTAGTACCTGGTGACCAGCACGCATACCCCGTCGAAGCCGCTGCCCTCGAGCGCGGAGAGCATGGGGCGTCCAGCTGTGCCCCCGGGCTCACCGTCATCGCTGAAGCGGTACTCGGCGCCAATGACATAGGCGAAGCAGTTGTGGCTCGCGGCCGGGTCGCCCTTGGCCTTGACGAAGTCCATGGCCTCTTTCGGAGACGCGACCGGCGCGGCGGTGGCGACGAACCGGCTCTTCTTGATCTCGGTCTCGGCGGTCACCTCGCGTAGTAGGCGGAGTGTGGCGCCCTCCGCGGCGGCCTCCTCCGTGAGCGTCGCGGAGGTCGGAGTCCCGGTGTGACGGTGCCGAGGTATCGTCGGGCGCATCGCGTCGGGGCCCTTGATGATGCCGACGCGTGACAATCTCGACGCCATCGCCGCCATCCCGGCGGTCGTCCTCGCCGCGAGCATCGCGCCAGACTCGCCGATGCGCGCCCGCGAGTGCCGCCATCGACTCGTGGCTCAAAACTTGTAGCGAAGCCAGCTCGGCATTTGCTATCCATTTCCGCCGTTTGGGGGGTCCCACCACAGGTGGGCGCGCGCACTGTGGGCGGGGGACGATGTCGGCCGTCGTCGGCGCCCTCGCGCCGTCGGTACCGACGCGTGGCGATGATTCCTGCTCCGCGCGTCGGATGCGATCGACCGCACAGCTGTGCTCGACGTCTCATGCGGCGCTCCCGGCTCGCGGGACTCGAGGGTTGAACTCATGGCGGTCCTCGACAAGGCGGAACGGGCGCCCGGTGCCGCCCGCTCGGGTGCAGACGACCGGCTTCGCGCGCGTGTACGACGCCGAGTCCATAGCCGAGGACGAGTCCCCGGAGGTGTCGTCCAGGCGCTTGGCGGAGGAGGCGCTGATGAGCGCGATGGAGTTCGAGAGCCTCTGGGTTTCCAATTCCTCGGTCCGGGGGAAAATCAACGGCGAGGAGGCCGCCAGGGCGGTGCGGGCGTCCGCGGGCGGCGGCAACACCCCGCGGCGGCGGCGCGGGTACAAGCCCACCGCCTCAGACCTCGAGAGGGAGGAGAAGGCGAAGGCGACCGCGGAGTCCGCCGCGCATCCCGCGGCTTCGCTCTTCGACGATGCGGAATTTCGGAGCACCAAAGTCGCGTCCCTCTACAGGCATCTGAAACCCGCGGTGACGCCGCGGGACACGCCGAGGGGAAGCGGCGACGGCGGAGGCGTCGCCAGGGCGCTCGCCGCGGCCCCCGCCGCGCTCCACGACCTCACCCCGCGCGCCGCCGCCAGGGCGCTGGTCCACCTGAGGCGCGAGCACGGGGAATCAGCCGACCTCGTGTCGTTGGTCTCGGCGGCGCCGGAGATGTTACTGAAGCCGTCCCCGGACAGGGACGACTCCGACGCCGCAAAAAAGGCGAGGGCGCGGCGGCGACGCGAAGCGGCGCTGCGGGATGCGGGCGGCGCGATGCGAACCGTCACGGCCCGCGTCGAGGCGAGGGTCATCGACAAAGACCGGCTGGACAAAAATAAAAATAAATCGTCAACCGGCGACGGGCGCACCGACGGGGGGGGCAAGTGGACCGTCGGCGGCACTCTCAAGGGAACCAGCACGCGCGCCGACGACCTCAAGGTTCGGTTCTGGAACCTCTGGGGCGGTAGCAGCGAATGCAGACGGGCGGTGACGGAGTCCGGACGCGGGAGCGTGTTTCGCGACCCGGCTAGGATGGAATCCGCGGTGGTCCGACTGGACCGATTCGTCCCATTCGTCGACGTCCCGATGCTCATGCACAGATCGCCGCCGCTGCTGGAGATGGACACGACGACGCTGGTGCGACGCGTGGCGAGTTTGAAGGTGGCGCTTCGCGGCGGGGACCTCGGGCAGGTGCTCGGGCAGGCGCCGGGGCTGTTGCTGGCGTCGGGGGATGAGATCGCCGCCGCCGTGGCGGAGGTGAGACGCGAGGTGAGACTGACGCGGGAGGAACGGCTGCAGCCGCCGATTCGACGTGGAAGCGCCGAGGAGCAGCGCGCCATCTACGAGGCGACCATGTGCATCGTCAAAGCCGGCGGTGCGAAGAGTTTGATGAAGCGGGCGGAGCGTAAGATGAAGAAACAGAGGGTGGTGCTAGTCACGGAGAGCGTGAATCCGCACGGTTGAGACTGAAATGTACGATGATGTTCATTAAATCGTCGTTTGATTGTATCCCCCCGTTGTGATCCCCACCGGCGTCTCATCGCTTGGCCTTCTTCGCCGCGCCGATCGCGGTCCTCGCGGTCGCCGGTCGTTTTCCCCCCTTGATCGTCCCTTTCTTGTCGGCATCGGTCTTCTTGCCGCCGGCGGAGTTTGAATCCTCCTTGTTTGAATCCTCCTTTTTGTTACCAATGCCGGATACGATGTTGCGCTTGGCGCCGCCCCGCCCGAGCTCGACGGCGTTCACCTGCGACGCAAACTTGAGCGAGCACATGCTCTCCTCCGCGCTGGGCGCCTCGGGGTTGATGTTGACGAACATCAGCGTCTTGCCGTCGCCGCCGAGGCACGGCTGGAGGAGGTAGGTGAGCTTGCTGTTCCTGTACGGGATGTGCTTCTGGCCGTTGGATAGCGCCTGGAAGACGTCGCCGAGGCACGAGAGCGATTTGTTGATGGCGCAAGCCTCCTTCAAACGCGCACCCTCCGCGCCGGACCGACCCACGCGCTCACTGCCCGCGAGGTCCACCAGGTTAAGGCACCCGGTGAGCCGGGACCCGGAAGCCTCGTGCTCGCCCGTGATGTAAAGCATGAAGATGGTGTGCGACCGCGACGAAACCGCGTTCATTTGCGTCGCCTCCACGGCTCTCGCGGCGGCGGCGCGGCGCACGAGACCCGCCGCGGCGTCCACGCTCTCGACCGGCTCCCTGTTGACGCCGGAAACCTCGGTAACGCCGTCGACGTGGACGATGGAGTGCTTATCGCTGTGGCCGCTGCCAGCCTTGAGCAAATCGCGAACTTGCTCGTTGTAAATCTCGACGTACGACGCGCACATGCGGTATTTCCACCCTTTCTTCGCGTTAGCCTGCGACGCCTCGACAACCTTGGCGACGGCACGTGGGATGATACCGCGGGTCTCCTCGTTGTGCTGGTCCCCGAGCATGGTGTGCGTCTTACCGGAGCCCGTCTGGCCGTAGGAGAAGAGGCAAACCTTGTACCCGTCGAGCGCGGATTGCACCAGCTGGGACACCTCGTGAAAGACTTCGCCTTGCGTGGACGACGGGCCGAAGACGCGGTCAAACTCAAAGCCCGCGACGTCGGCGTCCGTCTTTTTGAGTTCGACGCTGGTGCCGTCGGGGGCGCAGTCGACGATGGCGGTGTCGGAGGTGGTCGGTCGGACCCTGCAGAACACCCGGACGTTGCCCCTGAGCTCCTGAATCTGGTTGTGGAGCTTCCGTCGCGTGGCGTCCGCCTCGAGCGCCTCGGACTCGAGCTGCTCGATGCGCTCGAGTCTCTCCTGCGCCGTCTTGCGGAACGACTCCATGTCCTCGGCGACGCGCTTGGCAGCCTCGGCAGCCTTGTTAGCCTTGATGAGCCTGGACGTGAGGTTAGCGTTGGTGCTCGAGTCGTTAGTCACCGCCGCCTCGTCGATGTCGGGGAGTTCCTCGCCGTCGTCGCCGACTCCGGCGGCGGCGCGAAGAGCGCGAAGCTCCGCGAGCATGTCGTTGCGTTCCTGCGCGGCAGTCTTGGCCTTGACGTCGCGTTCCTCGGCGGCGGCCTCTTCAGCCGCGCGCATTTCCTTGATGTCCTTTTCGAGCCGGTCGACTTCGGTTCGTTCGTACTCGAGCTGCGCGACGACACCCTGGACCCTGGACTCGGCCGTCGTCGCCTGCTCGATGAGCTCTGCGTGTTTCGCCTCAGCCTCGGACATGGCCTCCGCCTGAGCCGCCTGCTTGGTCTCCAGGGCTTCGAGGGACTGAAGAGCCTCGTCTTTCATGGCGACGACCGTCTCGAGTTCCTCGGCGGTGCGCTTGAGAGTAGTCTCACACTCCGCGAGCTTAGCCGCAGCCTCGTCTCCGGACTGCGTCATGTTCGCCTTCAACGACGCGATGGCCTCCTCGTGAGCCTTGTGACTAGCCTCCAGCGCGGCCTTCTGTTCGGCGACGGACTTGACGGCGGCGGCGAGCTCTTCGTTCATTTTGGCAATCTCCTCGTCGCACTCCGCGTCGCATTCCGCGATCCTCGCGTCGCAGTCCGCGCGGGCTTTGGCGGCGGCTGTCGCGGAGGTAGCCTCGGCGGCGGCGATCGCGGCGGCGGCGGCGTCTCGCGCGGTTTGGAGCTCAAACTCAGCCTTTTCCTTGGCGGCGGCGATCTCGGCATCGAGTTTAGTGGCGGCTTCGTTCACCGCGGCAGTCTTGGCCTCCTCCGCGGCTTTGATCTGATCCTTGGCCTTTTCCTCGGCGGCGTCCGCGCGCCTGCGTTCCTCCTTGACGTCGTCGAGGAGCCTCTGCTGGCCCTCGGACAAGGAGTCCGCGCGTCCCTTGTTCTCGGAGGCTTCAGATTTGAATTTGTCGAGTTCTTCGCTGAGCTTGTTCCGTTCCGACTCCCACTCGGCGGCGTCCTCGCTGAGCTTAGCGTTGGCCTTCTCGGAGGCATCCGTGGCAAGCTTGAGCTCGGAGGTGAGGGCGGCGTGTTCTTCTTCCTTCTTTTTGATGTTCTCGGAAGCCTTCTCGAGCTCCTTCTGGAGAAGCGCAATCTCAGAAGATTTAGCCGAGAGGACATCCTCCGCCTCCATCTGCGCATCCTCGGCGCCCTGCGTCTGAGCCTTGAGCTTCTGCTTGAGCGACGCGGCGTCCGCGAGTGCCGTGGCGAGCTGTGCCTCGACGTCGTCGCTCTTAGCCTGCGCGGCGGCGAGGGCGTCGGACAATTCCTTCGTTTCCGTCTCCCTCGCCGCGCGCTCCGCGTCGAGCTCCCTGGCCAAACCCTCGAGCTCGGCTCTCGTCGTCGCGAGTTCACCGGCGAGTTCCGCTTTCGTGGTCTTGCTCCCGTTCTCCACGGACTCGATGCGCGCCTGGAGGGACGCGTTGGTGACCTTAAGGCGCTCCGCGTCGCCCTGCGCGCCGCGGAGTTTGTCATCGTACTCGGATCGGAGTTGCGACGCCTTGACTCGCTCGGCTGCGACTTCGTCGATTTTGGCCCGAATCTGACCCTCCAGAGCCCTTCGCTCGGCTGAGTAGGCAGCCTCGCCGTTCTCCCTGTCGCGCCTGAGCGCGGACGAGTCGCGTTCGGCCCTGGCGCAGCTCTCGCGCGCGGCGGCGAGGTCGACGCGGGTGTTTCTGAGCGACTCCTGGCTCTCCTCGTGCCTGCGGCGGAGGTTGGAGAGTTCAACCTCCTTCGCCTCCATGTCGTCCGCGGCGCGCCTCGCGTCCCAGTCGGTTGACTCCTTCATCCGTCTGAGTTCAGCCACGGCGGCTTCTTTGCCTTGCCTGAGCTCAGCCTCGACAGCCTGCGCGGACGCCTTGAAGCTGTTGAGTTGCCCTCGGAGCGCGGCTAGTTCCTGCTCTGCGGCTTGGGTGGACGCGTTCGCGCTCTCCATCTGGAGCTTGACGCCCTCCGCCGTCTGTTCCCTGTCGCGCTCGTCCCTCATGAGCTCCTCCACGAGCGCCTCCTTGCGCACGAGCGACTGCTGCAGGCACTGGCGCAGTGTGTTGATCACCGTCTTCGCCTCGTCCTTCATGGCTTTCATGTCGAATCCCTTGAGCGCCTTGGGGCGGAAGTGGAGGCATCGCTCCACCTCGTCGACGAAGGACGGGTCGTCGAAGTTCTGGCGGTTGATGCGGTCCACCTTACCCGCGGCGAAGGAGGAGAGGTCCAGGGAGGACGCGAATGGGTCGCCGCCGAAGCCCATGTCGCCGCCAAAGCCGGGATCCTCCGCCAGCGCGGGCATCACGGAGCCCCGCGTGGAGCTCACCATGCCGGAGGAGTTCATGTTCATGTTCATGCCCATGTTATTCATGCCCATGCCCATGTTCATGTTCATGTTGACCGAAGGGGCCGTGACCGGTCGCGCGACGGGCATGGACGTCTGCGCGGGTCTGTTCTCCGCGATTGGCGCGATGGACATCCTCGCGCTGGCGGGCCGGCTCGCGGCCGTGGCACCGGGCGCGGGGGCGCCGAGTCGGTCCGCGCCGGTGGTATCTTGCTCGAAGGGCATGGCGAGGGACTGTCGCATCATGCTCTCGCGCTTGACCACGTTGAGACGCGCGCGGAATGAGTTGAGGTCGGCGACGCCGGAGACCCGCCGCGAGGGGTCCGAAGCCATCATCGACGCATCACCGTCCTGACCGTGGAACTCACCGCGCGCGCGCCTCTCCGCGTAGGAGAGTGCGCCGTTGCTGGCGTTGAGATTGGGACGGAGCGTGCCCGCGAGGCATTGCTGCTGCGACGGACCGGCATCGGCCGTCACCCTCTGCTTGGAGCTCGCGGTGCCCTTCATCCACGACGGAGCGGCACCGTCAGAGCGCGCGCTGACGGGCCCGTGCGCCGCGTTCTCCTTGTCCTCCATCGTATCGCGCGACGGGGCTGGTCACCGCGTCGAGCGAATAGAACTGGGGCGAGTGGCGCGAATGGGCGTACCCTTTCGTGCGTCTCTCTCTGCGCGATGGGGGGGGCTCCGCCCGGCGTTACCCGAGCCTTCTTCTCGGACACTCCGATGGCGTTTCATCCCCCTTTTTCTTGCCAAGCTTCGTTTCGTGTCACCGCCGAATAAATTTTCGAGATGGGCCGAGATCTCGTTTATTTCCGTATGCGCAATTAGAATAACGGCGTGTGTTTTTAAAACTAAATGCCAAAATATCTTTGCCAGCGGGGCAGTGGAAATCCACACTCTGCGATTTGCCCGGCAGTTACCCGCCCTTTACGATTCACGCGGCCAATGAAAAGTCGTAAAATAAAAATCTCCTCGGAAAGAAACTTCCAAAGGAAGCCGCGCTTCAACGCGTTGTTCGACCGCGCCCCGTGTTTGACCATAGACAGACGCGCGGTTGGACGCGACTTACGTTGAGGTGAGTTCGTGAAGGCACCGGATAGCCGTGCATCTAGGTACGAACACCCTCGCGCCACTCGTCACGCGCAATCTGCGGCGTCCACCTCGTCTTCGGCGTTTTTTCAACTCCCAAGAGTCCACATCCGCGTCAGACGCCGGCGGCCCGCCGGCCGGCGAGCGCCCCGCCCGCGTACCCGCGACCGCCCGTCCCCATCTTTGAGCCCAGCACCACGTCCACTGACATCGTCTCACCCACTCATTCACCGCAGGCGTTCGATAGGAACCGCGTTGGAGCGTAGTCGGCGGCGTTAAACCCCGCGCGCGCGCCGTTGGGAAGGGTCGCCGAAGAGACAGGAAATCTTCCCGCGGCGCCGAGTAACAACACGACCACGCCGCCTACACGACCGCACAGGGCGCCGGGCGTCATGGGAGGCGGCGCGCAGGCTAACCCGGTACCGAGCCCCGGCGTGGACTTCGCGATGTGCGCCCCGAACGACGAGATCATCGTCGTCGGCGGCTACACCAACACCGAGCTCCTCGCGCACACCCCGGCGCCGTGCGACGACCCGGCGAGATGCGGCGTGCACGTGCTCCGCCAGTGCGGCGTCACCGGGACGCTCACGCACCTCAGCACCAGCGCCATCGGTCCCAACGTCGCCTTCATCGTCAGGTCCCCGACCAACCCCTCCATCCTCTACGCCTCCACCGAGCGCATCGACGACGAAGGCGAGATCCTCACGCTACGCATGACGCGCGATTTTCGCCTCGTCGAGGAGTGCAGAGTCCGCGCCGGCGGGAAGAGCACGTGCTACCTCAACTTTAACCGGTCGCGCGAGTGGATGATGGCGGTCAACTACTGGGACGCCAAGGTGTCGTTGGTCAAGCTGTCGAAGGATGGACGCGTGGATGTCGAGTTTGAACCAGACCCAAAGTCGGTGCTCCAGCAACCCGGGGCCGATTACGTCGAACGGACGAGCCCGACCAGGGAGGAGCACTGGAAGTTTCGCCAGCGCTGGCCGCACTCGCACTGCTGCGTCACCGAACCTTACGCCGGCCTCGTGCACTTCGTCGTGGACCTGGGTTTAGACAAGGTGTTTACGTACAGGGTGAACAATAAGACTGGCGTGTTGGTGCCCAAAGGAAGCACGCGTTTAACCCCCGGTAAAGGCCCGCGGCATCTCCTCTTTCACCCGACGATCAAGTGCGCGTACCTCGTCAACGAACTGGACTCGACGGTTTCCGTGTTTCGTGTTGACATCCCACACGAGTGGACCAAGCCGTGCGACGCCGACGTGGACCTGTGCGTTGACGGCGGGAGTGAGTGCCCGCTGCGCGAGGATGGGTGCGAGGATGCCGGGGCTGTGCTTCGACTGACTCAGTGCCTGTCGTCGCTTCCCGAGTGCGAGCAGGGCAAGACGACGATCTCGCCGCAAGGCATCTGGAAAGCGGCGTCGCATTCCTCGGAGATTCGCATGCACCCCGGCGGTCGGTACTTCGCCGTGGGTAACCGCGGGCACGATAGCATCGCGCTGTACCGCGTGGACCAGGTGGACGGCACCATTACACTGGCGGACATCGTTCACAGCGGCGGCGAGTGCCCGAGGAACTTCAACTGGACGTGCGGCGGACGGTTCTTAGTGGTTGGGAACCAAAACACGAACTGCATGGTGACGATGTCGTTCGACGAGTCAGCCGGTGCGCTGAAGATCGTGCACGAGGCGCGGGGGGTGACGAGCCCGAACTACGTGTACGCCATTCCCGCGCGAGAGCTGCCGGGCCTCATCTCGCGGGATGACGCCGCCGGCGGCTGCTTAAATTTTGAAACAGACGCACGGGTTGCGCGTTAGTCTCTCATGACCAGTCAGACTGATGAAGCCGACGCGCGCGCGCCGGCTTCGCATCGTCGTGGCATGAGAAGGGTCGAGTGGAGTCTTTTTTATCAATTTAAAAGCCTTTTCTCACCATCATCGAGTCTATGTGTCGAGCTCATCATGTGTCGAGCTCTCATTATTCACCGCCTCCCAAAGCGGCGAAGCTGTTGCCGCCGCCCGAGGCTCCGTCGCCGCCTCGCCCCGGCGAGCGACCCCCTCGGCCTCCCCTTCCTCCCTTCGCGCCGCGTCCCCGGCCCCGTCCCGCACCACCCGCGGCGCCTCCAGCCTTGGGAGACTTCTTCCCATCCTCCTCGCCCGTCGCGGCTCCCGCTCCCGCTCCGGGGGGAGACTTTGGCGGCGTCGCGCCCTTAGGCTTGCCGAGGCCGCGGCCCGCGGGCTTGCCTCGGCCGGCGCCGCGACCGCCCGGGGTGACACCCGCCGCGCCCGCACCTGCAGGGCCCGCACCCTTGGCACCACCCGGCGTGAACACCGGGGCGTCGGGCCTGAGCTGCTTCGCCGCGGGGGTGCCCTCGGGGGTGCCCTCGTCTCCGGTGCCCGCCTTTCGCTTCTTGCTCGACGCGGCGTCAATCTGCGCCTTGAGCTCCGCCATCTTCCGGGCCATGTCCTCCTTCTCCTTCTTAGCCTTGGCGGTCTTCTGCTGCTGCAGCATGGTAGCCTTCTTCTTCTCCGCGAGCATCTCCGCGGTGGACTTCTTGGCCACCGGGGTGGTTCCCGTGGCACCCGCGGGAGTAGCTGGCTTGGGCGCGACCGCCGGCTTGGGCTTGGGCACTTGCTTACCCGCAGCCATGAAGGGGTTCTTGGCGGCATCGGGCGTCGCAGCCATGAAGGGGTTAGCTCCCGGCGGCAGCGGCGGCGCGTTTGTTGCCGCGGCGGCGGGGCTTGGCGTCCCGAAGGTCCCGAAGGGGCTCTTCGCGGCTCCTCCGGCGGCGGCGCGCATGAAGGGGTTCACGGCTGCGGCGGCGGGCGGCTCAGCCGGGGTCTCAGCCGCGGGCTCAGCCGGGGCTGCAGCACCCTCCGCCCCTTCCGTGGCATCCCCCGGTGACGCGATGAGGTCGTCGAGGAAGGCTTCCGCGTCGTATCCCTCGGCGGCGTCGCCGTCAGCCTCGGCGGGAGTGGGCGGTTCCGCCGCGGCTTTGGCGTCGGCTTCAGCCTTGGCCTCAGCCTCGGCTTCAGCCTTGGCCTTGGCCTCGGCCGCAGCCTTCTTGGCAGCGGCAGCCTCGTTCTTCTTCTTCTCAGCGTCGGCCATCTTCTTCTTGAGCTCCTCCATCTCCTTCTTCTTCACCTCTTGCTTAGCCTTGGCCTCGGCAACCTTGGCAGCCTTGGCCTCAGCCTCGGCTTCAGCCTTTGCTTTCGCCTCGGCTTCAGCCTCGGCGGCTGCTTCGTCGACGGCGGGTGTCTCCTCCTCCATGGGTTCCTCCTCGGTCGCGGCGGCCGCGGGCGTTTCGGTGCCGACCTCGGTGATTTCGGTGTCCACGGCCGCGACTGTGGCCCCGGCGCCGGAGGACGGCCTCGGGGATCTCGCCGGGGATTTGCCTCCGACGGGCGATTTCGAACCCGCCGCCTTGCGCTCGAGCGAAGCCTTCTCCTGCTCGAGAATCTTCAACCGAAGCTCCAACCGGTCGCGTTCCTTCTTCGCGTTCGACGCAGCCTCGTCAGCCTGCGACTTGACCTGCGTCACCTGCTCCGTGAGCTTGGTCACCATCTGCTTGTTCTTGAGCGCGATTTGCTTGAGCTTGGCCGTCGCGGCGCCATCCGCGGATGCGCCCTCCGTCGCCTTGGCCTCGAGCGCAGCCTTCTCCTTCTCCCACTCCGCGGACGCCGCGGCGACGGCGGCGGCGACGGCGGACTCGTCACCCTCCGTGAGCGCGGTCCGGGCGGCCGCGGCGGCCGTCTCCAGCTTTTCGGCCATCTCCGATTTTTCCTTTTCCCACGCGGCGGAATTCGCTTGGAGCTCCGCGAGGCTGGCGCGAATCTGCGCCTGCTCCTGCTTCCACTTGGGCAGCGGGAACTTGCCCGGGTTGTACATCGAGATGTGCTTCTTGGCGATGTCGAGTTGGGATTTGTCCTTCTCAGCCTTGGCGGTCACCGCCGCGAGCTGCGCGGCGGCGGCTTCAGCCTCCTTCTCCTTGGCCTCGAGCTCGGCAACCTTCGCGGCGACTTGTTCATTCGCCGACTGCTCAGCCTTCTCCAGCGCCTCCTTGACCCTGTTGTGCTCGGCGAGGTCAACCTGGCCGTACTTCTCGAGGAGCTGCGTCGTGCGCTCCTCCCAGCGGCGGGCATCCGCCTGGAGCAGCTCTCGCTCGCCGGCGGCGCCCTCGGCCACCGCCTTCGCCTCCGCCGCCTCCTTGTTGGCCTGTTCGACAGTCGCGGCGGCGGTCGCGACAGCCTTCTTGGCGTCCGCGAGCTGGGTCTTGAGCCCCGTGAGCTCGGCGCGCAACGTGCTGTTGGATTCCTGCACCACGTTGAGGTGCTCAACCTTAGCCATGAGAGACGCGTGTTTAGCCTCGCCATCCGCGGCTCCCTTCGATCCCAAAGTGTTTTCGAGCTCGACGAGCGTCGCGCGCGCGGCGTCTGCCTGCGTCCTCGCCGTCTCCGCCTCGCGCTTCCACCGTGAGGACTCGAGTGAGACAACCTCCAGCTGGCACGTCGCAGCCTCCTTCTCGGACCGCAAGAAGGCGATCACCTCGTGAAGCGACTTCTCCGCCGCCTCGCCGCCGCCGCCGCCACTGCCGTCGCCCCCGACTTCTCTCGCCGCCTTGAGCGCATCCTCCAGCTGGTTGTGAAGGAGCTGGTTCTGGGAGCTCAGCGCCGCGGTCTTGGCCTCGGCATCACGCTTAGCCTTCTCCATGGCGCCGCGTTCCTCGGCCCATTTGGACTCGGCGGCGGTGAGTCGAACGTCGGCGGCGGCGGCTCGCTCCCGAGCGGCTTCAACCGACTTGAGCTCCTCCGCGCGCCGTTGCTCCTCCGCGTTGAGCTTCTTGACATCCTCGGCGTGGTGCAGCAGCTCCTGCTCGTACATCTGCTGCGCCTGGCGCCATTGCTTGCGGTGTTCCTCGACGTCGGCGGCGAGCGCGGCGACGCGGCCCTCGGCGGCGGCGGCGGTCGTCGCCGCCGCCGTCGCTTCACGCTTAGCCTCCGCCGCCTCCGCCTGTGCGTCGTCCACCAGCTTCGCCTTGGCCTCGGCATCCTCCGCGCGTTTCTGCCACTTGGACGCGGCTGAGTTCTCAGCCTCGGACGCGCGCGCCCTGAGCGCCTCGGACTCGGCGGCGTAGTCCGATTTGTTCTTTTCAGATTCGGATTTGAGCGCGTCAAACGCCGCTTGCATCTCCTTGATGGCGGCGTCGTTCGCCTCCGCGATGGCGCGGTAGTGCGCGACGTGGCCCTCCGCCGCGGTCGCAGCCTCGCGCGCGGTCGCGGCGTCCTCGCCCGCGCGCATGGCCGCGGCGAGGAGCTCCATCTCCCGCGGGGTCTCGGCGGCTCCGTGTTCGGCCGCGGCGACGACACCCGCCGCCTCCGCCTGGACGGACGCGCCCGTCCCGCCCGAGACGTGGGTACCCAGGCGAGGCGCCATCGCGACGCGCACGCGCTCGTCCGCCTTCTTGAGCTGCTGCTCGAGGATCTTGCACTTTTCCTCGGCAACCTGCGCGCGAGTCGTCGCGTCCGATTTCGCGTCTCTCAGCGTCTGAGCGGCTGCTTCGTCGGCGGCGGCTCGCGACGCAGCCTTCTCCGCGGCGGCTGCGGCTGCGGCGGCGGCGGTGCGTGTGCGCTCGCGCTCGGTGTCGAGGTCGGTCCTGGCGGCGGCCCAGTCCTTCTGGAGCCGCGCGAGTTCCGTCGCGAGTCGTTCTCGCTCGGCTCCGATTTCTCGCTCGCGAACTTCCTTCATCGAGAGCGCCGCGTCCCTCGCGGCTTCGAGCTTGGACTTTTCCGCGGTCGCCTTGGCGGCGGTCTCCGCGGCGCGCTGCTCAGCCTGCGCCAGGAGTTGACGCTCGGACTCCGCGCGTCTGGCGGCGGATTCGGCGCGAGACGCCTTGTCCTCGGCGGCGTCCAACCGAGCCTGTTGCTCCCTCAGCGCAGCCTCGTGCTCCGCGACGCGTCTCGACGCGGACGAGTTCTTCTCGACCAACGTCTCGACATCCTTCCGCGCGGCGTCCGCGGACTCCTGCAGCGATGCGTACCTCGAGCGCTCGAATTCAGCCTGGGCCTTGGCGGCGGCCGCCTCCGCCTTGGCGGTGGCGGCGACGCCGCGGTGTTCATCCGCCTGTTTGCGGAGCAAGTCGGCGTTCGCGGCTGATTCCTCCTTTTGCTTGGCGAGCTCCTGCTGCAGCTCGGCGTTGAGCTGCGCGAGCTGTTGGGCGGCGTTGGCGTCGGAGGACCCGGCCGGGAGTGCGGCGTGTTCCGTCTTGGCGAGCGACGCCGCCGCCGCCGCCGCGAGCGACATCGCCGCGGCGTCGGCGGTGGCGGCTCCTCCCGGGACCGACGCCGACGCGTACAGCGCCTTGTACATGTCCCTCTGGCGCGTCACCGCGTCGACCATGGTCTGTGTCTTGCTCGTACGTCCTTCGATGTCCTCGACGGACTTTTTCGTTTCGGCTCTGAGTTTAGCCGCTTCGGATTCGTATTCATCGCGAAGTCGTTGCCCGAGCTCCTCTTGGTCCGCGCTGAGGGTGCGGATGACCTCGAGCTGCCGCTTGTTTTGCTCCTGGAGCGTCGCGATGTCCTTGAAGTCCACGAGCGTCGCGGTGACCACCGCGGCGGCGTCGCCCGCGGCGACGGCCTTGGGCGCGAGCGCGCTCGGCGCTCCACCCTTGAGCTCGGTGACCTCGTTGAGCAACAGCTGAACCTGCCTGGAGAGGTCCGCGGATTGCGCCTCCAGGCCCTTGGCCACGCGCTCGTGGTGCCGCTTATCCGCCGCGTGCGCCCGAGCGTCCGTCTCCATCCGCCGGAGTTCGACGGTGGAATCTTCCAGGCGCAGACGCATCTCGGCGTGAGCCGCGACGGCGCGTTCGTACTCCCGCCGCTGCTCCGCGAGCATCGGCGCGCGCTGCTCGAGCTCCTGGAGCATGCCGTCGATGGTCGCCTGGAGCCGCCGGCGCTCGGCGCACTCTTTGCGCCATGCGTCCGCAGCCTCGGCGTACTTGGAGTAGAGCTCCGTCATCGTGAGATTCTCGCGGCGGAGTGACGCGGCCGCCGTGTCGGGAAGACGCATGGCGAGCAGCGCGCCCGCCTGCCGCCCGCTCGCCGCGCCGTCGTCGCCCAACGTCGGCGCGGGGAGCGCGTTCTCGTTGGGGGACATGGGCGCGCCGGAGTGCGGGGCGCGTGACTCCAGCTCGGCGGCGGCGGCGGCGGCTTTCTCGGCGTTTTTGTACTTAGCGTCAGCCTCTCTCATCGCGCTCGCGTGTTCCTCCTTGACCTCCGCGAGGTGATCGCGGAGCGCCTGCAGGACGCCTTCGAGCTCGGTGGTCTTCGCGCCACGTGTGTCGGCCTGTTTCTTGTACAGCTCCGCGAGCCGTTTGGCGGTGACGAGTTCTTTATCGAAGTGCGCCTCGGCCTTGGCGGCGGATTCACGGGCGCCGCGGAGTTCCTCGTTGGCGCGCGACGCCGCCGCGGACGCCCGGGCCGCTTCTTCCTTCGCGCCGCCCAGATCCCGGACGGCACTCGCGCAGTCCTTCTTGAACTGCTCGAGCTCGTTCGCCGCCGCCAACGCATCCGCGGACGCCGCCTTCCGCGCTGTGAGCAGTTCGTCGGATTTTTTCGTGAGCTCGGCTCTGAGCCACTCGTTGTGCTGCTGCAGCAGATTTTGCTGCTGCTCCATCCGCGCCTTGGCGCTCTCGAAGGCGGCTTGTTTGTTGTTAGCCTCGCGGAGCTGCGCCTCGACGCGGCTGCGCTCCTCCTGCGCGGCTACGAGCTTGGCGAGGTGATCCTCCACGGCTTTGTTGCGCTCGGCAATCTCGACATTCTTGAGCTCGACGCGCTCCGCCAGCTCGCGCCGTGACGCGTTCGCCTCGTTCAGCTCAGCCTGCGGCACGGTGGGACGATGTGCGGGGTGTTTTGTGGTCAGTTGAATGGGTTTCCGGGTGGTGTCTGGTCGACGCCGGGGTGAATCTTTATAACCCCTGAAAGTAGGGTTCGGCGGCTGCGTTAGATCTTGATATTACCTTGAGTCGCTCGGTGGACGCGGTGAGCTGGAGGATCGAGACGTCCAGGGTGGCTGACTGGCCCTTCGCGGTGGTGAGTTCATCGCGCGCGGAGGTCAGCTGCGTCTTGATGGCGTCACGCTCCGCGATAGCCTGGGGAAGGGGAGGGGTAGGGGTCGGTGTGAGGAGAGAATGAATTTTGAAAGCGGCACTTAATTTTCAGCGGGGCTGACGGGCTGACGGGATGTGCGGTGCACGCGGCGTTGAACCGTCGATCCGGGTTCAGCGTGTGCACCGTGCGCATTGTGCGTCTACGACGGATGCCTGGACCCGCGCGATACCCCGGTGAAGGCCGTTGGGTCTCGACACGGGAAGGGCGAAATCGCCGCTCACCTGCGAGTGCTCAGCCTCGAGAGCGTTGTACCTCGCCTCCATCGCCTGCGACTGATGCTCGGCGTTGATGGCGTCGGAGTCGGCCTGGGCCTTGACGCTCGACAGCTCCTGCTCGAGCGAGGCGACGCGCGCCTGCATGTCGACCGCCGCCATGACGGAAGACTCTCCCCTGTCGTCTCCGGGGTGCGGACGCTTCTGAGAGCGGGAAATCACACACAGCCTTCACGAAACGAGAATTTATTTTTGGCCACGGGCAACAACAGACATCATCATCCATCGCGCTCGGACGTAGGGAACGAGCGACATGGTTCTCCTCGAGAACGACCAGTTCCTCACGGAGCTGACCAAGATGTACGAGCGGAACAGGGAATCCGGCTCCGTGTGGGTGACGATGAAGCGCTCGATGATGAAGCGCCTGCCCAAGCGCGGCGAGCGCCCTCCCCCCGAGCAGGTGCTGAACGATCCCGAGTGGGTCCGGCTGATTCGGGCGTCGGACGGGAAGAAGAAGATCAGCACCACGGTGGAGACCAAGGCGGCGGAGAAGTTCTCCAGATCGTTGTCCTTAGTGCAGATGGCGAGCATGGACGGGCTGCAGGAGCTCAAGAAGCCGTCCAAAAAGGAACGAAAGGGATCCTCCAAGTCCAGGGCGTGATTGATTTAGGTTTAACGTAGCCGCAGCCGCAGGCAGGGGTCGGAGACCTCACGCGCGCGAGCGTCGATGTAATACAATTAGCTTTTCGACGATGAGCACATCGAGGCTACGACGTGTGTACGAGGGGTTCAATTACACAATAGGGACGAGGACGCGTATGTGTACGAGTATGAATGTATGAATGCGTCTCGTTGAAATTAAAATGAAACGCGGGGGTGAGCGTATAGAGCGCGGGGGGAACCGTGCGACGTCGAGGTCGAGCGTGACGTTGCGTCTGTATCGGTCTCACGCAAGGACTTCGTCGCGAAACGAATCTGTAATGCGTGGACGTCATTCTCGACGCGTCCGCTCGCCTCATCCATCAATCGCCGGTTCAACCCCGCGCCCAGCCCCACCCCTTATGTATCCAGATCTCAGCTCTTAGAGCTCAGTCTTGGCACCGCCGGACTTGGCGCGCTTGACGGAGCGGAGGAGCGCGAGGGCCGGGGACTTTTCCGCGAGGGTGTCGTCCTTGGCCTTCTTGCCAGCCTCGTACTGGGACTGGAGGGACTTGAGGAGCTCCTCGAGGTCGGTGTCCGCCTGCTTGATCTCGCCCTCGGCGGCTGCGATCTCGGCGTCCAGGTCAGTCTCGGAGAGAGCCTGCTTGGCGGTGATGACAGCCTTCTGGTCGTCGGTGCAGAGGTCGATGTTCTCGGCGCCGCAGGTGGGTCCGAGGTTTTCCTTGGCCCACTTGGACATGGTGTCGTAGTCGCGGCCGCCCTGGTAGGCGTCGCCGGTGGCGGCGGTGGCGCCGGTGAAGTACTTGATGGTCGGGTACCCCTGCACGCCAAACTTCTGGCAGAGATCCTGCTCCTTGGTGCAATCCACATCAGCGATGACAACCGTCTTGCTGGACTTGTACTCGTCTCCGAGCTTGTCCCAAGCGGGTTTCATCGACTTGCAGTGGCCTCACCTGTTGATGGGCACGGAGAAGGAAAGGGGTCAGCGATGCGTTTGACAAAAAAACCAAAAAAAACAGTGCCTCGGGTTGTGAGAGCGAGGCGACGTTTGGCATCGGGGATTCCAACGCGGGGGTCGATCGTCGTCGTTCCGAAACGCGCGCGGTCGTGCCGCGCGGTATACAGCGACGGTGGCGCCACGGGACGATCGTTCCGTCCCCGGGGCGTCGGTGTGTGCGCGCCCGGGATGGATCGATCGACGCGCGGCTTCCCAGTCGCGGGTTTTGGCGCGGCGGAGATCGGGGAATAGAGGCCGCGGGGGTTCGAGGCTCGGAAGAAGTGAGAAGACGCACCAAGGCGCGAGGAACTTGACGAAAGCAGCCTTGCCGGATTCGAGAACCTCGGCATCGAAGTTGGCGGAGGTGAGGTCGACGGCGCCGGCGTTGGCGCCGACCACCAGGCCCATGAGGGCGATCGCGAGGAACGCGACACGCATCTTGACCTGTGGGGGGAGGACGAGGGGCGCGGATCAGTCGATTAATTCCCGGGACGGTCCGACAGCGGATCGGAAGTCGAGATCGGGCGGGGGGCGACGTGCGAATCGCGGGAAGACGCGCGCGATGCGTCCTCGAGGGAGAAGGTGGGCGATCGAGACAGTTCACACGACGGATGGGACACGCACCGGAAGCGAGCTTGCGCGATCTAGAGTGGGTCACTGCCGGAACTTTTGTTCGTTTTGTCCCTCGGCGGCATGCCACGTTTTTCGACCAATCAGAAGCGAGTATTTGCATTTTGTCGGCCTCGGTTTTCGCACGGTTTTCGCTTCTCCAATAAAAGTCATCGTACTCCCCACTAAGTCCTAGCCTCGTTCACGTGTCGCCGATGAAACCACGCCGCGAGCCAACACCTCGCCTTCCGCTCGCCCCAAGAAGTCATCCCACCCCAACCACTCACCACTTCGCAGGTACACCACCCTCGGGTTCGGCGGTATCTCCTTGGGCCGCTGCCGCCACAGCTGAAACTGCTTCGACGTCCTAGGCGCCGACCCATAAGTCGCGAGCTCACGCATCTTAGCGCGCGCGTCGCGGTAGCCAAAACGATTGATCCTCCTCCGGCGACGTCGCGTTACTTCTCCAGACCCCGTGCGGGCATCGTCGTCGTCGTCGTCGTCCAAGCCCGGGCTCGTCTCCCGGCTCAGGAAATCGTCCCATCCCCGCCACTCCCCGCGCCGGCCGTACACCTGCACACAAAACACTTACCCGTCAGTCACGTCGCCCATACGCAGGCAAATAAAAATGGGGGACTCGCCTCGACCGGAAACCGGGGAAGTCGACTCGGTCGGCCGCTCCACCGCTGGTACTCGCAAGATGTCGTCAGTGACACGTCACCGGACGCCGCGATCGCCGCGATGGACCTCTTCGCCTCCGTGTACGTGAGGAACGGGACCCTTCGTATGCGCACGGTGGGGTCGCCGGGTGTCACGTCGATCCCCAAGAAGTGCGCCCAGCCGATCCACTCGCCGGTCTCACCGTAATACTTGGGCGGATCCGCGGGTACCATCCTCGGTTTCAAGCCGCCGTCGCGCCACTCGCGAAAGGCGACGGAGTTACGAATCCCGGGAGCTCGCGTCCGCACGTATTCCGCGCACTCGTCGTAGGTGAACCGCTCGGTACGGAGCGTGAGCCCGGCGGCGGCGGCGAGCTTTCTTCGGCCGTGGAGGTGATACGCCCAGCCGAGGGC
>Ga0257106_1000493_pt1 | contig 23312 bp, 17 predicted proteins | sample LP_taG_3_FD_190177 | JGI IMG/M metagenome (GOLD analysis project Ga0257106, IMG submission 190177) | Marine microbial communities from Northeast Subartic Pacific Ocean, Canada - LP_J_2011_P26_10m | ecosystem: Environmental > Aquatic > Marine > Oceanic | place: Canada: Northeast Subartic Pacific...
TGCTTCTTCCTCTTGTTCTGGCTCTTCCTCTGCTGCTACTTGTTCTTCTTCTACTTGTTCCTCTTCGTTCTGTTTTTGAATAGTATTATAAATTAGAGAGAGAGAGAGAGAGAGAGAGAGAGAGAGAGAGAGTTTGAAAAATCGTGTTAGTAAAATAAGTATCGCATTTTTCTCTCCTTTTTCGGAGGAAGGAAGCCCTTTCTTCTTCTTCTTCTTGTTTTCGCCCAAAATCACGATTCCTCCTTTCCCTTCGCGGAGGAGAGAGAGGATTCGTTTCTCTCTTTCTCTTTTCTACTTTGAACCAAAGAAAGAGACCACTACTTTCTACTCATCGTGGACGAAGAAGTGCTGCGATGATGTCTTCGCGTAAGAGAAAGCGTTTGGATGATGATATCGATGCGCTTCTTCTCTCATCAAATGCATCCAAAAGAAAGAATAAAAAAAGAGAGAAGAGGTTGAAGCGTTTGGATCCATCCCTACACGATGTGATGGGACAGAGAGGAGTCATACGAGCTTCCTCCTCGCTTTAAAAAGTCGCGTTATTGTATTGTCGAAAGAGAGAAGAAGAAAAGCAAGAACTATCGGTCTTCTCGCTCTTCAAAAGTCGTACCTTTTCCGGTGCTTCTTCGCACTGCGCGCTCGTCAGCCATTCCGTCATCAGTCTTCCCAACATTTTCTTCTATCTCTCTCTTATAATTTATATTTTTAGTGCGGTTTTTGTCTCGACCACGAAAGATTGATTTTTATTCATTTTTTGGTCTTGTTTTTTCGGGCCGCTGTTTGGCTTCATTCTGTCTGCAGAGCAAAAAATTTCCCTCTCTTTCCCTCTTCTCTCTCTCTCTCTCTCTCTCTTTCGATTAGATACACATATATATACGAGAAGAAGTTAAAGAAGTCCTCTTCAAAACCGGTGGTGGTCGTTTAGAAGAGAGTTTTATATTCTTCTTTTGGTAGAAGAAGAAGAAGAAAGTTTGCGCATCATCGAAAATTGAATTGAGTACAACACGCGTGCTCCACACATATAAATTTACGTTGAGCAATAAAAACGAGAGAAAGAGAGAAGAGTTTGGAAGATGATCAAAGCGTTTATCGTGGTGAATAACCACGCGATGGTTCGACTGTGCAGATTTTACGAACAGCTGGTACGTCTCTTTTAGTGTATACGTGTTATAATCTCTCTTCTCTCTCTCTCTTTCTCTCTCTCTGTGTTCGCCAATTATGCGCGAGACTGAACTGATATATATGATATCCACTTCTTCTCTTCTAAACAACAAAAACAAAAACAAAAACAGGCTGTCGATAAGCAATCCGAGCTGTGTCAAACCGTGTATAAGATTGTCACCTCGCGTCCAGACCATTTGTGTTCGTTCGTGGACGATAGCAATACCTTCGGCCCGGATACGAAGCTCGTCTACAGACACTTTGCGACTTTGTATTTTTGCATCCTCTCCGACCGATCGGAATCTGAATTAGCCATGCTCGATTTGATTCAAGTGTACGTGGAAACCTTGGACAGAGTATTTGAGAACGTCTGCGAGTTAGACTTGATTTTCAACTCGCCGAAAGCGTACACGGTTTTGGACGAAACCGTCGTCGGCGGTTTAGTCTTGGAAATCAACTCTCAAAAGATTTTAACCGTGTACGATCAGTTACAAAAGCTAGAAAAGATGCACTCGAGCTTAATCGATAAGTTACAAGTAGGAAGTTAATCCTCGCGTTGTTGCCTGTTGTTTATGCAGGGATGCGTTTTGTTTTCGTGTAATAAAACTAATACTAATAATACTAATACTTTCTCGCGAAACTCTTACATATTTTTCTCCTCTCTCTCTCCGTCTTTTGTGCTCTAAAATTTTGTGCCGATCCAGCGAAAGAAAATTTCCAAACAGCCGTTTGTGGGGTTTTCACCTTTCTTTCTCGTCAAAAGCACTTACGACGACGAATAATAAAGAATAAAAATAGATAGAAAAAATGCTCCGATCATCGACGCTTTTGAGACGATTATCCAGCCACGCTTCGGCGTCGTCCTCAAAGTCGTCGTTGTGTTCTTCCTCGGCTTCATCGTGGATCAGCAGCTCCTCCGAAAAGAGTCTTCTTTATACCAACACTAATTTTAGTAACGAGAAGAAGAGAAGACATTTCTCGTCCTCTCCGTCGTCATCGTCGAAAAACGATCAAAAAAATAATAATGAGATCGTCACGCCGGAACAGACGAAAGCTTTGTCGGACAAACCAGTGGCGACGGATCTAACCTCCATCATGGACGCGTCCGCGAACACGTTGTTCTTAACCGAACTTTTTCGAGGGATGAGTTTAACGTTGAAATACTTTTTTGATACCAAGGTGACGATAAATTACCCGTTCGAAAAAGGTCCTCTCTCGCCGAGGTTTCGCGGGGAACACGCGTTGAGAAGATACCCAACCGGGGAGGAGAGATGTATCGCGTGTAAATTGTGCGAAGCCATCTGTCCGGCGCAAGCGATTACCATAGACGCGGAAGAAAGAGAAGATGGATCGCGAAGAACGACAAAGTACGACATCGATATGACCAAGTGCATATACTGCGGTTTTTGCCAAGAGGCGTGTCCGGTAGACGCGATTGTGGAAGGACCAAACTTTGAATACGCGACGTACAGTCACGAGGAGCTTTTGTACGATAAGGAAAAGTTGTTGGCGAATGGAGACAAGTGGGAAAAAGAAATTGCAAAGAACTTGCAAAGCGAGTCTTTGTATCGTTAATCGTTTTGCCCTCTCCGAAGCTTACTACTAACTAATACACACAGAAAAATAGAGAAATTGTTTGGAATCGATCGGGAGGGCAGTATTTGTAATATATATTTAAACAACACAAACACAGAACAAAAATAATTTTTGATCTTCTAATAGCGTCCTCCTCGGCCTCCTCGGCCTCGACCTCTGCCACGACCTCTTCCACGACCGTGAACGCTCGTATGCGTCGCGCCTTCTCTTCCAAAAGTCTCCGAATCAACTTTTCTTTGTTCCGCCATTCTTTCAAAGTGCGCACTTCTGTTTTCTTTTTGCGTCGCATCCGAGGACATGGTATCAAAGAAGTCGTCCTTTTCATATTTTGCGACGCCAAGATCGTTTGCCGTTTGTTCTCTAGCTTTGTCAAATTTAGAAAGCATGCTTTCGAAATCAAAAGCTTCAGTCGGAACAACCGCGCTCTGAGGCAAGTTTTGGTTCGATACGTTACCAAATCGACCGCCACCTCTGCCACCCGCACCTCTTGGTTGTGGGATTCTTCCCCCAGCATCTCTACCACCTGGTGGGGGTGCTGGTCTATCTGGTGGCGGTGGCTTTGGTTTCGATGTTGGCAAACCAGCTTGCGCGGCAGCAGCGAAACTCGTCGGTTTCACGTATGCCGGTTTCGCCGCTTCCATGACTCTTGCCGGCGCCGGCGCTGACTGCGCCGGAACAGCTCCTGGTCGCGCCGGTGGCGGTACCAATCCAGCTGGCTGCTGCCGCTGTGCTTGAGGCGGTGCCTGTCCGAATCCTTGTTGTGGTGGTTGCTGTTGTTGATATCCTTGTTGCTGATACTGTTGTTGTGGCGGTGGTTGTTGCGGGGGAGGTTGTCCCCAGCCACCGTATTGCTGTTGTTGATACTGCTGTGGCGGTGGTTGTTGCTGTTGGAAAACCCCCTGTTGAGATTGACTCAAATCATCCGGGACGCCGTGTCTGGTTGTATATCTCTCCATTTCTTGAATCTGAACAATATCTTCGATTTCGTTTTGGAGAAAACGAATCCCCATGTGGACCTCCTGAGAGGGCGGAATCGCCGGTTTCCCCAAACTTCTTCGGCTTTCCGTGCCGTGACTCAACACTGTTTTTAGTATTTAACATCGTGAACAGAGAAAAAGAGATACGTGTGAGTGCGAAAAGAGAGAGAGTAGAAAAAGAAAAAGAACAACAACAACGACAACAGCTGAGACGATTTATTATTAGTAGTAGTAGTATTCTTCCTTTGAGACGATTCGTTCATTCTCTCTCGATCCAGACCAAGAATTTTCAACTACGAAAGAATAAATAAACGCACCATTATTCAATATGATCGATCCGTCGGTCTGATTGACTTCCGCTAAAATTCCAGTGTACCGAACGCGGGCGGTTGAACTAATCAACGAAAACGTTCCGCCGATATATCCTGCCATGTTTTAATTTCTCTTTCTTTATAAGAACTCGATGAATGAGGTGTGAAGAATCGGTTCTTTTGGTTTCCTTCCAAGTGGGAAGAATTATAAAATTTTGGCGGGCAATTTTGGTCCAAAAAAATGGTCTGCTGCTGAAAAACTACAACTACTACTACTACTACTATTACTACTGCTCTCTTCTCTTCTCTTCTCTTCTCTTCTCTTCTCTTCTCTTAAGCTCCAACTAAAACACCCAACGCTTCTAACAAACCCTCTAACAAAACATCAAACGCGTCCGTGGCTTCTAAAACAGCCGCAGCATTCCACAAGGCGTGAAGCACGATAGGTGCGACGACGTTTCGAGTTCGGACGTAAAGAATACTGAGCGCTACGGAAAGCGCCGTGAGTGGGAGGAAACGGTCCATCGAAAAGTGTGCCAGAGCAAATATACAGCTAGAAAGACATATGGAGGTGGATACGCGCCACTTTTTCGTCAAAGATGGCATGAGGAAGCCGCGAAAGATTACCTCTTCCCAAATAGGGGCAACCACAGCGACTAAGACGGCGTAGAATAATACGGAGACGCCGTCTCCGCTCATAGCCACGCGCTCAAAATTTGATGGATTTACCACCACTGGAGTGGTTGTCAGTTGAGTACTGGAACCATTACCTCTGAATAAAGATGTCAAGATGCCGCGTAAGCTAAAAATTGTTCCACCGTTTGCAAAATAATCGCACAGTTTTGAGTTCAGTTCCGCGACGAGATTCACGAGAGGAAACGTCGCCACAAACAAAAGAGTCTCTTTCGAACACCGTTTGAACTCTTCGACTGATTCAAACGTAACCCGAAACCAATTCGTATTTTTCAACTCTTCTTGATACTTTCTCGTCCCGAACCACACGCAAAATATCCCAACCACACACGCTGCGATATCCGCAAACAAAGAGTACAGCGCCACGCCTCGACTTGTCAGCGCCTCTGCGTCGAAACCCATATGGAATGTCGCCCAAGGTACAAAAGACTGTCCGACCCACAGAAATAGAATCATCCAGAGCATCATGACCACGACGACGTGCGACAGAGACCACGGTACTGCCCATATTTTTCCAATAGTAATACTTTCATTTCCATCGTCCATATTAAAGAGTTTTCGTTCCCAGTCTTTTCCTTCTTCTCTCGTTTTCTTTTCAAAATCCTCCTCCCGCTCCTCCTTCTCCTCAAGATGTTGGTGGTTGTTACTACCGTCATTAGTAGTACTACGAACAAATGCTCTTCTCCTTTGTATTCTCACTTCTATTTTGCTGCTATCGCTACCACTCAGGAGCAACTTTGCCTTCCTCGATGGCCGGAGGGGAAACGGGTGTCGTTGTCGTTGTTGTTTCCAACTGGAATCGTATCTCGTTGGTTGAGCTGCTCTTCTATCGGCGACGGCAGCAACTCGAGAAGAGGACGAAGAGGAGACAGAGTGACTCGCGAGGCGAGAAGTCAACATCGTCGTCGTCGTCATCGTCCTCGACCTCCTCGTCACAGACAGGACGATGGATATCTTTTTTTCTGGAGAGAGTTCTTTATCTTCAAAATATCAAATCAAATTACAAATTGCTCTCGTGTTTGTGCTAGACGTACACGTATATTGAAGCTATGGGCTATTATTGAAACTATAAATACAAATCATACAATTACGAAGGAGGATTGTAGTAATTGTAGCGAAACTTTCTACCGAACGCGCGTTTGCTCGTCACGTCTTTATATCCTCTCCAAACTTTACCGACATCTGGATGCCAACCGAAAGAGTTTTCATTCAACGCCGGATGCCGATATGCGACCGGATCAAACTCAACTCTCGGAGCGACCGCGGCGTGCGGTAAAGGTACTGCCCACTTCAACTTTTCGTGACGCATGCGGAATTTTGCTTTGTTTTGCAGTAAAACTGGGACTGAGGTGACCCACAAAACCAAAGAAGGGGCATAAGCTCTCTTTGATAGCAAGACGAAAGAGAGAAAGCTTTGCGCGATCAAAAGTGCATATATCGTCAAGTCCGTAACAGTTTGCCACATCGATCCACTCGATTCATACGTCTTGTCGTAGACGTATAAGATGTGATAACGCCAAATTATAAAGTTGAAGACGAAGAAAATCGTCGAAAGTAGCGAGATCATCGGCGCAACTGGAGCGAAAACCAAACCGATGAGCATCACCATGACGAAAACGCCAACTTCTCTTCCAGCTCTAACTGACCTTGGCGAGTACTTCACCGTCCGGTCGCGTGGTGTGACCGCGCAACCCAAACAACAGCAAAACTTGTTCACCGCCATACACAGCACGCCAGGATGCGGGAAGATTAATCGTTGCGATGGTAAATAAATTCCTCGAAATAAAATCCAAATGAGGAAGAAATTTGACGTCAAAGGTAAGGATGAGCCAAGCAACGTTAACATTTCATCTGGACCTTCGGTTTGCAACGCCGTCAAGTAACGTTCAAACGCGAACCCAGAAACAGTACCGAGGAATATATTCAAAAAAGCCCACAGAAAGTAGAACTTGGTGAATTGCTGATCCGTCTTTGATAACGAAACGTGAGTCGTTTGAGCTTGGACGAGATAAAGTAATCCAAAACTCATGATGAATGTCTCCCATAGCGTGAGCAAGATGGGCGGTAAAATCGATCCCACGATTACTCTTACGACTCCTGCATCTTCACTTTTGCAATACCAGTTCATAAATTCTAACGTCGTTGCTTCTGATGCGCTTGATGATGTCAAGTCGTTTGCGCAGAGTGTATTCAGAACACCGGCGAGCGTTCCCATCGGTATAAAAATAATAATCGCAATCAGAGGTAGCACGAATAATGACCTGCGATTACGCTCTTTTTTGCGCAGTAAGACAGTTTGCCAATTGATATCATCCGGTCCAGGTGCAGGTTGGATTTGAAAGGATCCTCCTCGAGAAGTAATTCTACACTGTGCAGCGCATGCTGCAGCGTATTGAGATCGAAACGCAATCACGCACGAAGGTCCAGGGCCTTTGAATAAGGCTGCTCTTCTCTCGCGCAATATTTCAGCATCTATCGTTTTTAGCCTTTTCGTGAGAAATTCGCGTCGATTTGATGCTTTTGATCCGGTCCCAGCTCTTTCGTACATGTCTCCAATTCTCCGCGTCATCATTAATCGATCTCGGGAGTTTTTTATTTCATCGCGCAGGGTGAGCAAATAATCGACGCGTTCGTGGTCGTGCAAGGGAATGATTCTGAGAAAATCAGCCCCAAACAATCCGCGAAAGAACTTTTCTACGTGTTGAAGATCATCCCACGGATCCCCTCGACCTTGCGAATCACCAACATCTGTCATCAACACGCAATAATTTTGGACGAGTACTGACACGATTCTTTCTTGTTGTTGAATATTAATGTCTCCGTTGTTTTGAAAGTCACCCTCTCCCGCAAATTCTTCCTCTAATTCATCCGCGTCAACAAAATGCACTGCCGATACGAATCGTCTGTCGTCAACAGATGGTACTGGACAGCACTTCGCAAACTGATAAGAATCATCATAAACTCCCGCCGCTGCCTCCATCGTTTGCGTTTTCACTTTTTCATTCTCGAAATCCATACCACTCGGTCGTCTTCTATGCGCCTTACGAGTAGGAGTATTTTGAGCAGATGACGGATTTGGAAATAAGAGATTGCTCGCAGCTTCGGCGCCTTTCGTAGGAGTGACCACGTGATGAGAAATACCCTTAGATGGCGTAGGATGTGGACTCGTTCGAGAGGAAGAAGCATTATCGTTCATCATAGCTTTTTCTGCGAGATCTGAGAGATCTTGTCCATAAGAATCATCAGAACGAATATGAGGCGATAGATATTGCAGTTCAATATCTTTTGAGCTCGATTTATGCATGAGTCCTCCACCACACGCTCGAGTTGGTGTGCACGGGATATTATTCTCACCATCTTGACCGCAAGTTCCACATTCGACATCATCCCATAAATTTTCACTATTTTTCACATTGCTATTGTTAGCCCACACTGTTTCGGCAATATCTAATCCCACCCACCAGTTATGCGCGATCGAATGCGTATCCTCAAGTTCATCGTAATCAGTGAAATCTTCAACGATTTGAGAAATATTTTCTTGCAGAACTTGCAGTTCAGTTCTCACAACATTACCCGAACTTTCTAAATTTTCAAAGGACCCGCTTTTATTAGTATTATTGAATCCTTGAATGATGCCTTCGTTCAAATTTTCAGCTGATGGCATTCTCAGAAACGGATTGGGCGATTCTGGTCGTCTCAATTTCAGCGGTAAATCACCGATTGACGCAGTAGTACTGTGCACATTTTTCGATGTAAACGAATCTGGAGTCGCCTCAAGTGCATCGGGTGGCGACAAAGGCGAAAGCGGACCCATCGAGGACGCCGTCGATAATTCACCTGGCGTTTCAGATCCTGACTCGCGGCCAGTTGGTCTTGGAATCGCAATTGGTGCCGGAATCACTCTTTTTTTAGTGCCAGTGCTGTAAGTATCGCTGTTGTTTTCTTTGTCTCTTTTTGCTAACTCTTGTCTCTCCTGAAAAAGCTGCCTCTTTTGTCTCTCTCTTTCTTCTTTTTTTGTCAGATGCTGTTTCTCACTTTTATGATACCGACTCGCTACGTCAGAACCTTTCGGCCGCGTTGTGACGTAATTTGACAATCGCAAATCCAGAGACGCTCTGGGCATGTTGAACTTTGCTCCGCTATTTTTCGTGTTTTCACTTCCTCTGGATGCGTCGCTGGAAACTGATGTAGGACTTGCATTCGATTCAGGGCTATTTAGCTTGCTGCTGATGTTCTTTCTGTCGTCGATATTTTTCTCAGGATGACTTCTTTCTCGTGCGCTATTTTCCATCATGGTACCAGTCGGCGACGTCGGGAGCGACGATCTTCGATTGAAATTATTTGGATCCGCATTAATTGATGCCACTGGAGTTGAGAACCTATTTTCGCTACCCATCGGAGTAGGAAAATCACCTCCTCCGCTAGTTCTTGGCGATATCACGGATCTACTTAGACCTGGACCTAACATTGCTTCTAAAAGGATAGGCCACGATTCATCGGCAACATTCGCGCTATTATTTTTGACTGCACTTCTTCTTCCCTCACTTCCCGTACTAAAATTAGACATTCCCGAACGCTGTGTCTGCAACTGATCAATAATACCACCACGACCATCACTTCTTGCGCTAAACTTACTATAATCGTTCTCTTCGTAATCGCTGGGCCCGGAAACGATATCTGCAATCTCAGCGAGCGTTTTTGACACAGTCGATAAAAATGGGTTTGTTACTCCTTTTCTCACAGATCCATCACCTACATCCCCACTACTTGTTTTGTCAAGACCGCCTTGATCGCCACTCACCCTATTTTCTACGTCGTATTCTTCTTGTTTTTCTATTGGTTGGAGCACGTTGATTCCAAATTCCGCCGTCTCGTTCGTTCCTTGTTGCAACAAACGTTGCAAAGTCGTTTGCGGCAAATGCATTGTTCTCCATACATTACACTCTCCCGTGGAACTTCCATACACTTGCCTCAAAAATTCGTAAGAACGATAGTGATGCTTTAATAACCATAGCGTATACAGCGTGACGAGCCAGGAAAACAGGACGTGCACCCAAAATATACCAGACATAGGCTCAATATTTGCGATGGTCAACCCCATCAAATAATTTTCACCTGAATTCACCGCATCTGTACTATTCACGTACGTCTCTCTCAACGAGTCTATATAAAACGACTGAGAAATATGGATCGGACACAGCATAATAAGTCCTAAAACGGTAATCGGTAGAAACAGTTGCGTTCCAAACTGCGCGACTCGTAAAAATACCAAGGCGTCCAGTCCGCTCGAGTTCACCAACTCGGTATCCGAAACGTTCATGACGTGAGACACCCAACCGAACACGTGCACAAACCAGTACTTCAGAATGTTTCCTTTTTTTCGCTGCTTAAGTTTCGGCAAAGGCGGCGGCGCGTTTCCAGCCACGTTCAGCGAACTCAAATAGCACCTCCCAGAGTATATGGGTATATTATGCCTCAGCAGTCCGAACGATGCGAGGAGGAGAAACGCGAGAAGGATGTAGACCGCAAACGCGGTGATAACGTCCGCATCTTTAACGTTCGTATTCACGCATGCGAAGTTATACTTATCGAAGCACGTCGTCGTTCGTACATCGCTGCCTCCCGACGACATTTGTTCTTACAGTTACGGAAGCAAGTCAAACGTAACTAACTTTTTAATAACGAACGGAATATTGTGAAAGATAAGCCAAAGAAGAGAATTTTAAGCGCATTTTTTTCTACCCTCTTTTAAAGTGTTTTTTGCCGTGTTATGGGAACGTTACCCCGCAAAAGGCGTTTCTCAGTAATCCTCGTCGCAAACGAGAGGAGGAGGAGGAGGAAGAGAGTGTATGTCACCGATTTTTTCGTGAGTAAGTATCGCGCGCAATCAAATCAAATATCAAACAAACAGCAATCTTTGAATTGAAGTAAAAGAGAGTGAAGTCAAAAATTTTACAACTTTTCTACTCAAACCTAAATCTCTCTCAAAAAACGAAAAGCACTTTTCTCTTCTCTTCTCTTCCGCTATGGCATACTTGTTACTTATATCGTCGCATTTTTTTCCTCCCCTCTACTCGTACTGGACGACCCCTGAACGACGACGAGCTCTTCGTCGTCGAGGAAGTCGTCGTCTTTCTTCTTATCCAAGAGCAACTCGCCGTGATAATACACGTCTACCGCGACGGCGGCGATTAAACAACCCAAGACTAACTCTATGCGAAAAGGCTCGCCAAATTTTACGATGGATAACGTGGCGACGATAAACATCGCCCCGGTCGCCGCAAACGTCTTTGCAATATTATCCAAAAACTTCATAACTCCACTCGTCGCTATGCCTACGAACGCGTAATTACAAATCAACATAAACGTCAACGCGGTGTGACCTCTAAATAACACCTCCACGCCTTTGCTGAAAAGCTCGCCGTCCCACACCACGGATACGGTCGTAAAGAGTACCCCCCACGAATATAACAACACGTTCTGAAAGTGAAAGTTATTCGGCAAGTGTTTCAGAAACTTCTCGCAGAAAACGCTACTCATCGCGGTTAAACACGCGTTGCATACTTTCAATCCGTATCCTAGCGCGCTCCCGACCAAGACGTGTCCGTCCTTGCCTTGGCCGAGTTGCGACACCGTGCATCCTATCGTTAATAACACGAGCATTCTCCATTGTAATTTATTCAAATCTACTTTCATGATTGTGCGAAAGAATATAGCCGTCGATAATATTTTCAAGTTGTTCAACAGTTGAAAGTTCGTCGCTCCGAGCTCGCGTATGATGATAAAGTTCAGATTGTTCGAGACGAAGTACAACAACGCCGGGACAGCCGCAGTTAACACGGTTTGCGAACTCCTCTCGATTTGTAACTGCCCGTTCGATTGGACGTAATCGTTGTAAAAGAACGTGGAAGACAAGGCTAACTTCGTCACTTCCGCGAAGAATGGTATCGTGACCGTCTTATACGCGTATTTCCCGTTCGGAGATATCGTCGCGTGCGTCAAAAGGGAGACGGAACATGTCAACACGAGTTGCGCGCTAAACGCCGCCGCTTGGAGCGAAGTGAACCCTTTCTTCGCGCTGAATACCATTACGATGATGTTGTTATATTCAGTAGTGTATAAATATATATGTGTTTTATGTGTATTTGCTGCGTTTCTTCTTCTTCTTCTTCATTCGTTTTGTAAGTGTGTTGTGGAGTAAATGTGCGAGTGGTGTGTTTGTCAAAACTGCTCAAAACTGCACTCACAATTGCAAGCAAGTTTTTTCGCCAGAACTTCTTTTAAGTGTCATCATCATCACGTAGTAAAGAGGAGGAGTAGGAGGAGTCAGACTACTATGCTTCCCACGCACATCGGTGGTGGTAGTGGTCAAGGTGGTGGTGTGAACGCGAATAATTTCACGACGAACGATCCAGAGTCTGGTGGTGGGTTGTCGCACTCGTTTATAGACGATAACGATGAAAATAAATATCGAACGAAAGAGAAGAGTTTCCTCCCCCCCGGAGGAACGCACATGCGGCAACTTTTTTTATTTCTCTTCACGCAAAAGAAAGCGAGAGTGGCGTTCGAGGTGGTGCGATTTTTCGTCGTCGCTTTGTTCTTTCGATGGCTGGTCGTGAAAGTCGTCTTCGAGGACGGGAACGAGGACGAGGATCACCCGGGTAGTGTATTGTCGACATCAAAAACAGGTGGTGGTGGTAAAAGGTATAGCAACAACAATAAGAACGAGAACAAATACCACCACTCTCTCTTGGACGGAGAGGATAACATGTTTCCATTTCCTGAGTACGATAACTTAGTGATAGTCACTGGACACTCCGTGTACTCTGGGAGCGATTACATGCGCGCTGGAGAGGAAAATTCGTGGTTTCTAGAAGAGTATCAGATGCACGCGGGAACGGCAAACGCTTTGGTCGAACAGATTAAAGTCGGCGTCGAAACAGCCGCACGAGATGGAAAGGCAATTTTATTGTTTAGTGGTGGTAAAACGAGAAAGTTAGGCGGTCAAGTGAGCGAAGGATCGTCCTATTGGCAAGTTTCGCGAGCGTATAACTGGTTTGGGGAGATGAGCGTAGAGAAGAGAGCGTTTACGGAGGAGTACGCTCGAGATAGTTTTGAAAATTTGATGTTTTCCATGTGTCGGTTTTACGAGTTGACGGGGAAGTATCCGATGAAAACGACCGTGGTTGGCTACGACTTCAAGCGAGAACGATTCGAAGAGCTTCACGCCAAGGCGCTAAAAATACCAAGCGTAAGGTTTGCGTTCGTCGGAACGCCCGAGGTGATGTCGTTTAAGAAACAGTTCGTGGAAGGAGAAGTCAAGGTCAGAAGCTTATTCGAGAAAGATGCGTACGGGTGCGAAGCTCCGTTATCTGAAAAGAGAAAACTCAGAGACCCATTCGCTGTTGGTGCTCCGTACGAAGCGAGATGTCCGGAAATGCAAGGTGCCTTGTCGGTGTGTAAGCGTGCAAAATCGAAAAAGGCGGGTTCGGTAAAATCTATGATCAAGCGAGTATCGTTGCCTTGGGAGTAATGATATGAGCAAACGTATATGAGTAGTAGTAGTACTAGTACTAGTAGTATGACGATAATAACGTTAGTAAAGTTTAGCTCTATAGTTTGTCGTATTGATGCGCAGATTTCTATCTTTCTATCTTCTTATATACTAAGATGAATGCGTCTCAAATTTTTTTGCCCTGCTTTCGACTAGTTTGTTTGTATCTGTATCTAAAACGCATTTTTTTTTCATTTCCTCTTCACTTTCTCGCGCGCAGCTGCGCGCATTTGCGCGCGCATATAATATCACTTTTTTTTTGCGTGCGCGCGCGCACGCGCGCGAGAAAGTCACACGCATTGCTATCATCGATAAATCTCTATCGATGATAGTGGGTGGAAGGGTGGGAGCTCTTTTCTTCATCGTTTGCTTTCTTTCTGTTTTAGAGATACAAATCGAGCGTTTTTGTATCTCTCCTCCCGCATGGCAGATGAATGAATGAAAAGAGCTGGGAAAGAACGGACAAAGGGGGTTCGAGTACGGAGAGTTTTGACTTGCGCGGGCGAGTTTCTCTCCTTTTTTGTGTTCTTTTCTTTGTCGTCGTGTTATTGCATATCTTCTCTCTTCTTCATCGAAGAAGAAGTCAACGACGACACATGGAGGAAAGAGCATTTTTTGGGAAAGAATTCCAGCCTTTCATTTTTTGAAACGGGATTTGAGTACCGTGGCATAGGCGCCTGGGGGAGTTTTGTATCGATTAAAATCGAGAGTTCTCTCCTTTTTTTTTGGATTGCAGAAACATGTGACAACACAACGTCTCTCGAGCATCCATTTGCGATGCTCAGCCTATCATGACTCTCGGCTCTCATGAGATCGATCGAAGAAACTTTGATAGGTGAAGTACGTTGATTTTTGATTGAAATATATCATTGAAAATACCATATGTGTTTAAGTCCATATGCGTATTTTAGTCGGCGGCACTACTAAAACCCGTTTCAAAGTCTCAGTACTGCTGAGGCGAAGTCTCATGTTTCCATGAGACGGCGTGGTGGACCGTCGCGACTCCGTTCCGCGGGGCTCGAAACCGCTTTTTGAAACCAACACGTCACAATGCCACATTCTGTGTGGCATAGTTTTAGAAAGTTGTAATTCCTAGTTAGGTGTCTCACAAAAGCAACGAACTCTGCTCTCTCTTCTTCTTCTTCAGAATTTCCCATCTCATCAAAACAAGGCACGCACGTGTATCATATCCACTCGGACTGACTGCTAACTCACGCGCAGTATGATCGAGTGAGTGCCGAAGAAAGTTGCCTGCTTAGTTGCTGCATCATGTCCACCGGTGGCCTTGGAGGCCTCAACAAGTCCCCGAACGGCGTCGTCTTAGGGGTGGTACAGCTCCAGCTTCCCAACGTCGTCACTCCCACCGACCTCGCCGTGCAAACCCAATGTATCGTCGACTTGGTGGCCAAAGCGCGACGAAACTTGCCGACGATGGACCTCGTGGTGTTTCCCGAGTACTCCCTCCACGGTCTGTCAATGGACACGAACCCGGCAATCATGTGTTCGCTGGACGGACCCGAGATCGCGGCGTTTCGTAAAGCGTGCGTCGACAACAGCATCTGGGGATGTTTCTCCATCATGGAGCTCAACCCAGGGGGCATGCCGTACAACACCGGCGTTGTCATCGATGCTGAGGGCGTCATCAAGCTCTACTATCGCAAGCTCCACCCCTGGGTCCCGGTTGAGCCGTGGGAGCCCGGTAACGTGGGGATACCCACGTGCGTCGGACCGAAAGGGTGCATCCTCGCCCTCATCATCTGCCACGACGGCATGTTTCCCGAGTGTGCGAGAGAATGCGCGTACAAAGGCGCGGAGATCATGATACGAACCGCGGGTTACACGGCGCCAATCAGAGAGCCGTGGAGGTACACCAACCGTTCCAACGCTTTTTGCAACCTGATGGCGACAGTCAACGTGTGCATGTGCGGCTCCGACGGCACGTTCGACAGCATGGGCGAGGGGATGATAGTCAACTACGACGGCGAGGTTTTAGCGCACGGCACAACGGGTCGACCGAACGAGATTATCACGGCGGAGATACGTCCGGATCTCGTCAGAGAGGCTCGGGCGACGTGGGGGGTTGAGAATAACCCGTATCAACTGGGACACAGAGGTTACGTCGCTGTCTCGGGGGGAGCGAGAGACTGTCCGTACACGTTCATGAAAGACATGGTCTCCGGGAAATACGAGGTGCCGTGGGCGGAGACGGTGGTGGAGAAGGACGGGAAGTCGTGCGGGTTCGCCGCGCCGACGAGGACGTACAAGGGCGAGGAGACCCCGCCGGATATGCCCAAGTGAACCGAGTTGTATATAAGTATTTTTTCTTGTTGTTCATACTGATTCCCTCTTCTTTTTTCTTTTTTCTTTTTTTTTCTCCTCTCATCACTTCAAACACACACACACACACTACTGCTACTCAATCCTTAGCCACGCGCGTACCCGCTCTGACTGCTCACTCACGAGTGCAGTACCAGGGAGTGCCGAAGAAAAGATGCTTGCTTCGTTGTTGTTGGACTAGAGTGTTGGATTTACAAAATTCAAAAGCAGAAGAAGAAGAGTGTTTGTTTATTCAACAAAATGTTGCCGCTCGACTGCGACAAACACGTGAAAGCAAAGCTTGAAACCAGAGGCGTTCGCTCCGCAGAAGAAGCTTTGAAAAAAAGCGAATTAGATGTGATCGAATTAATCGACGTCTCGCTCGAAAAAGCGAGCAAAGCTTTGCGTCAGATTGCAAAAGGAGCGTGTCCAAAACCAATTAATGCCTTCCAGATGAAAGAAAAGAGCGCTGGACAGAAAGGGGAAAATTTTATTAAAACGGGCGTGAAAACGCTCGATGAAGCGCTATTGGGAGGAGTACCGGTTGGCACGATTACAGAATTTGTCGCTCCAGCGGGGAGCGGGAAAACGCAAATGTGTTTAGGCTTGGTCGCGCAGACGTGTGCGCCGAAAAATTTTGGCGGTTTAGACGCTTCCGTCGTGTTTGTCGATACGGAACAGACATTTAGCTCCAATCGATTAGCGGAAATCGCAAAGAAGCGATTTCCAGAAATCTACGACAAAGACTATTGTAAGGATGGAAATAATAACAATAGCGTTTCGAATTTCGGAGGAATGGATAAAGATGCGGAAATGCGATTGGAGAAGCTACTCGCGGAGAAGGTATTCGTTGTCACCCCGCAGTCTCTTCAAGAACTTAAAGTCAGAATTGAAAATTTGAAACCAGCATTGACACAGTCCGATGCGAAGCTCATCGTGATTGATTCTGTGGCTAGACTCGCGCGAGCAGAGGGTGGGATCGGAGCCGGCTCGTCGAGCAGTGAAAGCCTGGTAAAACGACAAAATATTTTGAGCTCAATCGCTGCGGCTTTGAAACGACACGCGGAACAACTCAATGTCGCTGTCGTGGTTACGAATCAAGTGACCACGAACACGAATATAAATTCAAATTATCACAACAGCAACGACCCGGCGAAAGCTAATATGGTTTCACGAGATAGTCAGGTCGCTGCTGCTTTAGGTACGAAGTGGGCCCACTGCGTCAACGTGCGCATAAGTATGAGCGGCGCAATCGACGGGAAAGCGGACGGGAAGAGGGAGATGAGGGTAGTCAAAAGTCCACGAACGGCTCTGAGCCGATTTTTGTATCGCATAACTGCATCTGGGTGTGCATCAATTGACATAGACTAGCATTTTGTAAAATATACACATACACGCCCCACAAAGTAAAGCCGACGCAAGAACGAGTTACCTAACAATCTTTTAAGCACCACGTCGTCGCCAAAACTTCCACCATCTCTCCTCGCCTCTACCGTATACGTTTTCGTTCAATTCTCTTTCCATTCTTTCTATGACTTTCATCGTCACGTCGTCTTCCCTTTTCTTCCCTACGCTTTGTTTCAACTTTTCATACTCTTGTCTTTTCTCTTGGTGTGAGCTCTGCAGCCCATTTTCAACCATCCATTTATTGCTCTCTTCCATCATGTACCCAATGGGCAAGCACACGCCGCTCCCGAATACAACGCCGTAGAGCAAACCTTTCGCTCGACTTCCTGGAATTGCTAAGCCAGTCAAGCCACTCGTTAAGCCACCGGCGAAGACGTAGTTTAAATAATCGTCGATATCTCGAGTGGCTTTGGAATACAAGCGAACGGCGGTGAAACAACTCGCAAAAGATCCTATTCGAACGCCGTGCATGGTGATGCCTCGTATCATTCGCTCCACTCTGTGCTTGGAATTCAACAACAGGGTTGCCGTTGCTGAGGAAGAAGATGTCGTTTTGTTCATATTATTGCTACTACTACTACTACTGCTACTATTGCTGCTACTACTTTTAACTGCTTGTTGTTGTTGTTGTTGTTGTTGTTCTGATGAAGTCGTGGGTGAGTTGACGTACGCGCCGTATGCCATTCCGAACAGCATTCCGTACGCTGTGCCCTGAGCCCATTCTTTCAGCTCAGGAGGAGGAGGAGGAGGATCCTCGTTCGGAGGTACGTATCTGAACCATTCCGACGACATGTGTGGTAATAATAATATACAAATAATAATAACGCAGAGAGCGTGGATTCAGTCCACTTGGAAGAGGGGGAAAAACGGAAAAACAGAAAACCGAACTACTTTGATTGACATAGCTTTTTAGCTAATTAGGTATAGATACTCATCGAGTGCGATGGAATGAACGCTTTCAGGTATATGGAATGACCGGCATTATATATTAAAATCTAAAGAGAGTAGACGAGGGGGAAGACTTCTCTTCTTCGCTGTCATTGCTGTCGCGAAAGTTAAATCTGCGCAAGGTGAACGATCCCGGAGTTCTCTTGAACCCGCCGGCGACCGTTTCCGTGGCATCGACATCAACTTCGTCGCTCGTGAAGATGAACCTTCGAAGTTCAAACTCACCCGTGCGTTTAAAAGCGGTGGCTGGAACGGATACTCTTCGTTTTGAAGGAGAATCGAACGCGAATTTACGCAAAGTAAACTGACCCGGAGTTCGCTCAAAGGCACCTTTTCGAGCGGTGAAATCTTCTGTGCTGGAAACATTCTCCGCGGAGACGATCTTTCTATTCATGGTGAAATCTCCCGCCGGCGCTCTTTGGAAAGATTTCTTCTTTCCTTGTTCTTGTTTGTCTTCTTCGACTTCGCAATACTCTTGTTCGACGCAGTTCTCGACCCATAATTTGTCAGTTTCCGCTTTGGAGAGTGTTTTTCCTTGTTGTTCTTTTTCACCTCCTTCCTCGACTTCGCAATACTCTTGTTCGACGCAGTTCTCGACCCATAATTTGTCAGTTTCCGCTTTGGAGAGTGTTTTTCCTTGTTCTTTTTGACCTTCTTCCTCGACTTCGCAATACTCTTGTTCGATGCAGTTCTCAACCCATAATTTGTCAGTTTCTGCTTTGGTCATCGACGGTTGCTTCGATACATCTTGCGTGGCGGGTTCATTCCTTTTCGTTTTCAATTGAAAGTCTGCGACTTGAGACTTGACTGAAAGGTTGTTCTTCTCCTTGATCAACTCGACAAACTCCTTGTTCTCGGTCATCTCCGCCATCGCGGCTTCTACTTCTCTCAATAACTTTCGTAAATCGTCTCTCTCCGTCGTCATTTCTTTCAAGGCTTGTTGCAATATTGGTACAGTGTCGCTTTTTACTTTTGCATCTTCTAATTCTCCTTTCAATCGATCCATCCCTTCGTCCGTCTCCTCGACGTCCACCATATCCGCCATGCGAGTCTCCAGTCTTCGGATCTCCGCCTTCAGTTGTTTCGCCTCTCTCTCTGCGCTTTCCATTTTCCCTTGCAGCTCCATGGATTGCATAGAACTCTCTCTTTTCAAGTTCTCCAAGTGTATTTCGGCTTTGATGAGTTTCTCTCCGTTTTCCAGAGCTTCTTTTTTCGCGGTTTCTTTTTCCTTTTCCAAACTCATCATCTCTTGAACTTTTTCTCTCAACGACTTTGTCTCCTCCAACTCCTTCTTCAACTGATCGAGTTCTTCCTCTCTCTCTCGTTTTAAGTTCTTGACTAATTCGTCGACTTCTTTAGGCGTGTACGAGTCCGCGAGTTCAATCTCCAATCCTCTCACGATCGATAACAATCGATCTCTCTCTTTGACTTTAGACTCCAATCGGGCGACTTTCCCGTTCGCCTCGTCTAAAGAGAGCTGTACCTTTGAGGACACGTCCAAAGCCTCGGAAACGGCATCGAGCATATCCTTCAACCGCTCAAACTTTTCTTTATTATTATTAGTATTGGAAAAAGAAGAGGAAGAAGCGTTGGCGACGATGCACGATCGTCTTCTCGTCTGCGTTTTGGAAGCCTGATGGGAAGAAGAAGAAGAAGGTTTTTGTTGTTGTAGTCGTTGTACCCCCTGCTGTCCGTTGTTGTCATCAAAAAAAGATGATGAATTCTTCGATACCCCTTTTGTTGTTGATGATGACGCGGCTATGACCACTTTGGTTCTTCTGCTGCTTCTCTTAATAGTGTTGTTGTTAAAAGAAGAGAAGAAGATGTCGCTCGCGCGAGCGTTGTTGGTCGTCGTCGCGCACGATGAAAACGCGCTCATTCTTTTCTTCTATGAAGAGGGGGAAATAAATGAAGAAGAAGAAGTCAGAACAAGAAAAAGAAAAAGAACAAGAACCAAAGAAGAGGTCAAAACCTAAAAACGCAAACAAAACTCACACTTTCCCTCCTCCTCCTCTTCGGGGGTTGTTCGGTGCTCCCAAAAATTTGAAACAAAAGCAGTTCAAAAACTCATCCATTGACTTCTCCACAAAGAAAACAAAGAAGTTCTTCCTTCTTCTTTGCTGCGCGCGAAAGAGAAAGAGAGAGAACAAAAGCGAGTATTCAATCATCATGTCTTCTTCACCAAAATCATCATCTGATGTTGTTCGCGTCGTTGATGCCGCCAACACGCCCACGTTTGAGTTCGGACACTCCGCCGGCATCACCGTCGCTAAAGTCGTTCTCTCTCCTTCAAATTTCAAAAATGATACGAACACTCCTTCTTCTTCTTCTTCTTCTGTGCACGTGGCGACGTGCGGGAACGATGGGTACGTGGTCGTTCGCGACTTGATGACCAAGGAAACTATCGCGCAGCTCTCTTCTTCCTCTTCTAAAGAAAAGAAATCGACGGACGAAGAAGAAGAAGAAGAAGAAGAACAGAAACCCATCAACGCGGTGGCGACGTTCCAGGACAAATATATCGCCATCGCGTCGGACGATCACTCGGTGAAACTCTTCACGAAAGAAGAAGGAGGAGAAGAAGGGGAGAAGAAGAAGTGGCAGTTTAAGAAGAACATCACGAGATTTGCTCTGCCGGCAAAGTGCGTCGCATTTTCCTCGGACGGTAAATGGATCGCCTGCGGGGGAGAGGACACCATGATTAAAGTCATCGACGTGGAAACGAGTGAAATCAAATTTTCGTTAAAAATACCTTCCAAAGGGATTAAAAGTTTGCAATTCAACGGCGAGAATAAATCGATTTTAGTCGCCTCAGACGTGGATGGGGTGATGACCGTGTGGACGTTACAACCAGATAACTCGGATAAGACGGATAAAAACGATTACGACGAGCCTGGAGACGTGAAGTTGCGAGCGACGGTGTGTCCGGTGACGGATATCGACGCCGCGGAGAGCATGAATACAGTTTCGGTAAGATTTGATGGGAAAGTCGTCGCAGTTCCGGGGCGCGAGAACAACGTAGAGTTTTTCAATCTGGAAACGTTCAAAGAGATTGACGAGAGGAAGAATTTGCAGTGCTCGGATTTGGAACACGGCAACAAGGAAAACTTTTCGGTGGTAAGCTTTTCACCAAACGGGAAGTTTTGCTTCGCCGCCTCAAAGGACAAAAAGTGCATCGTTTGGAACGTGAAAAAGAACAAGCCAATCGTCGTGCTTAATGTTAGCGATACGAACGTGTGTTCCATGGACTGGATACAAGGTGAAAATGCTGTCGTGATGACAAACGCAGATGGGGAATGGGCGAAGTGGGAAAACGTTCTATCATCCAGCGAACTTGTCGCCGAGGGCGGTTCAAAGACGAACCCATTTTTCCAAGCCACGAGCGCGGACGAGTTGAGATTCTTTTCTAATGAAGAAGATTCCAAGTTTGCAACGAAAGATGCGATGCTCGACGGCGAGTTGGACGACGATGATGACATGGAAGACGATGATGGATTTGTGGAAGAAGATGAAGAAGACGAGAAAGAAAACCGCAAGAGAGAACTTGGGCGGCCTAGCGCTACGGCGCACGTCTCTGCGCCGGTTATCATTGCGAAAGGACCGAAACCGCAAGGCTCTTTCCAAGTAAACTCGACTAAAGTGAATCCGGATACCGTTGGTGTTCAAAAGCGCAGATTTCTTTGTTACAACACTCTTGGAAGCGTCGTAGCAACCGAAGATACAAATTCTGGTTTGAAAAATGTCGAGATGTCTTTTCACGATACTTCCAGAGGTGGGCGCATGCCTACAATTACCGACGACGTAGGATACGATCTCGGCGTGTGTGGGGAAACCGGTGTTTTATTAGCTGCGAAATCGCAAATTTTCTTCAAACCGTACGAGTCATGGACAAAAGACTCAGAATGGACCTTGGAAATGCCGGAAGATGAAAGACCGACGAGTATTGCGTGTGGCGATGATTTCGTCGCGGTCGCTACTTCACAGAATATGCTTCGAATCTTTACCTCCTACGGCGCACAGAAGGAAGTTCTCAACTTTGAAGGTCCGATTGTTACGCTCGCGGCTGCTAACGATTCCTTAGCGGTGTGTCACCGAGAGCATTTTTCCGAGTGCAAGTTGAAGTTCAAAGTTTATGATGTCGAGAAGCGAATAGAAAAGTACGCAGGAAACGTACCTCTTTCTTGTCCGGACTCGGAAGAGGCCGATAAATCCCAAGAGAATATCGTTCGCTTAACGTGGATGGGCTTTGTCGAAAATTCGAGCGAAAGCGCGCTCGCGATCTGCGACTCTACTGGCATCTGCAGAATTTACTCCAAACAAACGTTCAGTGGATCTTGGGTCCCTTGCTTCAATTCGAAAAAAGCCAGAGATTCTGATTTAGAGAAGCATTGGATCGTGAGTTTATCGAATAAAGAGTGTAAAACTGTCGTCTGTAAATCTGCGGAATACGGTCCCTCGGTGAATCCGAAACCAGTTTTGAGCATTTTACCACTCTCTGTTCCGGCATTACAGTTGGAAGGATCGAGTTTTGACATCGAGGAGAAGGGGTTGACTGCAAAGTTGGCACTCAATGTGTGCAACGCCGCTGCTTCAGAGAAGCTCAGCAACGCGAATGCCAAGCGAGCGCGAGACAGAGAGCTCGCGGAAGCCAAGGCAACTTTTGACAAGGCAATGATGAAATGCCTGGTAGAAGCCGTGAAGGCTGATAGATTGGCACGAGCTGGAGATATTGCCGTCACTTTTGAGCGTCCGGCAATGGTAGATGCCGCAGCAAAGTTTGCCAAAGCCATGAAGAAATCCAACTTGGCCGAACGAATTCTCATGCTCGCGGAGGACGAAGACGACGATGAAGATTCCTCAGACGATGAGGACGACGAGGATTCCTCGGACGAGGACGATGAAAAAGACGATGGGGTGAAAGTTAAGGACGATTTCGAGGCGGCAGCCAAAACTCCAGCTCCAAAACCTTCGTCTGTTGCGAAACAACAAAAAGTGCAAAAAGAAAACGTCGCAGTGGGATCCTCTGGGAAGAAGAGAGACTCAAAGTCAACGCCGTCTACTTTGAAGAAGAAAGCGCGCACGTCGGCTGGAGGGGATAAGAATCCGTTCGCTCGCAAGTAAACGATAACTTCAGTTATATAATAAAACAATAAAAGTAATTTTAGATGATAAGTGTATGATGAACCATTTATTCGTCCTCGTCCTCGTCCTTCTTCTTAAGCGTTGGCATGACCGTCTTCTTATCGTCGTCGTATTTGTTGTCCAAATACGCTTCGATGGCGATCCAGTAACCGGCGGTTAAAATAAGAAACTGCCACACCTCGATATCTCCGAAAACAGGATCGGTTATCG
>Ga0257106_1000494_pt1 | contig 23284 bp, 17 predicted proteins | sample LP_taG_3_FD_190177 | JGI IMG/M metagenome (GOLD analysis project Ga0257106, IMG submission 190177) | Marine microbial communities from Northeast Subartic Pacific Ocean, Canada - LP_J_2011_P26_10m | ecosystem: Environmental > Aquatic > Marine > Oceanic | place: Canada: Northeast Subartic Pacific...
TCTTTTGGATTCGGCTGAAGTGGGTATTTGGACGGTCAAGGTCAAGGACACATTCCACGGTGGAAGCACGGCACAACCATTCGCAATTGCTGTTCGAGGCCACGGCGTCAATGACCTGCGGCCGGACCCGGAATTCCTCATTGATGATTTCGTAATGTCTGTTGAAATCCCTCAAGTAGGCGATCAACTGCAATTGACCACCAAGGTGTTCAACATCGGCAACGTCAAGGCGGACTTCTTTGACATTGAATTCAGGGTTGACAACACCCTTATTGACACCAAAAGAACCGACATAGGTGCCGGTTCAACAAAAACTCAGGTGTGGTATTGGACGCCACAAGATTCGGGCCAAGCGACCCTTTCCTTCATCATCGATCCCGATGATGAGGTCGAAGAGATCCTCGAAAACAACAATCGCCATGATGTGATTGTTGATGTCACAGCCCCAGGGGTTAAACTGCTCGCAACCCCACAACAGCAACTCCTGTTGAACACCAGCGCCTCCACCACCTCCTGGACCGTTTCGCTCACCAACACCGCACTCATCACCACGAACGCCAGCATGAGCACCAACGGCGTGATCAACACAGATACAGGCCAATCCGAATCGTGGTACGTCGGAGCCACTGAATCAAACTTCAGTTTGGAAGGTCAAGATTCGGCCAACATCACCGTCACGCTTGTCCATCCAACACCACCAACACCCGGATCTTATCGCATCAACTTGCTGGGTCTTGACGTCGACAATGGCGTCACTTACCCTTACCATCTTGATTTCATTGTTCCTGAATTGGCAAATTTGAGGCTTGAATACGATTACGAAATAGTGCCAGTTTCCCCAAGCAGCCCAACTTCATTGGACATTCGCTTGTTCAACATTGGCAACGCCAACATTGGATACGATCTCTTCCTCCAAGCGCCTGCAGGGTGGTCGGCAGGCTTCGACGATTTAGCCAGTGAACCTGGCGCCACCTCTGGCTCAACCGGACTCATTGACCAAGACACTCAACGAACCATCGGCATGTCGTTCACACCACCACAAGTGATGACCGGGGCGGGGGCAGAGCGAATCGTACAACTCACTGCGATCTCCCAAACCGAGATTCAAGACAGTTGGGTGTTCCAAATTCCAATCAAGGTCGAAGAAATCCGAACCGTTGACATTGACTTGGAAACAAACCTCGGGATTCTTCGCCCAGATTCTGCCTTTAGCATGATGTTTTCAGTCGAACACAGGGGCAACATTGACCTCAACCTGACGCCATCCTTCGAGTTACCAACGGGATGGAGCATCACCTCTGGTCTCGATGTTCTTGAGTTGAATTGGGCTTCCACACAAAACATCCTGATTGGCGTAGAAGGCGACGGAACAGGACGGTCTGGTGAAGTGAAGTTCCATCTTGATTCAGGTTCCGACCGAGCCACTTGGGTGGGGCAATTCGAGGTGGAAGTTCTTCCACTGCCAACCCTGCAATTTGTCAGCCTTGTGCTCGAGGACGGCACGAGTTGGACCAACCCGCTCGGGCCAGGGTCTCACCCCTCTGGCCAACCCTTGGTGTTCACGTGGCTCGCCAGCAATGAAGCGGACGTTGAATGGGCTCCAGAAGTTTCCCTTTCGCTTGACCAAGGCTTGTTTGGAGAATGCCTCGATGTTGACACCATCGGTTACAATGATGTTGCACCGTTGGTGTGCACAATTTTGATTCCAGCCAGCATGGCGCCGCTCAGTGAACCCTCCTTCAGCGTGACCCTCCTCGGCAATGGCGTCGAGCGAACCGAACAGGTCGGGCTTTACGTGGCTAGCGTGATGGACGCCTCTTGGATCCAAGAGCGAACCGTTCCGTTCCAAACAGGGACAGAATCGATGCTTGAAGTGACCTTGACCAACACCGGGAATTCCGCGTTCACACACCAGCTGAAGGTTGAAGCAAGCAAAGACTGGAGAGCCTCCATTGATGGCAATGACATCGCAGATTTAGAACCGGGTCAATCGATGACGGTCCGGCTGCTGGTAGAGGCGGCTCGCCCCGGGGAGGGCAGCATCGAGTTGAGCCTTGTTGAATCGTCAGCACTTTTGACACCTGCTGTGACCCTCAGCGTTGAGTCACAAGGAGAGCCAACAGCCACTTCGGGTGGGACCCTCCCCATCGGCGTGTTTGGTCCGGTAGTGTTTTTGCTCCTCGCCGGTGCCTTAGTGTTCTTGATCATGAGAAAATCACGGCTTGAACAGACTCATGCTCCTCCTCTTCCGCTCGCTGGTGCTGCACCTGCCAACTTACCTCCACTCCAACCAGCACCTGCCATCGAGTCTGGTCCAATGTGCTGGTCGTGTCGCCAAACGATCCAGGGGCCAATGCAAGGGTGCCCGGGTTGTGGCGCTCGCTACCATCGAGATGAAGCCAATGGTTGCTCTTCAGGTTCGTTGGAAGCATGCGTAAATTGCTCTGCAAGTGCTTCCACCTTCGTGCTGGCATGAGCACTTCGGTTGGCTGATGAACATCAGTGGGGAGCCTTTTGATACTAAGGCTTCGACCGGGGGTCATGGACCCCCGTCGAGAATCAACCAAGCACGCATCACGCTGTGCCCTTTTCATCGTCGGTCTGATGATGCTTTCTGTGATCCCGACGCTTGCACCGATCGTAAGCGCAGACGAGGCTCGCGACGCAAGCATCACCATTCAAACATCCCCTGCCAACGGTCAAGAGGTCAACCCCGGAGAATCTGGTGAATACACCGTCCGAATTTACAACACAGGGTCCAACCCAGTCACGGTTAGCCTCTCGACCAACGAGGAACAAACCCAAGAATGCGGTGCGTACTCTTCTACCATCGTTCAAATCCCAGGCCCAATTGATTCTGGAGATTACGGTGAGACAAGCATGAACGTAACGCTCACCACCACTGCAGAAGGCAGCTGCGACACCACCATCACCGCAACCGCCACCGAGCAAGCCACACCCCCAGACACCCCGGGTCAGCCCGCAACCGAAACCAAAACAGTGACCACAACCGCTGGCGATGGTTCCGGAAACGCTGTGTTTGGCGTTGAAGTAACCATGCCTTCGACCTCCAAAACATGGGCAGGCCAATCAGTGATTGAATACGATGTTGAAGTTGAAAACACTGGTCAAACCAACGAAACTATCGCTCTTTCAGTCGAGGAAACCGATGGAAGCGGATGCCAAAACGCAGACGACCTCGTTGTAGAATTGGATGAAGAATCAGTCAACCTTGACCAAAATGAATCGGTGACAGTGGTCGTTTCAATCGAAGTTCCAGACGGGCAAGCCGCAGACAAATACTGCTGGGAAGTGACTGGCGTCGTGACAAGCGACCCAACACAAAACGCAAGCGATTCCGAAGAATTTGATCTGATTGTTCCAGTTCTAAAGGAATGCGATATGACCCTTTCAAAATCAACCATCACCGTCGACCCCGGCGCAGAAGGTACTTTGACAGCGACCTTGAGCAACGAAGGCAACAGCGATTGGTCGGTGACCATGGGCAAGTCCTCCTCTCCCGCAAGCCGCTCAACATGGGTCAGTTTTGACGGCGCTTCTTCCGGATTACTCCCCTATGATGATGGCGATGGTACCCGCTCGTTTGACCTCAAGGTCAGCCCAGACGACTCGGTCACTGCCGGTGTTGAATCGGTCATTACGATTCTTGGCAAAGACGGTTCACAGGTGAAATGCAGCAAGGATTTGCGCGTCAAAGTCGGCCAATCTTACGGTGGCAGCATCTCGCTTGCACAATCCTTGTTGTCCAACATCGAACCTGGCACCAACGGCACGACAACCTTGACCATCACCAACGATGGAAACGGTGCCGACACCCTGCGCGTTTCCGCTTCCAGTCCACCTTCAGGTTGGTCTGTTCGCTTAGACGCATCAACGGTCAGCGTCGGCTCCAAGCATGGCTCTGAAAAGAGCAGCGATGTGAACGTCATCATCGACGTACCAATCAACGCCCTCGCCACCGAACAAATCGATTTGACCTTCTCAGTCCTCCCTTCAAGCGGTGGAGCAGCCTACGATGAAGTGGTGTTGCGAGTCACCGTCAAAGCCGTTCACGGTATGGAAGCTCAAGCCCCTGCTACAGATCAAACCGGCCGCTCTGGCAGTGAAGTTCGTTTCCCAATCACCATCGAAAACCTCGGGAACGTCAAGGACAGCTTCCGTTGCTCAGTCATGCAGCAAACGGCAACACCTGCCTGGGGCATCCACTATGAAGATGCCAATGGAGTTCAATTTGTGGACATTGAAATCGAACCACGGTCTACAGTGAACGTCTTCCTCGTGGTTAGCGTGGATGGGGAAGAGGAACTTGCTTACACCAGAATCACCTCAAGAATCACCAATCGAGGAGACAGCAGCACGGCCGACGAGGATAATGACGGTGTGCCTGACAATCAACGAGAATTTGAATTCTTGGCGATCCTTTCGGATCGGAACTTTGCAATGGATGTTCGTTTGGTCGAAGGTGGTATCGATCAGCGTTCAGGCACCGCAGTGCTCCCTCCATCCGGCAGCCAAACCTACGGGCTATGGATCCAAAACACCGGCGATGGGAGCGATGAAGCGGTGTTTGATTTGTCTGGATTGCAAGGCATTGCAACGCGCCAATTGACCCTCTATGGATTGCCTGTTGATGGACCAGTTAGCGTGCCTGTTGGCTACGGGATCTGGGACTTTGCCAACCAAACATTCCTGCTCGATGTGAACAATGTTCCCGTGACCTCTGCCACGAAGAACGGGGCTGAAACGATCATGGTCGGGCTTCCAATTTATTCCAACCAATCCCACGAAGCACGGCCGTTCAAGCTCTACATGGAACTTGAATTGAGCGTGAACCCAAGCGCCAAAACCGGTCAAGGTGGCGTGCTTGATTTGACAGTCACCAGCGTCTCAAATGCGGCGAACCGGTCGGGTCAGATTTCCATCACTCTCGACGTTCAGATTGTGTATGAATTGGATTTCCAAACGGAAGGGTTGGATACCGAAATGTCGCTCACGTACCCCAATAAATTGGAGTTCACTCTCAATCTCACCAACACAGGAAACACCCGCGCAGACGTCCTCATCTTCTCCTCGGAGAGCTTCAGAGGATGGAACGTTGGTCTTGACAGCCTCGGGCCAGATTCGAAGTGCTCAACCAGCGGTTCTGATTTCACCTGCTTGGTGGATGTTGGCGAGACGATCACCATTGACGTCATCGTCCGGCCTCCGTTTTCGGCAGAAATTGAAGACACATTCAAGTTCACCGTTTCAGCTGAACCTCTTGAAACTGGAGTCGTCGATCGAGAGAACGTCGAGATTGAAATCTTAGGCCTGCCCTCCAAGGGCTTTCTCGGGCTCGGATTGTCCTCCGAACAGGTTCAGTCGGGCTTCTTCATCATCCTTGTTTTGCCCGTGCTTCTGCTCTTCTACCGTGTCGGCATGCCGTCGGTACAAAATTCACTGGAGACAAGTCGACGAGTCCGAAAGCAAGATCACGTTCAACAACTGATTGAAGGCGGTCATGAAAATATTACATTGGGCACAATGAATGTACGCCATCCAGTTCCGTTTAGGAACCCAATCACTCAGTTTGCTTTGGCACTGGTAACGTTTGGAATCTATGGGATCTATATGTATCACCAGTCTTCGAATGAGATGAAGCGCTATGCGAACGTGGGGAAAGGCGGTTTCAAACTTTGGCACCTCATCTTCCTCTTCCCCTTTACCATTGCATTGCCGTTTTGGCTGATTGTCCGAGGGTTCGGATTCTTGCGCAGTACGAAAGCACTTGAGGCCCAAACAGGCCACGTCACCAAACTTTCCTTTGGTTTCCTATTCATGTGGTCGCTGATTGGCATGGTTGCAGGCGGCGGAACAACGCTGATCGTTAACTTGCTCCCAAGCCTTGGCGTATTTGAGTTCATCAAGATGCTGGCGCCGATTGCTGTCGCCATGTGGGCCGTATTCGTACCTTGGAAAGCCTTCGAAGATTCACTGAATGCCTCGTGGACCCTCTTCTTCACACATGATTGAGTGGCGTCGGTTGACCTATTGGGCACGCGTCAGGATTCCTTGGCCATAAGCGTGCAGATTGGCTTGCGAGTGGCTTTGAAAAAGGAGTTTTATTCTTCCCAATTACTTCCTCGCAGTGACCCTGTTCCAAGCAACTGAGAAAGCCGTTGCTCACAAGTTGAATTTGGGAACGCTTATGTGGGTCCCTCAAGTCGAGTCAAATGCGAAGCGTATGCTTTGCAACAGGGTGAACATATGTCCGGACTTGAATCAGTGCCGAGCGCTTACCTGTCAATCGGCTTTTTGACAATCCTCGGCATCATCATGCCACTGACAAATTTCCTCATCACTTGGGTCGTTCGCCCCCGTGTAGATCCGGCTCGACCTCACATCACTCGCTCTTACCTTCTCGAAGGCTACGAGCGCGATCACAGCCTCTATCCTCGCCGATTGACGACCTTTGAGTGCGGCAGTGAGCCTGTCGGCGATGCAATGATTCAATTCCATTTCCAATACTACTGGTACGCAATCATCTTCCTTGTGTTCGATGTGGCGTTTATGTTCATGGTGCTTGGCGGCATGGTGGCCTCGGATGCAACCGCCGTAGGTGCGCCAGCAGGTGCAGTGGACGAAGCCATCGGCGCTTTGACCGTTCTCGCAGTCTTCTTCGCAACGATGTCGCTTGGCGTCTGGTACGTGTTCCGTAAGCGAGGTCGCATTTACATTTGAGGTGGATATTATGGCAGAAGCAGGAGAAAACTTTGCAGCATTCAACAGCCGCGCACTCGTCGAAATGGTCGGCGGTGTTACCGATGAAGCCCTCAAAGCGACACGCATCAAGAAGTTCCTCAGCGTGCTTGCTGGGCGCTACTTCAACTGGGCAGGGCGAAAGTCACTGTTTACCCTCCACTTGGGCATCAAGTGCTGCGCCATCGAAATGGCTGCTGCCGCAACACCTCGATTTGACGGTGACCGCTTCGGAGTCCTCTTCCGATCCTCTCCCCGTCAATCCGATGTGCTGTTGATCAACGGCCCAATCACAAAGAAATTTGCTGACAAAGTGGTCCGTTTGTGGGAACAAATGCCTGAACCGAAATACTGCATCGCAATGGGCGAATGCGCGATTTCCGGTGGACCTTATTTCCAATCTTATAATATTCTCGAAGGCGTTGATACGGTCATTCCTGTCGACGTCTACATCCCAGGATGCCCACCTCGCCCTGAGGCGCTCATCGATGGATTCGGTTTGCTTCGTGAGAAGATCATCCGAATTGGCGGTGCACCAAGCGTTGACCGCATGAGCGAGAAGCCAATGATTGTAGGAGAGGACTGAACATGGGCACAAGCATTACGCTCGAACAGAACACCTCCGCTGCCGAAGCTTGCTTGGAGGCGATCAACGGTCGCTTCGAAGGGACCGGCATTACGGCCTCCATCGAACACCACAGCAACGCAAAGAAGTACGCCTTCATTCGACTTAACTGTCCTCCACAACACTGGCTCGCACTGGCAAAGTGGATGCGTCACGAACTCAACGTCAACTACTGCTCAATGGTCACGGGGACACATTTCCCCGACGGACCTGATGAACGAGGCTGGGAGGTCGCCTATCACTTCCTGCGCCAACCGATTGAAGATCAAAAGCCAAACACCTACAACGTCATGGTCGCTGAAGAACTGAAAGGCATGGACATTCCGATGGAATTCGAAGTCTTCATGCCCCTGCCACAAGGCGACACACCAAGTGTTCCATCCATTCAGTCGATCTGGGTTGGTGCAGATTGGAATGAAAAAGAAACGTGGGACTTGGTTGGTATTCGATTCGAAGGCCATGAAAACATGCACCGTGTGTTGAATCCTCACGACAGCCCAGAAGGCTTCCACCCGTTGCAGAAGCAACACAAACTCCGATATCACGATCACAATGAAATGTACGATGACCCCCAGGGCTTCATGCGAAAACCAGCGGACGAGGGCCGTGTTAAGTGAGGGATTGTTATGGCACAAATGTGGATTACAATGGGGCCTCAACACCCAATGACGCACGGCTTGTGGACGCTTCGGGTGAAGGTTGACGGCGAGACCGTTGTCGACACTGAAGCCGAACTCGGCTACATCCATCGTGGCGTAGAGAAAATCTGCGAAGCACGAGATTTCACTCAAGTGACGCCTTACTGCGACCGCTTGTGTTACGTCAGCGCAATGACGTGGGCTAACTCCTACATCTACGCTGCAGAAGACCTGCTCGAAGCAGATGTTCCGGAGCGGGCAGAATACATTCGCCTGATTTCAGCCGAACTTCAACGCCTCGCCTCCCACTTGATGTGGCTGGGCGCCTTTGGCCCTGACATTGGAAACTTGACCCTCATGACTTGGTGCATGCGAGATCGTGAGATGTTCCTCGACCTGCTGCAAGAACTCGGCGGTTCGAGAATGCACTACAACTACCCCCGAGTGGGCGGTGTCAAGCGAGACATGCCAATCGGCTTTGCCGACCGTGTGATTGCAAAGACAAAGTTGTTTGAAAAGCGAATTGATGAATACGAAATGATGCTCGACGAATCCACCATCTGGTTGGTCCGCTTGCAAGGTGTCGGCTACGCCAACGCTGCAGAAATGGTTGACGCAGGAGTATCTGGGCCAAACGTTCGTGCTGCTGGCGTCAACTACGACGTTCGATGGGCACACCCGTACTCCGTCTATGACGAAGTCGACTGGGAGCCAGCGGTTGAGAAGCCAACTTCAGTCAAAGGAGCGGACTGTTATGACCGCTATCGAGTCCGCATGGAAGAAATGCGCCAATCCTGCCGCATGGTCCTCGACGCCCTCAACAAAATCCCCGGCGGCATGAACACGAATTACGCCAGCGGTGATGAAATGATCCTCACCAAAGCACCAACTCGCGCTCCAGAAGGTGCGACAGGATTCAGCAACTATGAGTGCACCCGAGGGGCATCTCAATTCTACATTCAAGGTGGCGGCGAAGGGCGAGGAAAGAACCCTTACCGGCTTTCCATCCGTTCCCCTATGTTCATCACCATTCCATTCGTTGCAAAGACGATGATTGGTTACAAGATTGCAGATATCCCTGCCATCATGGGAAGTTTTGACCCGTGCATTGGAGAAACTGACCGTTGAGGTGAATGTTATGAATGACATCTACGACCTACGAAGCATCTTTTTGGGCGAAGACGCCCCTGTCAGGAAACTTGTCGTTTCCGCTCTTGAGGGCACGCCCCTTGAGGAAAGCGCAGGTTCTATCGCCTTCGCTGCAGGGACGTTTGCCGTTGTTAACATCGTCTTCTTGATGTTATTTTTCAGCCAATTCGCAATTCTTTGGATTGAGCGAAAGGCTGTAGCTCGGATGAACGATCGTCGAGGTGCAACAACAGCTCTGCGCTCCTTGTGGGTTGGTGAAAACGGCGTAACTGCGGGTGAATGGTGGAAGATGCTTCCGTTTGGCGCAGGTGTCCCGATCGGAGCCTTGAACAAGTTCCTCAACAAGAAATTCGGCAACCGAGATGAAAATTTCCCAACCGTTGACCGCGTCAACAACCGCTCATGGATGGGGTACTCCATCTTCCCAGGTTTCTTCCAAAACGTCGCTGACGGTATGAAATTCCTACTCAAAGAACACATGGTCCCACGGCGCGCTGACAAACTCATCTTCGAAGTTTCACCGTTCTTGATCGTCTCTTCGACGCTTTTAATCCTCGGAATCATCCCACTTTCAAGCGGCATCTATGCAACCAATCCGGACCTGTCCATTCTCTACGCCATTGCAATCTTTGGAATTGCACCAATCGGGGTTTTCTTCGCAGGCTGGTCTTCCAACAACAAGTACACCCTCATTGGCGGCATTCGTTCCGCTGCTCAACTGACGGCCTACGAAATTCCACTGTTGCTCACGCTCCTTTCCGTTGCTGTTCTTTCAGGCACATTCAACATCATCGAAAGCATCCACTTCCAGCACAGTGCGGGCGCATGGAACATATTCCTCATGCCAATGGGCGGGGCGTTGTTCCTTCTCACAATGATTGCAGAGGTTGAGCGCGTACCGTTTGACATGCCTGAAGCAGAAGCAGAACTCGTCGAAGGATGGTGGACTGAATACGGCGGCATGCGATTTGGTATGCTGTTCATGGCAGAGTACATCCGCACCTATGCGGCATGTTTCCTGTTCACTCACTTCTTCCTTGCAGGATGGCACCTCCCCTTCCAAGGGACCATCAGTCAAATCCCCGTTCTCGGTGATGCATACGTCCTGATTCCTGGCGCCATTGTTGTGCTCCTCAAATCGTGGCTTGTGTTCCTTGTCGTGTTCGTTTGGGCCCGGTTCTCCCTCGCTCGAATCCGCACGGACCAAATCTTGGAATTCGGATGGCGAATGTTGCTGCCTTTGTCGGTGGTCCAAGTCGTGCTTTCGACGCTCTACCGCTTGTTCTGGTTCGACCCATCCGGTCTGAGCGACACCGCAGCGGGCGGCAACGCTTGGATGATTCCAGGCCTAGAAGTCCCGTTCCTCCTGCCGTTGCTGACCACGCTTCTGTGGTTAGGCATCTTCTTCTTGCTCTTGAACGATGAAGACAAAGACGCTGCTCCAGATCGAATGTACCACGTGTACACATTACAGCCCGCGGGAACGCACACTCCGGGAAAGGACTGAGGTGAATTAAAATGCCAATGCATCCACACGCACGACCAAATTTCAGAAACCTATTTTGGTACCCGTTCAAGATTACCTTGATCACGGCCCTTCGAACATTCCCTATTTTCGGAAAGCTGTTCGGAAAACGCCTCGCGATGGGCTACCACAACACCGAACATCCAGAATTTTTGAGCGATGGAGACAAAGTCCGCGCCGGAAAAACATCTGAGTTCAACAACATTGAAAATCAACAGTTCGCACCTGACCGAGTCACATCGGACTTGTTCCCAACCTTGTGGAAACCTCAAACCGTACAGTACCCGTACGAACGACTTGAGGAAATGGAGCCTTGGCTCTTCGTTCCGGGGAATTACAACGGACGCATTGGTGTCATTTGGGAAACCTGTACCGCATGTAAGATGTGCGTTAACATCTGCCCGAACGACTGCCTTCACATGACCACAGAACTGCGCGTAGACGTACTCGACAACGCAGAAGGAGAACACGAAGGGCTCGGAGCAGAACTCGAAGTGGGCGGCCATGCCGCAATGCTTCAACCAGAAGTCGTAGCGACCCTCGAGGATTTCAACCTCGCAACGGCTCACACCGACACGCCAAACGAGTGGCGCTTCGCAGAAGTGCTCGACCTTTCTGGCAGCACAGCAACCGTGCGCTGGAACGACTCCGGCGAAGAAATGGAAGTCGAACAAAGTGAACTTCGCGTGGCGGACGATCAAATCGTTTCAGGGCGCATCGACCTCGGCCGCTGTATGTTCTGCGGATTGTGCATGGAGTCTTGTGGATTCACGTCCTTCTTCATGACCAACGAATACGACGGTATGTCCGGATTCACCCGACAAGAACTGTGGTTTGACGCCAGTCGAACCCGTGTGCTTCCAGGTGTTCACCAAGAAGCGGTTGATACCGAACTCGCCAAGCGAGCCAACAAAGAGCGGGACAAGCGAGCCAAAAAAGCCGCTCGGGCCGCAAAGGCCGCTGAGGAGAGTGCTTGAGATGGACGTTGCACACATCGCTGAACTTGGTGTGTTCTTCCTGTTCGCAACCATTGCTCTTGGTGGGGCTTTAGGCCTCATTCTCGCTCAACGCGTTGCTCATTCAATGCTCTCACTCATCTTCAGTTTCATGGCCGTGTCCGGAATTTTCATCTTACTCGGTGCGGAATTCCTCGCAGCGATTCAAATTCTTGTCTACCTTGCCAGCGTTGGGCTTGTGGTGCTGTTCGGTATCATGTTGACACGCCGGCAAATCCTTGAGGAGGATTTCGAATGAAGGTCCTCTCTCTAGCAACCCGAATGGGCTTGCTTGCCCTTGGAATGATTCTCGTTTCCGTGCTCAGCGCCGACGCAGTTTGGGCCGATGCAAGCGAAGACGAACCAAGCACCAGCGGTTTAGCTGATGCCTTGCTCACCGATTGGGCCTTGCCTTTGTTGATCCTTGGTGTTTTGATGTCCATTGCCATGATTGGTGCTGCTTACCTCGTTCGCGATGAGCGGATGGAGAATCTATTGTGGGAATTTGGGGGTGAAGAAGAATGATCGATCCAGCATTGGTATCCGGGCTTTCTGCTCTTATGTTCGTCATTGGTCTCGGTGGGGCGTTCACACGAAAGAACGCCATTATTGTCCTTATGTGCATCGAATTGATGCTTAACGCCGCAAACATGCAGTTTGCCGCAGCAGCCGTCTACCACGGCGATACAACCGGGTGGGTCTACACGATTTTTGCTATTGCCATTGCGGCCAGCGAAGTTGCCATAGGATTGGCGATCTTCTTGGCCATGTATGGGCAGCATGACACGATTTCATTGGACGATGTGGCCGTCCTCAAGAACTGAGGTGAGATGATGGCAGGTTCTACACTTTCAGAAATCGCTACACCCGAAATCACTGAGTTGGCTCCACTTATTGTGCTGTTGCCAATGATTGCGTTCGCAGTCATCCTCTTCCTCGGACGGGTGTTTAACGGAAACCCCACTTGGAAAAACACCGTCAAAGAAGGAGGCATCATTGCGCTTGGTGTCATGGGCGCTGTGCTCGTGCTCTCGCTTCTCCTTATTGCCGACTTCATCGGCTCCGTTCAAGCAGGCCATGACTCTGTGTTCCACTGGTTCACCTCTGGTGTGTGGGACGGAACATCCGCAGGCGTGAGCACCGACAAGTTCGGCTTTGGCCTGTACGTCGACCACATCACTGTGATGTTGTTGTTTGTTGCTGCGTTCTTGTGCCTGTTGATCAACGTCTTCAGCATTGGTTACATGAACACCGATCCAATCAACGACAACCGAAATCACCGCTTCTATGCAGAATTCACGTTGTTCTGCTCTGGTATGCTTGGCATGGTTTTGGCAGATTCGTTCCTTTGGTTGTTCATCTTCTGGGAAATTATGGGTCTCTGCTCCTACCTGCTCATTGGATTCTACTACGAACGCCCGAGCGCCGCATACGCTGCAAAGAAGGCGTTCTTGACCACCCGCGTTGGGGATGTTTTCCTGATGATTGGCCTCGTGATGCTCTGGGATCTGTTCGGATCGCTTGATTACACCGTCGTGTTTGACACAGCCAACATCGAACAGGTCGCCGAACATTCAGCCGGAACCCTTCAATGGGCGCTTGGTTTGATGTTCATTGGTGCGGTCGGTAAGTCCGCTCAATTCCCGCTCCACGTTTGGCTGCCCGATGCTATGGAAGGACCTACCCCGGTTTCCGCTCTTATCCACGCTGCGACCATGGTCAACGCAGGTTTGTACCTCGTCGCTCGTATGTTCCCATTCTTCGGTGCAGAAGCGCTTCACGGCGACCTTGCAGACTTGGCTTACATCATTGCCGTCGTCGGTGGTATTACCGCCGTGATGGCCGCTGCTATCGCCTTTGTTCAAATGGACCTCAAGAAGGTCTTAGCGTACTCAACAATGAGTCAACTCGCCTACATCTTCACCGGCCTTGGTTGCGCCCTGTACCTGGCCAACACGCTTGACTGGCATCACAATGACAAAGACCACTACATTGTCATCGTTGCTTTCGGTGCTGCTTTGTTCCACCTGTTCAACCACGCTATGGCAAAAGGAATGCTGTTCATGGCCAGCGGTTCAGTGATTCACGAAGTGCATCATGCGCACCACCACCTGCACCACCATGACGGCCATGGTGACGACCACGATGATGATCATCATGACGAGGAATTCGATGCACAATCCATGGAGAATATGGGCGGTCTGGCTTCCAAGATGCCAATTACCGCCACCGCTATGCTCGTTGGTTCTGCTTCCATCATGGGGCTTCCACTCATCGGCGGCTTCTGGTCCAAGGAAGGCATCATTGCCAACGCTTGGCGAGTTGCTCAAGACGATCCGCGCTTCCTTCTGCCTGCTATGTGCGTGTTGATTGGTGCTGGAATGACTGGGTTCTACATGTCACGAATGTGGCTCAAGACCTTTGCAGGCAAGCCGAACAACGAGGTTGCAGCGCATGTCGGTCCAACCAACAACTGGATCAAGACACCATTGTTCATCCTGACCTTCGTCAGCCTCTCTTCAGTCTTCTTGGCTGGTATGGGCTTCACTCATTGGGCTCCAGATGAAAACTATGCGTTCATGCAAGAGAAATCCCTTGTTGACGGCATCATCTACGAAATGGAACACGCCTTTGCGAATTCAGATGCCTACTTCTTCATCATCACCTACATTGCAATTGCAATGGGTGCGGTGGCAGGCCCTGGCCTCGCTATGGCCCTTTACGGCGGGAAACTCGAGGAGGGCGAATCGGCTAAACCATGGATGACGCCCGTCATCAGCCTCAATGCATGGGTCATGAATCGATTCAACTTCGACAACAGCGCCTTTGCTGAATCAACGCTTGCTGTGGCGCTCCAGAATCGATTGTACATCGATCACTACTACGATATGGCCATGATCAAGATTGTAGCAGGACTCTCCAATAAGGCAGCACAAGCGGATTCAGATGTCATTGATGGAACCATCAAAACCATCGAAACAGGCTCTCAATCCTTGTCAACCGTTGTCCGCTCTTTGACAACAGGCTCGGCTCGAGATTACATCCTGATGGTTGCCGTTGGTATGTTGGCGATCTTCATGCTCGTATGGGGGGTGGCTTGATTGTTCGAAGCTGGTACAGATTGGATTTCGATGCAACTTGTTGGTTTCCCAGTGGTCGCAGGTATCGTCCTGTTGGCCTTTGTCGCTAACGCAAAGAAATCGACTCATGAAAAATTGAACAACCCGATCCGGATGGCGAGTTTTGCCTTCTCCATTGGCCTGTTTGCTTACACCACTGCAATGTTCTTCGACGCCTTTGCGGACATCACGACCTCCGGTCTAGCGTTCAACGATTACAAGTTCCAAGACTCCTACGAATGGTTCCCTGCACTGGGCATTCACTGGACCGTTGGTTTGGATGCCTTGTCGTTCCCAATGGTTTGGTTGACCACCTTCTTGCTCCCAGTGACCATCATTGCAACCTGGCATGAGAAAAACGGTGCAACCTACTTCCCAACGCTTTTGCTCATGGGCGGCGCTCTCATTGGCGTCTTTGTTTCGCTTGACCTGTTCATGTTCTATGTGTTCTGGGAATTGACGTTGATTCCAATGTTCTTCTTGATTCTCAACTGGGGCGGCAAAGACCGAAAGTATGCTTCTCAGAAGTTCTTCATCTACACCTTCACGGCGTCCGTTGTGATGCTGTTGGGCCTTGTCACCCTGTACTTGATGCAACCCGAGCAAATTGGCACGGGCGGAAAGTACGGCACCATGACCGGGCGAACCTTTGACATCCCAACCCTCGTTGAACACGCAACAGCAGCCAACCAAAACGGCTGGTTCCTTGGTGAAAGCATGCAGAAGGTGCTCTTCGTTATGCTCATGCTTGGCTTCCTCGTCAAGCTGCCTGCGGTACCGTTCCACACTTGGCTGCCCGATGCGCACGTTCAGGCCCCTACCGGTGGCTCGATGCTGCTTGCTGGTGTAATGCTCAAGATGGGCGCATACGGTATGTTCCGTTTGCCACTGAGCATGTTCCCGCATGCGTTGCAACACTTCCAACTGGCCTTGATGATCTTCGGTATGGTTTCTCTTGTTTGGGGCGCCATCGTTTGTTTGGGTCAAACCAACCTCAAGAAAATGGTCGCTTATTCCTCTGTGTCTCACATGGGTGTCATCCTCATTGGTATCGCAACCATGCAACCGATGGGCTGGGCTGCTGCTTTGTTCATGATGTTCGCTCACGGCATCATCAGCCCAATGCTGTTTGCAGTGTGTGGCGCTTTCAAGCATCACTACCACAGCATGGAAATCGGCGCTATGCGTGGCATGGCAAAGCATTCGCCATGGCTTGCAACATCGATGATGTTCGCTTGGATGGCTTCACTTGGCCTTCCGTTGCTTGCAGGCTTCGTCGCTGAATTGATGATGTTCATCGCTTTGTGGTACTTCATTGACCTCCAAGGATGGAGCGTCTTGTGGATGATTGGGCCAGCCTTGGTGTTGGCGCTCACTGCGGCATACTACCTTTGGTCGATGCAACGCACCATCTTCGAAGGTGGCGATGAAACTCAACCACCGGCTTCCCTCAACGGCGATGTTGTTCCTGACATCACCAACGAGGAGAAAATGGCCATGCTCATCCTCGCAGCCTTCACCATCTTGTTCGGTGTCATGCCGTGGATTGGCCTTGACATGATGGATGATTACTGCAGGACGTTCTTCGAACACATGATTTCGAATGGCATCTTCAAGGGAGGTGCCTGATATGGAAACAACACAAGCCTTCAGCTCTGAGTTCTACACCGCTCTGTTGCCCGAACTGATGTTGTTTGCAGGTCTTCTTGCGCTCATCATAATCCCAAACCTCGGAAAGGGGACGTTCAGAATCCCCGGCACACAAATCCGTTTGCCTTGGTTCATGGGCGGCGAGCGCTACGCCCTCACCAGCAACCCGCACCTACCTGCATGGATTGCAACGATCACCCTCACAGGAGCGTTCTTTGCAGTCGGCGACTCACTTCGAGGCGGCATTGATTCATTGCTCGTGATGAGCAGTGATGCTGATTCAGCCAAAGAATTGCTCATGATTAACGGCTTTAGCCGAGTCTTTGAACTGATCTTCTTCGGTGCTTTGGCGCTTGCATCTTTTGCCAGCATGAACCGCTTGAAGGTTGAAGGCGTCGGGGCTAAACTCGATGTTGAAAAATTGTACAACAACCGCCGACAAGCCGACTTCTACATCCTGATGCTTACCTGTGGCCTTGGTATGTCTGTCGTCGCCCTTGCCCAGGACCTGTTTGTTCTGTTCATCGGTCTGGAACTCGCTTCGTTCTCCACCTACGTTCTTGTGGCCTTCCTCAAGGAAACCAAGGCAGGTGCTGAAGCCGGTATGAAGTACTTCATCGTCGGATCGGTCGCCTCTGGTGTTGGCTTGTACGGCCTTTCAATGCTCTACCTATGGGCGGGTTCACTGCAATTCGATGTACTTGCAGCCACCTTCGCAACCTCTGGCACAGAACCGTTGCCACTCATCGGTATAGGTTTCGTTCTTGTTGGGTTTGGGTTCAAAGTGAGCGCAGCGCCGTTCCACTTTGCAGCGCCAGATGCTTACGCAGGAGCCAGCAGCCCAGTTGCTGGAGTTCTGGCAACAGCAAGCAAGGCCATGGGCATGGTCGGATTGATTCGTATGCTGCTCATTGTTGCAGCCCCCGAGTCCTCTGAAGGCTCTGCAGTGTGGCTTGTCTGCCTCGGTGCTCTAGCCGCTTTGACCATGACATGGGGCAACCTCGCAGCGCTTGGCAGCACCAACCCCAAGCGAATGTTAGCGTACTCCTCTGTTGCCCACGCTGGTTACATGCTTGCAGGCCTCACCGCCGTTGGTGCATGGACATGGGACCCAAGTTTCGCAGGCAAAGAAGGTGAAGCCGCCTTGATGGTGTTAACCGCTCTTTTGTTCCACATGGTTGTCCTTGTGGCGTTCAAACTCGGTGCCTTCCTCGTGCTCTCGATCTTGGAATCCGATGGCGACGCCTCCCGCTTGTCCTCCCTTGGTGGTTTAGCCAAGCGAGAACCTCTGCTCGCCTTTGGCATGTTCATCTTCATGATTTCACTCGCAGGTGTTCCACCAATGGCAGGATTCCTTTCCAAGTTGCTGGTGATCATGGGTATTGTCAACGTCGGTGTTGGCACTGGAGCCGAATCACTCAGCGATTTCCATTGGGTCTGGTGGCTTGCACTGTTGATGGTGTTGAACTCCGCCATTTCGGTGTTCTATTACCTCCGAGTGGCAGTCGTGATGTTCTTCGACGCTCCAGAAGAAGGCCGAGAAGGCCCTCTGCCATCTGGTTGGCAAGTGCGAACCTCAATCTTCGCCTGTGTTTTGGTAACAATTCTCGTTGGGATCTTCGGAGATTCCATCCTTGAGATGTGCCGCAGCGCAGCCGAGAGCTTGACCACCAACTGGTGAAACGCAACAGGTGACCCACTGAGGGCCATTCAAGGCCCTCTGGACGGGTGCTGTATTCAAGAAGGGTAGACCGCAGGACATCATAGGTGCAACCGTATGGGTCGTCGTCGTGAAGAAAAAGTGGATGTTGAAGAACTAGCTCGGCTTGAATCGCCAGAGGGTTCCTCAGCAGGCAAAATTCGCGTGAAGATGCCCAACAAAAAGGTCAACGAAATGTTCGCTCTCGCTGAACAAATCCTCGGCGGACGCCGTGTTACTGTTCTCTGTGCAGACGGGGAAACTCGCATGGCACGAATTCCAGGAAAAATGCGCCGCCGACAATGGGTTCGAGATGGCGATTTGATCATCGTTTGGCCTTGGGATTTCCAAGACGCAAAGGCGGATGTGAAGCACCGTTACACCAAAACTCAAGCCATGTACCTCTCGAGAAAAGGGGTTCTGCCTCCAGATGTTGACATCTTCGGCATGAACACGGCCGTTGATGATGATGACGAACACGATGATTTGTTCGGAACCATGGAGGATGAAGAAGACGACCTCTTCGGTGCAGCAGACGAACCTGCAGATGAACCAACAGAAAGCGACGAAGACGACCTCTTCGGCGATGACGACGATGATGACGACGATTTGTTTGGCGACGCTGACGGTGAAGAAACCGGAACCGCTTCCGAAGAGTCATCAGAGGAATCATCAGAGGAATCAACAGAAGAAGCCGCAGAAACAACTCCCGAAGAACCATTTGTCGCTGTTGAAGAATACCCATCTGAAGACGATGGCTCCGATGATGACGGTGATGAAGAGGATCTCGAAGACCTCTTTGGCTGAACCAATGCGATGGGCCGTGCATTCCCAAAGGTGATGTCATGGCAAAAGACAATTGGGACGAACTCCACAACAACAAGCACAATCGTTTCAACCGTAGGAGTCGCAAGAAGAAGGGCGGTTCCAAATCGAAATCTCGCAATCTCGATGACGAATACGCCGAGTCTGAAGAAGACAAGTTCCTCAGCACCCTCGCATCAAAGCAAAGCACCTACGGGTGGATGAAGGAAGACCGCCACAAGCGAATGTTTCGCGACATTGAAACTAAAATTCAAGGTGCAATGGGCACGGGAACTTTCGATTGGGTTGATCGTAGGGTCTTCGACCAGGTGTTTGACCGATTGACCTTGATGTCCTTGTACAAACTCATGAAAACGGGGGTCCTCGATACGCTGGATTATCCAATTGCCCGTGGCAAAGAAGCACACGTGTTCCATGGGACCGACATCGATGGCAACGAAGTGGCAGTCAAAATCTTTCACACCTCCAATGCCGTGTTCAAAAACCTCGTTCAGTACATCGAAGGCGATCCACGGTTTGGAGGCCTCCGGCGCAGGCACCGGGATTTGGTGGACATTTGGGTGCGAAAAGAACACAGGAACCTCTCTCGTCTGGCTCGCTGGGGTTTGAACGTACCAAAGCCACTCGGTATTCACAAGAACGTCTTGGTCATGGAATACCTCGGCCACGCTACAGGCTCCTCGCCAAAGTTACGGGAAGTCCACATTGAAGAGCCAGAACCTGTGTTTGAAGACCTGCTCAATTTTTTGGCTGTGGCTTGGCAAAAAAGCAACCTTGTTCACGGTGACTTTTCACCGTTCAACATCCTTTGGCATCGCGAACGAGCAATTGTCATCGATGTGGGTCAAGCTGTCGTTCAAGGTCATCCCAAAGCAGAGGAGTTCCTGGTTCGAGACGTCACTCGTCTCGTTGAATGGGCCAATAAGAACGGCATTGAAGTGACCTTGGCTGAGGCTATGTACGAGGTGTTGAACATGGACCTCGATCACGTCAAACAGATTGAGTTTGATGATGAAGAAGAGTGATCACTCTTCTTCCCAGTGGACTTGCTCATCTTCCGCCAAGATCATCATGGCTTCGACGGCTTCAGTGTCTTCTGGGTTCACTTGTGAGGCCTTCATTCTCCGTCCTCTGCGTTGAGATACATCAGCAAGACCTGGTACCAAGTTTTCGAATCCGCCAGCGGCTGGCACCGGCTCGTGCTTAATTTCGATGGTGTCAAGACTGCGGTTGGTCAAACGAGAGCGTCGTCGATCCCGTTCGAGGAAGTTCAACACCGTTCCGTGTTCAGCGCCACCAGCCAGCATTTCTATGGCTTGACGAGCTGCAGCGAGTCCTTCTTCCTCGCCGACCAGAACAACCGTGGAATTGTAAATGGTGATTTGCGTGTCGGTGAGGCCTTCAATCAATTTGCGTATTTTTCCTTGGCTACCGATGATTCTTGCACGGATTCGTCGTTGCTGGTTTGATCGCTTGCCAACAAATGAGCGAATGTCGACAAGTTCGAAAAAGTGGTCATCCTCAAGCAAGCGAATGGCTGCCTTTGGAGCCATGCCTCTGCCGATGGCCTTGATCACATCTGGGAACTTCATCGCCTTGACAGGGTCGTATGTGCCCGGCTCGCCCCAAACCACTTCGACATCCCCGGTTTCAGAATCGATGTTGAATGAGGTGCATCCTGCAGCGTAGCGCAAGGACTTCGCAGTCGCCCCTTTCGCTCCGATAAGCACCGCGATGCGGTCCATTGGGACACGAGGTAAAGGTTGTCGCATGGATGAGGGTGCGGCCGACCTCTTTTCAAAGTCTTGTACGGCGCTGGAAGACGCCGATAGCCCCACCGATGAACAGAAGCAAGAGCAAGGAAGGCGCAAATGAAGGGACCAATCCAGGTGAACCAATCGATGCTCCAGTGACAACCAAGTGGTTGTTGTTGTTGCTTTCATCGTACTCATCGATGACGTTCAGGTAATCGATTACAAGCCGCAAATCATACTGACCAGTTTGAGGAACCGTGTAATTCCAAATGAGGGTCTCAGTGCTGTCACCGAGGGTTCCCGAAGGCAACGTTCTGGCTTCCATTACGGTCCAACTTACGGAAGCAGTTCGGTCGGCTGGAGCTGACTCGAGCCGCACGACAATGCTGCCACCGTAGTCTTGATTGCTCTCAAGTACGCTTGTAATGGTGACGTTCCCGGAGTTTTCTCCCGGGCGGACAATCAGGCGGTCGAGGTTGGTTTGGGAGAGGTTCCATGACAAATCGAGGCCTGGAAGAATTTGGAAGGAACTCGGGTTGGAAGCGTATTCATTTCCTGCTTGGTCGACAACAACCGCTCGGAACATCAAATGCTGTCGGGACTTCGTAGCCCAGTTGGAGATCGCTACTGTGGCGTCCAAGCCCGTTACGCCAAAGTCCAGCCAGCGTCCGGACAAATCAGGTGTCTGGCCCACGCCGTTGGAATCGAATCCATACTGCATGTAGGAGGCGGTGAGGTCGAGACCAGAGCCGTCATCTTGGGCGTTGAAACTCACGTTCGCAGGACCAACTCGGCTGGTTGTCAGTTCATCGACCACCCATCCGCTTGCTTCAGGTGCAGTCTGGTCGACTCGGATGGTGACTTGAGAGGTTGGGCCCGTGTTGCCCGCTCTGTCAATCGAGCGGAACTCAACGGTGTGATTTCCTTCAGCGAACTCAAAGGTCGTTGAATCGGTTGTAACGGTCGACCAGGTCGTGCTATCGGTGCTGAACTGGCAGGAGGCGACACCGCTGCCTTGCCCGTCATCGGCTGCCGTGATTAAGCCTGTTACGGTCACTGTGCCGCTGTTCTGCCAATCATTGCCCGTGCCAACTGTGATCGCTCCAAGGCTAGGTCCTGTACGGTCAATACCAATGAACATCGTTTCGCTGGAAGAGAGCCCAGAATCATCATGGATGGTGAGGCGCGGGTTGTAAGTGCCTTCGTTCATGGCGCCGCTGGCCCAGTCCCAGCCGTAGTTCAGGGATGAAGGTCCGTCGTTGGTTGGAGCGCCTGGTCCTGGTGCATTGGCAAGCGTAGCGTAACTCAAGTCGTCATCGCTTGCACCCCAGCGGAAGGCAATTGCTTCGTCAGCGTCAATGCTGAACCACGCTCTGTCGTTCGCTGAGTCTCCGCTGCCAACATCGGCGTTGAGGGCGGTGAAGATTGTAATCAGCGGCACTTGGTTTGCGATAGAAAAGGCGTCAGAAGTCACAACGACGCTCTCATTGACGTCATCGTCCCAGGCTGTTGCTCGGAGGTTGTAGGAGCCGTTTGCATGTGCGGTGGTATCGAAGTAGGTCAACCATGGGACGCTGGTTAAGTTTGTGAGGCTCGTCCAAGAAGTACCATCAGCAGACAATTCAACCAGAATCGAGGAAACGTTTGCATCCCCGCTGAGTGAGAAGGTTAAGAGGTACTGGCCGGTGATTGAATCACCCGTAGATGGTCCGTTTGAAAAGCTCATCTGCAAGTCGGAAGAAGCCGACATGGCCGTGTTTTCGTGCAAGTCGATCGGAGCAACATCACGGGCACTCCATAGAGGAGCAGCCACCATGCCCAACAGAAGAAGCACGAGCAACGATGTGACCGCCGTCCTTCCCATGACCCCTTGACGGGCGAGGTTGTCCTTCAATGCTCCCCTATACCTTCTGTTCCAAGCCGCAGATTAACGCCTCTTCAGGGGGTTCCATTCGTCGAGGTATGGCGCACACTGGCAGATGCACAAGGCGCCTCATCCATGCGATTTTTTGGGTGTGTTTGAGATGGGTTCAAGTGCTTTGCAGGGCCTCCATCTTTTGTATGGCGAACTCATGGAAGGCACTTGCTGCAATTCTCTTGCTCGGATTGGCCACCTTGCCCCTCAATGTTAGCGCAATCCAAGTGGGCGATATTCAGGCTTCAGCCGAAGGGGTTTCGTTTTCCCCATCCGCTCCTAAAGCAGGGGATACCGTCGAGATTTCACTCTCCCTTTACAACAGCGGGGAAAGCTACGCCACGAATGTCGAGTATACTTTTTACCGCAACGCACTCGGTTCTGATAACATCATCGAACAGGGCCGAATCGACATCGAGTCGGAAGCAGTCGAACAAGTTTCGACTCAATGGATCAACGTCGGTGAAGGTGAACATGAAGTTGTGATTCAGATTGAACACCCCCGTGACTCTGGAATCATGGCTGATTTCTATGTGCCATTCACCGTGACTGGCCTTCCCAACCTCAAGGTGACAACGCTTGAGGTTTCACCCTCGACCGGTATTTTTGCCGGCGATACGGTTACCCTCTC
>Ga0257106_1000495_pt1 | contig 23258 bp, 16 predicted proteins | sample LP_taG_3_FD_190177 | JGI IMG/M metagenome (GOLD analysis project Ga0257106, IMG submission 190177) | Marine microbial communities from Northeast Subartic Pacific Ocean, Canada - LP_J_2011_P26_10m | ecosystem: Environmental > Aquatic > Marine > Oceanic | place: Canada: Northeast Subartic Pacific...
GCTCTCAGTGCAAGGAGTGCGGTGGGTCACAAATATGCGAGCACGGTCGTCAGCGCAATCAGTGCAAGGAGTGCGGTGGTGCATCAATCTGCGAGCACGGTCGTCAGCGCCAGAAGTGCAAGGAGTGCGGTGGGACATCCATCTGCGAGCACGGTCGTGAGCGCTCTAGGTGCAAGGAGTGCGGTGGGTCACAAATATGCGAGCACGGTCGTCTCCGCTCTCAGTGCAAGGAGTGCGGTGGGTCTGGAATATGCGAGCACAGTCGTCGGCGCACTACATGCAAGGAGTGCGGTGGGGGATCAATATGCGAGCACGGCCGTATACGCTCTACGTGCAAGGAGTGCGGTGGGTCACAAATCTGCGAGCACGGTCGTGTACGCTCTCAGTGCAAGGAATGCGGTGGGGGATCAATCTGCGAGCACGGTCATCGGCGCCCTCAGTGCGAGGAGTGTCGATAATATTTGCGTCGGTGAATTTCATTCAACAGTCGTCTACGTCAACCCTCACCTCTCTCGTCATCGCTTGACGTCCCCCCTGTGCTCGTCCACCACCTTGAGCACGTCATCGATGACCCTCGACTCGATGACCCCAAAGTCGTACGCGTTGATCAGGTGCAGCGTGAACAGCCTCCTGAGCGCCCGGTGTCCCGCCAGGTCTTTTCCCTTGAACCTCGCAAACGCCTTGAGGCAATCCGGAATCTCCCGATCGGCGCACGGCCGGAACCGACGCACGAACACGTTCCAGTCGTGCATGAACTTCTTCTCCAGCGGCGCCACGTCCTCAAAGTCCGACAGGTGCCTCAAATCCTCCTTCGCCCACGCGTGCAGGTCGTCGTCGTCGTCGCTGTCCGTGTTGACCTCGTCCGCGTTCACCGGCGAAACCATCGGCTCAATCGGGACGCACGTCTTGGCGTGGTAAAACGTCCCGGGTGGACCCACCCCGCCCCACTGCGCCTGCTTCTTCGGGTCCTCGGATATGTCGTAGTGGGACCCGATGATCCCTTTGCTCCAGTTGCATTTTGTGGGGCGCTTGGCGGGCGGCTGCGACCCCGCGGGTTTGTCGGGTTTGTCCCGTCTGACGTACGGGCGCTTTTGTAGTGGCGCGTCCTCGTCGGCCATCAACTTGCGCTTATCCTTGCCGGCACCCTTGTCCTTGTCCTTGCCGCTCGCGCCCTTATCCTTGTCCTTGTCCTTGCCGCGCACAGCTGTGTCGGCACCCTCGGCACCCCGGTCCTCCGTGACAGCCTCCATGAGAAAGTCGAGTCCCGGCGCTTTCACTCCGGATACCTCCGTCGTTTTGGGCTTCTTTGGACGTCCCACGTCCCGCGTGGACCACTTCTCCATCTTCTTGTACCGCCGCGGCGCCGCCCGTGTGACCTCGTTGAGGTCCCGCGTCTTGCGCCTGTGGCGGACGCGCTCGTCGTGCTCAAACACGTCGTCGTCGTCGGCGGCGGCGCCGGTGGTCAGGTTGACGAAATTGGTCGGGCTCGAAGGGTCGCCGCGTACGCGTACGTCGTCGTCCGGCGGAGGTACGCCCGCCATGTACGCCGGGCCGATGGGCGGGCGAGTGGGCTTGGGCTTGGGCTTGGGCACGTGCAAAACCTTTCCCGCGGCGGCGTGGGCTTCGGTGAGAATCGACATGTGCCCCCGCAGCTCGCGTATCATCGAATCCCCAGCCTCGATCTCCCTCGGGGTGATACCCAACTCTCGCGCCAGCGCGACGGGATCGACGTCCTGTAGCCTGTGTTCGACCCACGCGCGGATGACATCCTTCCGCGGCGGGAACGGCTGGTGCTGTTGATGTCCTTGCTGGCGCAGTAGGAGCTGTTGCAACTGCTGCTGCTGTTGCATCTGCTGCTGCTGTAACTGCTGCTGCTGCAACTGGTGCGTCGGGGTCATCCCCGCGAGGCCCAAACCGTACGCGGCGTTCGTGTTGAGCCCCGAGATTCCACCCGCAAACGCGCCACCGCCGAGCCCTCCGAGCTGGCCGCCGAGTTGAAGCCCCTGCTGCATTCCCAACTGACCGCCGGGCCCTTGGTTCAGCATGAGATGATTCAGCAAACCGGGATGGACCTGCGGGGTGAGAATGTGGTTGATGTCACCGACGAGCCGGTGCCTGCCGGCGAACTGCTGGTGCCGGTGCCGCTGAAGCTGCTCGAGTTGGTGCCGTTGAATCTTGAGTTGGTGCTGTATCTCCGCCGCCTCCGCTCTTTGCTTCAATTGCGCCACCTTCTCAACCTCTTTGTCTATCCTGCGCCGATAAGGCCCGCGCGGTCCAGGCGCCGATACCGACGCGTGATGTTGCGATCGCTGGTGCTGAAGCCACCTCGGCATGCGGTAACGCGTAGACGCGTACACAAACTCCCGATCCGCGCACGTCGGAGAAACATCCTTTCGCACCACGCCGCCGTCGCCGCCCACCTCGTGGTGGGTCATCTGCACCTTCGCCTTGGACTGCACGAACCACCCGCCGTGCTTAAAGAACCACTCACTCGCCTCTTTCCTTCGCGCCGATTCCTTCCGCACCTCCCCGGACCCGTTCTTAGATCTGACTTCCTCCTCGCTCCGGCACACGACGTGCACCCGCGGGTCCGCCTCGTTCTGAACCTTTGGTAAAAACTCAAAGTTGAACGCGTCGTGGCACGCCTCCAGGTGCCGCGACATGCCGTCAAAGTCTGCGTTGACGCACAGGCAGAACGGGCACGTGAACCCCGTCGTCAGCTCCGTCTTTCGCATCTGCCGCCCGTGGTACAGGTAGTGGAACACGACCCGCCCTTTAGCCCGTTGCTCCCCGGGCAGCTTCGTCTCGGGCTCGACGTTCCGCGTCGGCGGGACGTGGCGGCTCAACTCAAACTCCACGAACGGCACAGCCTGCGCCTCCGCATCGGACATGTCGCGGGGATCCATCGACGCACCCTTCGACGCAGCGACCACGTCAGTTTCACTCATCCCATCGAAGACGAGCTCGACGGATTCGTAGCTGCCGTCGCCAAACGCAGTCGTCGTAAAAACGTTCCTATGAATCGTCCAAGGAGAGTCGGACACGGGCGGGTACGGCTGGATGACGTGACTGCGCATAACGTCGGACTGCCCGGTGGGGTTCCGCACACACGATCCGTCCGGAACCGCGGAACAGAACGACACGCGCACGCGGGCGTTCTGGGGAATCACGCCCAGCGCGATCCCGTGTTCCCGAATGCCCTCGTCGCCCTCCTTCGGTCGCGCGTAGAGCGTGCACTTGTTTCGCGTCGGGTGCGATGACCCGCACAGCGCGTCGCCCAGACCCGCGAGGCCGTCCCAGGTCACGAACGCCACCCTCAGTTGACCCTCAGCTGGTTTCTCTCCGGGTTCACTATCGACGTACCGCGACAGTTCCGGGTGATCAAACACTGCGTCGTAGTAATTCTTCTCGTCAAACTCACCGCCGGGAACCACCTTTATCCGTCTGCACTGCAGCGCGGTGACGTTCACGTAAGGAGCGTCCAAATCTTCGTCGTCGAACATTCGGTCGTCCGGGTTAAGGGCCTCGTCGTCGAACGATGGATCGACGCGACCGGTCGGTTGGCTCGCTTTGGAAAGATCCGACCCCGTGAATTTAGCCGGCGAGGATCCGTCGGGCGATGCGTGCGTGCTCTTATCCACCGAGTCACCGTTCGCATTGGATGATGGGCTCTTCTTCGCGTCCGAGCCCTCCGTGGCGGGCGACGCCGCCGCGTCGCTGGACGCGTCGACTGCGATTGGCGCCGCAGATTCCTCTTTCTCCTCCGGCTTGGGATTAGATTTGGGAATCAGACCCAACCACTCCGTCCACGGGCGCTTCTCCACGCACAACACCGCGTACACGACGTCGACGTTCGATGCGCGTCCTCCTCCCGGTCCATCGCTGCGTCGAAAAAAATTGGACGATTGGGGAACGGCGCGTCAGTCGGCGAAGTTTGACGATGCATTCGGGGTTGGAAAGGGGTGCACCGGTGCCTTTTTTTTTGAACGGGCGTGTCGATCCGCCTGGGAGGCGCGCCGCGGCCGGCCGCGCGCGCGCGATCGACCGCGAGCGAGGTTTTGGCCGCTCTCCGTGCGGGTGCATTGGATCGTCGCGATAAAAAAATCGGGAGTTTCGTGCGTGAGGGCGCCGCGCGGGGCGCGCGACTCGGACCGCGATCCCGCGGACGGGTTTTGGTTTCCGTCGTCTGAGGCGCCGGGTGGGTGTTCCGTGCGGCTCACCTGTGTTCAGCCCGCTTCGGGTACCTGCATCGCACGCGAAGCTCGAGCCTGCGGGAGTTTAATCGCGAGTTCCGTGAGTTACGTGAGGGCGGCGGTGGTTTCGTGGGAGAGGGATTCGGCGCGGCGTCGCGGTAGTACACACTTTCCGCGCTCCCGCCCGGGAGGAGGAGGAATTCGGCCTGGGACACGGCGGACGCGGGATCGATCGTGGCACGCACCTCGACTGTTTGTCGGCGTCGTCGGCGCCGTTTCTGATCGCGTGCAGCTTCGTATACCTCACGGTACGCTTCAGAAAGAGCGGCTGCGGGGCAAAAGGGGGGCATCGTCAGGTGTCGCGCGACTATCGGGTCTAGGGCGGGGCGTCCAGAGCTAATTCCCGAAGGAGAGGCTTCCGCGGGGCAGATCGGCGCGACTCGCGGGCACACTCACGTTCTTTCGCGCCCTGTTCTTGATATGGTTGTACACTCGAACCTACGTCGGGGGGAACGAAATGGTCAGGTTTCGATCGAAGCGCCGCGCGTGGACTGGCGGACCGCGCCATTCATGCGCCGCGGCCGGCTGGGTGATTTGGGAAAGACGCGAGGGAAAAACCGGCTTCGCACCGGCTCGACGTATCGCTTGAAGGATTCCTCCGCGGAAGCATCCGCCGGCGCCTCATCAGCCCCTTTGGATGCCATGACGCCTCCACGCACGCGCGAGCCGGGACCGGAACCGCGCCGTCGCCCGCGCGTTCCTCGTTCGTTCAAATCCCGCGCGTTGTGAAAAACGTGACCGCAGACCAACTCCAGTAAATTCGGAGTTTTCCCCTCCCCTTGTCCAGCCCTTCGCACGAAAGGTCACAATCGTATCCTCGATTTGCCCAATGGCTGAGGCAGGATGAATCTTCTAGAAATTGTTCGGGTAGTTCAAGCAATTGGCCATCGAGGGTCGGGGTACAAAAAAATGGCCATCGACAAAAATAAATGCTGGAGGTTATTTATTTTAGGGATCGCGAATTGAGGCGCCAATCGGTGGCCGCGACTGAAGACAGACAGCGACGGGAGATCGACGACGACACCACTCTCCAAACGAGCATCCATGGGTGACCAAAGCATGGGCTCCCCGTCCCGCTCCGACGGGTCCGCTCGCTCGGCGCAGGATCCAAAGCCGCCCGAGGGAGACGAGGCGAAAGCGAGATCCTCCGCGTCGTCGCCGATGCGCGAGGACGGCGAGACCGACGGGGACGACCGCGTGGTGCGAGTGTCCAACCTGACACGGATCGTGAACCACAAGCACCTGGAGGAGATCTTCGCGCACTACGGCGCCGTCGAACGCGTCGCGCTGGAGAGGTTCAGGCCCGACAAGGGTGACGAGAACGGCGGGGACACGTCCAACCTTCGCGCCGGATTCGTGCAGTACGTACGCGCGGGCGACGCGACGAACGCGATGTCACACATGGACGGCGGACAGATCGACGGCAAAGACGTCACGCTCATACGCATCGCCGCCGTCCCGCGCGAGGCGCAGCGACCCAACGAACACAACAACGACCGCGGGCGCCAACCAAATCATCGCGGCGATCGGGGAAACCAGGGAAGCCGAGATCATGGACGTCACGGAGCGCCTCCCTTCAATGCACGCGGTCGCGGCCGCGGCGACCGCGAACTCTACCACCCCGGCGGCGGACGCGGCGGACGCGGCGGGAACGACAGGGGACCCGGACGCGCGGGCGGCTACGAGGAAAGGGACCAATGGGGCGATCGCGACCGAGACCCGCGAGATTCACGCGGTCCGCGCGGCCGCGGTAGGCCCGAACCCGCGCCACGTGGCATGGACTCCCGAGCCCGCGGCGGACCGCTCAACGACCGAGGCAGGCACGACTCACGCGATGGCCGCCGCGGGGGGCCCGGGGGACGTGGGCCCGGCGGACGGGGTCCCGGCGGACGCGGAGGCTTCGGGATCGATCGCCGCCGGTCGCCTCCGAGGAACAACCGAAGCCGGTCTCCGTTTGGCCGCCGCGGTGGTCACGGGTACGGGTACGCGGACTCGCGGAAGCGGAGCAGGAGCCGTGGGTACGGCGGGCGTCGCGGGAGGAGTTACTCGCGGTCGTACTCGAGCCGGTCGCGGTCGCGGTCCAGGCGCTCCAGGAGCCGGAGCCGGAGCAGGAGCCGGAGCCGGAGCCGGGGTCGGGGCGGCGGCGGCGGCGGGAGGGTGGGCGGGAGCCGGCGGAGCAGGTCGCCGCCGCCGCCCAACCGGGGCGGTGGGGGCCGGGGCCGGGGTCGTTCGCCGTCGTCGAGCAGCAGCGGGAGCAAGAGACGGCGACGCAGGCGAAGCTCAAGCTCGTCGTCAAGCTGAAAAATGAAATGCGAAAGTTAACCGAAAACTCGAGTTTTGTTTGGCGATTTTTCAGCAACGATGCGCATACATGACGAGCACAGAACTTTTTCCAAAACTCTCGGTTCAAAAACGCGTGAGAAGGGCGCGTTCAACAACATCCCCAATCCGTTGGCCTCTTCCGCCTCGCGTCGGTTACCGATCTCGGGTCGGCCGCGCCCCCACCGCGGCACAACTCACCGCGAGCGTGGTCCCGCCGCGATTCGACGACGGCGTTGGGTCTTGTCGCTCGATACATCGCGTCCAGGGTCGCGTCACCGCGCGTCGTCACATCGCACCGGCCGGGTTCCATCGGAGCCGCGGGTGTTGGGATCGTTTTTTTGTGGACGGTAGTGAAACTCAAGGATGGGCGGGGGCGCGCCGCTCGATGTCGGCGAGGACGGCGAGGAACGGGCCAAGGGCGAGCCCGAGGTCCCGTATAAGAAGGAGAACATCATGGGTATGGTCAAGGCGCGAGGCGGCTGGCTCACCATCTTCTTCGTCGGCCTGGTCCTGGCGGCGCTCGTGGTTGAGCAGTTCGAGCACCTGCTCCAGGCGAACGTGGAGCTGAGCTACTTCGTGCCGCTGCTCATCGGCCACGGCGGGAACACGGGGAGCCAGTCCGTGGCGACGGTGATCCGCGCGGTGGCGATGCGACAGGTTGGCGTGAGGGACATGATGCACGTCATATTTAAAGAGTCCATCGCGGGCTTCCTCATGGGCCTCTTCCTCGGCCTGGTCATCTACATACTCGCTATCTACTGGAACGGCCTGGAACGGAATATCGGGCTGGTGGTGTGCATATCCATGCCGCTGGTGTCCGCGTGGGCGAACATGCTCGGTGGGTTGTTGCCCCTCATGTCGGTGTACCTGGGATACAACCCCGCGGTCACATCCGCGCCACTCATGACCACCGTGGTGGACAGCAGCGGCCTAATCATCTACTTCATGGTTGCGGCGGCCATCCTGAAGTTCAAAGACACGCCCGACGAGGAAACACCGCTGGAGAGACTCATCGTGGACCAGGCTAACCCGATCGGACGGAAGTTGCTCGGGCTCGGGTGGTGAGAGGACGCACGAGAGGACGCGGAGGATGTAACAACCGCGAGAGAGGAGGGAGAGCCAACAAAAGTTGTCGACCACCGTCACTAAGAGTCTTATGACAAATAGCTGTATTCAATATGATTGTCGTTGCCGTGAATCGACGCGCGGGAGTGGAGGAGTGCGCTCGAGAGGTACGCCGCGGGCACTCACGCCACCCACGTGCCGTGCCGCATCGACGACCCCGAGACCCGCACGAGAGCCCCCAACGCCAAAAAAAGCTGGTCTCATCAATCATCAGACAGTCATCTCTATGAATCAGCTGAATATCTTCCCGTCCGTGTCAAAACGAGGAGCCGCCCGTCTCTCCCGCGAGACGGCGCATCCACCGCGCGCGCCCGGCCCGGGATCTACTCGACGGCCGCGTGTGCATCACTCGAAGAGAGCGGCGTGCGCGCGCGGGCACACGAGCCGGCGCACGCGAGCCGGCGCCCCCCCTGGGTCGCCAAATTGAATTTTTTTTGACTGCAACTCCGAGCGGGCGTTTTCCAGGAACCCGGACTTGAGAGAGAGGAGGAAGGGATGGAGGGTTCGGGACGCCGGCCCCCTCAGGGTCGACCGAGTCATCCGCAACCGACGTGCATGGACGTGATCGTGAGTGAACCCTTCTGAACCCCGCGCGAAACCGCGCCCCCCGCCCGTCTCTCCCCGTCATTTTTTAAAGGAAGCCCGCCGGTCGGTTCGAGGCCGTCCCCGCCCGTCCCCTCGCCGTCCCCCCAGACTCATCCCTGACCAAACCCCGCGCCGTTCTCCCCACGTCCTCCCCACCAGATGACGATATGCTGCTGCGCATCACCCCGGGGCGCGGACTCCCCAGGCAGCAGGGACAGCTCGCTCGACGGCAACGGCGAGCGCGAACGGTTCAACGCCGGCACCCCGTTCCTCCATCGCCAGCTCCCGGACGACTACAGGCCCGCGGGGTACAAGGCCCCGCCCATGCCCTCGCCCCTGACGCAAACATCCGACGCATCTGCATCCCCCGGTGGGGAGGGAGGCACCGGGACCACGGGGGCATCGAGCGACGGCGACGGCGACGGGCTGGAGTCATCCTTGCTCGATAAATCGACCAAGTCCAACCGGTCGGACTCGAACAGGGCGGTGGACCACGACGACGTACTCGTGGAACGACGGAAGAGCGTGGACGGCAGCACGTGCGGAACCTCGCCGTCGCTGTCAGGTCCGCACACATCGCCGTCCAAGCATAACCCTAAACCCAATAAGACTTCTTCGAAGCGCGGGCATCACCGCACCGGGTCGGCGCCGGTTTTCAGCGGCGCCGTCAAGGATGCCGCCGAGGACCGCGACGCGATCGCTGCGAGGCTGCTCCGTGAGTCGCTTCAGCGGCCGGCATCGCCGGGTCTGCGCGCGGGCCAGGGCGCGGTGAGCGGAACGGTCATCGACGGCGGCCCGAGGGCCAAGGCGGCTGATCCGGACTCATCGCGAAGATTGGCCAGTCACCACCGCAAGTCGATGAGCGCGGCGTCGCTCGCGGATGACGACGCGTGCTGCCCGATTTGCTTCGAGGAGTACTGCGCGGATAACCCGAAGACGCCGCTGGTGTGCGGGCATCACTTCCACCTCGGGTGCATGTTCGACTGGTACGAGCGGAGCGATCGGTGCCCGGTTTGCGAGGAGCCCATGATCGATCTCGACGGGATACTCGTCGCCGCCGCGGAGGACGATTAGCCCACGGCGCCCCTTGGGCACACACGCGAGCACACATAGCGCATACTTTTAGCACACACGGACGTATAAATACGACACACGCGGTTCAACCTTAAAAAAATTTGAAGCGCGCGCGGGAGGGACGCCGCGGCGGAGGTGCTCTCTTGATGACTCACATGAAAAACACGCGTGTGTCGAGGCCCGCAGCCAAAAATAATTTCCAGTCTGGCGGTGTTTTTTGGCAAAATCCCGAGAAGAGCCGGCGGCAAAGTCCGGGGAGCCTCTCTGCCGCGGGCCTTAGGGAGGACGGAAACTTTGGGATCGATCAGTGTCGGTGATGTCGGGAGTCGACCACGGGTAAGTTAAACGCCGCTCGCGCCGAACGCACGGGAGTTCGAAAGACGCTTCTCGAGTGTCGGCGGGCGACGTGGATCACGACAAATCAATCAGCCGCCCTAGAATCTCCGTCCCTTCGCGCACTCCGTCACGTCCTCTCTACTCGCCCGCTCGGCCGTGATCGAAGCTCCCACTGACGTCTCTCTCTCTCTCTCTTCACGTCCAGGCGGGAACCGTGTCCGCATCGCATCTTCGATGACATCGGCGGCGCGTTCGCCATGGGAGCCGTCGGGGGCGGCGCCGTGAACCTCGTCAAAGGGATCTACAACGCGCCGATAGGACGACGATTCCCAAACGGGCTCGACGCCATCAGGCGCGAGGCGCCCAAGATCGGCGGCTCCTTCGCCGTCTGGGGCGGGCTATTCTCCGCGTTCGATTGCTCCCTCGTGGCGCTGCGTCACAAGGAAGACCCGTGGAATCCCATCTTGTCAGGCGCGCTCACCGGAGGCATCTTACAAGTTCGGTACGGATTCGCCTCGGCGGCGCGATCTGCGGCGTTTGGAGGTTTACTCCTCGGTCTGATCGAAGGCGTGAGCATCATGCTCAACAGGATGACGGCGCCCATGCCGGAACAGTCGCTTCCGATGGACGCGGCGGGGGGTTTAGGGCCGGCGCCTGGGGTACCGGCGGCGGCGGCTCCGTCAGCCCCGGTTGAAACGTCTTCATCGCCGCCGGAACCGGAGTCGGGCGGCGGGGGCGTGTTCGGGGGAATGTTCGGGTCTAAATCCCGTTAAACTTAGCAATTGTATTACAAACAACGACGCGCGTACGACGGACGGACATGAATGCGATCAACGGAGCGCCGCGGCGGCTCGTTTCGCCGCCATCTTGGCGTAAGCAACCTGTACACAAACAAAACACGACGTCAGTCTAATTGCGCATATGAACATAAAAATAAACTCACGTGCACAGCCTTTGCAATCTCCTCCTTCGCCGCGAACATGAGCGCCGCAGCGAAGACGGTCTGCGTCGCCTTGGTCCCGAACCCCCTGTAGAACGCGGACAGGCCCTCCTCTTTCGCGATCCGTTGAAGCGCGTCGATCGCGCCGTCGTATCTCAAAGAGGCGTCCGTGCCCTTGGACTGCGACTGAAGCCGGGATTTGACCAGCAAGATTGGGTACGTAACCACTGTGGCGCCGAGCTTGGCGAGCGACGCCGCCGCGAATACTTCCCACGCGCTGAGCTCCTCGTTCGCGTTGGTGTCGACCGCACCGCGTGTTAACCGCCTCTTACGCCTGGCGCGCCTGTACCCGTCGGCGACTGTCTCGTAAAGCGCTGTTAAACAAAAAACACTTACCCGTCAGTCCAATTGCCCGTACAGAAACTAAGAAAATAAACGCACCGTACTGCATCGCCGGGTTGCTGACCATGACGAGGGACGGGACGACCCCTTGCCAGAACCCCGCGGCGCCCCCGTCGTTCCATACCTCGCGCGCGGTCGCGAGGAACCCCTTCATCGATTCCCCTTCGTCCTCGTCGTCGTCCGTCTCCTTGCCCTCAGCGGCCCAGGATGAGCTCAGTAACGATTTGCCACTCTTCTTCTTCCCCGCGCGTCCTCGTCGTCCGCCCGCCGACTCCATCTTCTTCCGTCGCGCCTGCATCCGCGTGGTGATGGTCCATATCGGGATCGTGCACATGACGTTGACGCACCCGGCGGCGGACGCGATGGCGAGGTTGGACAACGGACCCGGGTTGGTTCGTTGCTTCGCTATGTACTTGTTTCGCATTGCGGAGTAGAAGTAGTTGTAGACGAACTGCGACGCGACGGTGCCGATGATGGCGGGCTCGACGCCGCGGTAGAGGGCGGTCACGCCGCCTTCCTCGTTGATGAGCTGGCGAAGCTCGGCGACCATCCCGCGCTTCGGGGTCGGCGCGTCGGAGGTGCCGTCGCGCCGTCCTTTCTGTTTCCCCGCGCGATGCTCGGTGTGCTGCCGGGTGTTGAGCGTCATGAGGGGGTAGGTGGTGAGAAGCGCGAGGAGCGCGCCGCCCGCGCCGGCGACCGCGTCGAGCGTGGCATCGGCGTATGGCTCCACGCGACCGCCGTGGATGTTCGGGACGACCCTGCGATGCGACGGAAAGGACGGTGGACGGTCAGATAAGGCGGGGCGGCACGATTGTTTAACGCTCGTTCGCGAGTCAACAACGAGGTCTCATCTCATCTCACGCGGGGCGGAGGACGGCGCCGGCGTGGGCGGGGGAATCGCGGGGTCGTCGCGGCGCTCACCTCTTCTCCGAGCTGCTCGACTCCATGACGGTACACGCCGGCGGCGCTTAGATCGATGCCGTCGGGGCGAAGGCCACAGTGAGCTCTCGTTAGGTCAAACTAAGTAATAACAGAAGACGGGGAGACGAGAGCCGAGTCAGGTTCACATGTCGCAAATTGACATCGAGGTCGCGACGAGAGCCGTGCACGACGGCACACCCGATGCGGTGGGAATAAATCTACGACGGAAACAACACGCTCCATATACACACCGTCGTTTAACGCTGTTTACGCTCGATATTCAACCTCTACAGCGAGCGCCACCGCCTCGGGTGGAGAGCATTATCCACTTCTATCCAACTTTGTGTAATAAAACTCTCACCTCGGGCGCCGTCTCTCAGGCGCCCGTGCCGTCCCTCAGGGTTCTCCCATACCCCTAATAAGGCGCACCGAGCGCGAACCCCGGGACCCTGTGCCAGTTCCACACCATCCAAGGGTCCAGCCAGCACCCCAACGCCAACAAAACCGCGTGCGCCACGTGCCACCGCACCTGTCAACAAAACACGACGTCAGTCCAATTGCCAAATAAAAACGACGTCATTCAAATTGCCCATACGGAAATAAAAAGAAACGCACCGCCCCGTACTTTGTCCGGAACAATTCCGCCGGAGTCTCGACGTGCCGCGCCGCGAACGAGCTCACGCCGATGGACAACGGCATGGCGATGAACACCCCGACGGCTCCCATGATGGGCAGCCACCCGTTGAACGCGAGCAACGACGCGAGCACGTGGTGGAAGAGGACGCCCTTTCGAAGAAAATCGATACATTTCGGCAATCCAAATCGCACCACGGGCGACTTCTTCCCAGCCGCCGCGTCGCCCTCCTCCTGGTGGAAGTGCGACGTGAACAAGATCGCGGTGGTGGTCAGGCCCACGAGGCACGCCGCGCCAATCACACCGGGCTGCAGCAGAGTCGGCGCGGAAGGCACGCCCATCCACACGCTACCCCCCGGAACACCCGCCGCCTGGAAACACAAAAACAAAACACGAGGAGTCAGTCCAATCGCCCATACGGAAATAAACGGAAATAGGAAATAGAAAAGAATTAAAGAGCATAAACACTCACCAACGCCAGGTAAAAAGCGCCAGTCGCCAACGGCCCGAACGCGGCGAAGCAGATGGGCTCGCCCAAACCCTTGTAACTGAGCCGGAACGGCGGGCCCTGGTACGCGTACCCTCCAAACACCGCGAGACCGAGCATCGCAAGCACCGTATATGCGGTTGAGCCCGCCGCCATAGCCGCGGCGGCGTAATATAAACCCGCGGCTCCGAGTCCGAGGCATCCGAGCGCGATGGCGTGCACCTTGTTCACCGCCGCCTTCCGCGCGTCTTCGCCGACGTCACCGCCCAGCAGCCGCACGACGCTCTCGGGCTTGGTGTCGTCCACGCCCGTCGCCGCGTCCCACGCGTCGTTGGAAAGGTTTAGCCTGAAAAACCAAAAGTGAGTTTGTATGGTGTATGGGCAAACAGTTGGAGAAGAAAAAAAGAAAACTCACCACGCGATGATCAAGCACGCTCCGGCGGTGAGCGCGCCCCACTGCGGCACGTTGACGCAGCCGTACCAGTGGTGGCACAGCGCGCCCGCGACTGCGAGGGGCGCGAGGGCGACGGAGTACATCGGGAGCTTGATCGCTCGCCACCACAGCGTCGCCCTCGTCGGCGCCATTGGCGATTCCCGATTGACGCCGCGATCCCCCTCTGACTCCTCGCTCCTTCTGCGCAGGTCATCCTGGAAGTTGGCATCCATCGCGACGGCGTCGAACGCGGTGGCGACCTGCGCACGGAACGCCTTCTCCGTCTCCTCGTCCACCGCCGGCGCGGATGGGCTTTCCTCTCCGTGACCCGTGGGATTTCGCGAGTCTGCATCTCCGTCGTCGTCATCTTCGTCTGGCATCACGACTCCCTCGACGACGACGTTGTCCTCGTCCGATGCCGTGCGCTCCTCGGACGCGTTGGGCCTGTTCCCCGCCGCGGACGCCGCTCGCGACGCCACGCGCGCGCGGCCACCACCGCCGCGGCCGCTGACGGACACCGGCACGGCGCGGTGGCTGAGGAAACCCGTTCGGCCGCCGAGTTTTTTCAGCGGTGAGGGACGCGTTGGGACGGCGGGGACGTGGCTACGCGCGCGGGTGATGGACGCGGCGGGACGCGACGGGGCCGTCGCGATTCCCGCGAGGGTCACCGCGCTCACGAAGAACGCCGACATCGCGCTCGCCTCGACGTCACGCGCGCGATGTGATTAGGGCACGCAGCGGGCACCGCGGATTTCCGATGGGAAAGTTAACGTCTCTGCACGCGGGTGCGCGTGTCCGTGGCGGCGCGTGAGTGTCGTCACGCGTCGAAGCGAACGGGCGCGTCGCTCCGTGAGGTTCCAATGGGAGTGTTCTCGCGCGCGCGTTGACCGGCGGCGGACGATAACCCTCGGCGTCGGTCGTTATGGCGCGCGCACCGAGGACGGTTCGAGCCTGTATCTTGTTCGAAGTGGTCCAATCTGACCTCCGCCAATCATACGCCGGCATCAGATCTCTGCAGACTTGCAGCGTAAAAGCAACACACACGCGGGTGTTCTCACTGCCAACTCTGTTGTTTGGTTGTTTGGCAAAAAAGCAAAAAAAATCTTTCGGCACTTTTGGCAATTCATTTCCCGGGAAGAGAAGTGCCCCTTCCAAATTCCGGACGCGCTCGGCCGCGGACGCCGACGTCTCCGCGCCCTCGATAACCCCGGACGCGTCCCCCGAATACCCGGCCGGCGCGTTCGAGCGTTCGAGCCCCGCGGATACTGCCCCGGGATTCGACGGGGAACGCCCCGCTTTCCTTCGGTTGTTAATTTCATTCATCTCCGTGAGTGAGTCAGCAACGCGGGGTCAGCATGTCGACGCGCAAGTGCGTCAGCCCGCTGCTCCGGTTCGCCTCGGCCGCGCTCCTGGATGCTCCCCCGAAGCAGATCGCCCTCTCCGGCCCCGCCGGTTTCTTAGGCAGCCGCGTCCTGCAGTCCGTCCTCGACGCGCACGAGCACCGGCGCGACCACGGCCTGGAACCGGGCGAGGTGATCTTGCTCTCGTCATCCCCCGGGCACCTCATGAGCCGCCTGTACGGCCGGTACGGCTCCAAGCGCATGTCCACCGTGCGCGCCACACGGTGCGACTACTACTACCAGCACGACTTCGACAGCTGGAGGGACCAGCTCGGGTCACTCGGCATGGGAGGGCCCAACGCAGTCTTCATAAACCTCGCCGCGGTAAGTTTACTTTTTAACCACGTATAGGCAATTCGACTGACGACGTCGTGTTTTATTTATCATCACAGTTGGCTGGTCCGAGATCGGATCGGCCGGATGCGATGATGGCGGTCAACTACCGCGCGCCCATCGCCGCCGCGCGCGCGTGCGAAGCCCTCGAGTTCGGGCACTGGGTCCAGTCCTCCACGCAGGCGGTCAAGGCGGAACGCGCGGGGCAGGTACCGTATTCGCGGTGGAAAGCAATGGCGGATTACGCGGTACGTTTATTTTTACCCTCGTACGTACGGGCAATTAGATGAATGACGTCGTATTCAACTCTCACAGCTGGCTCGGATCGATCGGCTGCCCACGAGCGTGTTCACGCTGGGTTTGCTGTACAGCAAGGAGCAAGGCATGGTGAGCCAGCGCGGGGATAACATCAACATGGTGGACCTCGCGCTGCTCCCGATCACGCCCATCATGGGTAACGGCCGGGCGCCGTTGCAGCCGCTGGAGGTTGAAGACGCGGCGAGTCGCATAGCGTACGTGAGGTGAGCTTCTTTTTATTACTCCTTATTGGGCAATTCTTTTTATTTCCTCATGGGCAATTAGAATGACGGCGTGTTTTGTTTACAGTTTAACGGAACCCACTCGAAGGCCGGTGCAGGTATCGGAGAGCAGCGGGTACGATTGGGCCAGGCCGAAGATCGACAGCGTGCGGCAGTACACGTGGAGAGCCTACGACGCCGTGGGGCCGGAGACGATGACCATGCTGGTGAGTTTATTTTAATCATCACATGGGCAATTAGAATGACGTCGTGTTTTGTTCACAGGAGCTCATGGAGATGTTCGCCAAGCTCAACGGGCGGACGCTGAATCCGGTTTTCGTCGACTACAGGTGAGCTTATTTTTGGTCATCTCGTATGGGCAATTCGTGTCTTGACGTCGTGTTTTGTGTAACTCTTGACTCTCACAGAAACTTTGAAACGGTGCTCAACGAGGCTTCGCTCGGTAACCTCAACCGGCAGTTCGTGTCTCTGCTGCGGTCGGAGCAGGACGCGGAGCGGCCGATCGTGGGGGTACCGGATACTTTCCAGACGCTTCTAGGCGCCGACGCGACGCTCTTCCGGATGCACGACGGTTTAGCCGCGACGGACGCGTTTGGCAACCCGGAGACTATGAAACGGCGGTACGTTTATTTTAGTCACTGTACGGGCAAATAGTATGAAGTCTTGTTTTTTTGTTGACAGGGCGTTTCCAGTGGTGGCGACGGTGAAGTGGGTTTGGCAAAACTACAAGGTGATCGTCCCTGGTACGAATTTGGTGCTGGAGACGGTGGGGACGTACTTGTTCGGGAAACGGTTCGCGATCGACGAGAACTGGCGTTGGATACGAATCGGCGCGATGGGAACGCTGTTGTCTGGCGTGACGGTCGCGAGCGTGCAGGCGGGGGCGGAATTTTCAAAGTGGTACGCGGAGGCGACGGGCGGCGGAGGCTTTCCCCCGCTCCCAGGTGTCGGGTTCTGACACTAATTCCGATTAACCTTCGAATAATTCCGATTTGTGTCTACTACGTGTCTAACGGTCCATACGCGTCACTGCACGACGCACATATGTCCCTTTTTCGGCGGGTTGAAATACCCGTACCCGTTCGCTGGGCACGGAACCAAGTGACCTATCCTCAGCCGTACCCACGCCCTCTGCGCCGCCCCCGAGTGCATCTCCATGTCCTGCGTGTTATCCCGCCCGGCGCCCCGGAGCATCGGCGTCGGTCCCACGGGGTGATCGAACATAAACGCAGAGGCGTCGTAAACCTTCGCGTCGCTCACCTGTACACAAAACACTTACCCGTCAGTCCAATTGCCCATGCGCATACGATAACCAAAATAACCAAAATAACCAAAATAACCAAAATAACCAAAAATAACCAAAATAACCAAAAATAACCAATTGCCCGTACGGAAATTAAAATAAACTCACCAGCCACAACGATCGTTCGTGCCGGTGACGAATCACCTGGCAGCACGTCAGCGGGACGCTGCTCCGTCCCTGTTTACCCAGGGTATTTACCCCCACCTTGACCTCATCGTCAGCGGCACCCATTGACCAGGATACACGTCGACCCCAGCCCGCGCGGTGCGGGTTGGATGCGGCGGCGGTCGCGATGTCCACCGCGGCGGCGACGTCTTCCGGGGGTAGTCGTAGCGATGTCCCTCTCGGATCCCCCTCGACGTCGCCGGTTGGATGCGACGCCTCGATTGGACCGCCGCACGTGGTGCAGTCCGGTGTGCCGCACCTGTCGTCGCATGCCGGGCACGCGTCGCACGCGCGGATGTCCGCGATCGGGTCGACGACGGAAGTGGCGGTGGTTTCAATCGCGTCCCCGCCGTCGTGGAGTGGGATGTCGACGTCGCCCGCATCACCGCCCCCGCCGCGCCCGTCCGCGCTATCTGGCGGGTCTGCCCCGCCCGTCCGCTCCTTCGCCGTCGCGTGCATCGTCGGAGACCACCGCGCGTCGACCTCCCTCGAGCTCGTCCCGAGCCCCAACCCCTTGACCCCGACGAGAAGCGCCCCGTCGCCCTGAGAGATCGTCGCGGCGACCCTGAATGCCGTCGCGGCGCCGCTCGTCTCCCCGGGAGGCGACGAGGACGCGCGGTGGGACTCCTCCACCGCGAAGTTGTCACGCGGCTTGAACTGCCGCGACCGAGCGCGCGAGCCGCTCCCCATCGCGGCCGCGTCTCACTCCCCCCAAGACTATGAGCCCCGAGGTTGGGCACACGCCAATTTACAAAGTATCGGACGGCGTTTTTTGAAGAGGTCAAAGATTTTAAGAGTACACGACGAGCTAGTCATACGTCGCGCGCTATCATGATATGTACCAATCTCTCGTCAGGCGTCGTGGGGCTTGCGCCAGAGCTCGGATGTCTCGGTCATCGCGCGAACCCGCTGGGCGATGCGGCCGCGCCGCGCCTTCTCCAGCGCCCGTCTGAACGGCGCCGGCACCAACGACCAGAACCCCCGCCGGTCCAACACCGCCAGCACCATCGGGAACATCAGCATCGTCACCCATCCCGCCGTGACGTCCTCCCAACGCCACTCCAGACCCCCGAAGCTGGTGTCCTCCTCGTTCACCCTGATGTTATGGTCCAGCACCGTTCGCAGCGCGACCGTCGCGCAGTGCAGGAACCAGTGCACCGGCGGGCTGACTTGCGGCAAGGCCGCGTAATAGACGGCGCTGAATAAGCACGGCGTGGCGACGGCGTTGTTATTCACGCCGATGCCGTCCAGATAGAGCCGCATCGGGGACTTGCGCACGAACGGATCGCCGCCCATGATGTCGAACATCCCCGCGCGCGTCATCGACTTCATCGTAAAGTACCTCATCGAGTTCATGCCGAACCTCACGATTATCTGGAGGATGACGAACGCGTTGAGGAACAACTCTCGGACCCGCACCTCGCGCACGTTCGCGTTGAACGGCGACGCGAGCGCGAGGCAGCACGCGGCGAGGAACCCGAACGCCAGCGCGGTCCACCTGAACCGGAAACGCATCAAGTCCAGGTCGTCGAGCGCCTGCGCCGCGTAAGGATTCCGGCTCCCGCTAAACTCTCCCCTCATGTCGTTCATCTTCTTTCGCAGCAGCATGCCGCGGCTGATGATGAACACCACGATCCCGAGGAACCCCGCCATGCACCGGAAGAGGTTCTGGGTGAGCGCCAACTCCCGTTGCCGGCTCGCGCGCGTCATCATCGCGTCGCCGTGCCCCTTTCGCCAAGCCGCCATATTCACCGACGCCAACTGAAGCACCCGCCGCCTGAACCGACCGGTCGTGAACAGCGTCAGGGCGTCGAACATCGGGAGGACGACGTGCTCCAGGAGACCAGCTTGATGCGCGAAGTAGTTCGCCAGCGCACTCTCCTGCGTCGTCGGCGTGGTCCGCTCCACCCGCTCCCGCGACTCCCGCTCCCCTTGCTTCAGATTCTCCATCATGATCCTGTACCCCCAAAAGTCCGCGCGCGGTAGGTCCATCACCAAACTCGACAGGTCCGCGCACTTCATGCAGATCACCAGGAGCGCCTCCCGCCGCTCCGGGTCCAGCCGCCTGGCGCGGACGAGCGCCGGGGCCCGATCCGCTCGTTCGCCCCCGAACCGGAGGAGATCGCCCATGCCCCCGCCGCCGTGCGCGCTGCCGCCGGCGAGCGCGTCCAGTCCCCGCGCGCTGTCGCCCTGGCGGAGGAACACGCCGGCGCCCACGCTGCCCCCCGCGAGTTCCTCGACCCACGACTGGAACTCGCCCACCAAGTGCTTGTGCCTCCCCATGTCAGTCGCCAGCACCACCTCTTCAACCAATCTTAAAAAATCCGCGCGGGCGCCCCCTCGCTCGGGGACGCACTGCGCGACCCCATCGGTCGGGTGCGTCACGATCTGCGTGAGGATCTGCACGTGGTAGTGCTCCATCGTGCTCTCCGGGTATAGCCTGTACAACGCGTGCTTCGAGTTCGCCAGGTACGCGTTGTTGACGCCGAAGTGCCCCGCGTCGTGCCCGAGCGCGGACACGTACAGCGCCAAGATTTCAACCTCGGTGAACGGGCCGTGGCCGCAGTCGGTGATCTCCCTGGTCAGGCAGTGCGCCGCGGCGAGCACCTCCTGGCCGTGTAGCGCGCAGTGGTAGGGCATGGCGCCGTAGCTGGCGTACATGTTCGTAAAGAACCGCTTGGCCAAGCCATCGTCGATGCCGAAATGGTCCAGCAAGCCCGCCTCGTGGAAGATCCCGACGCACGTCTCCACGAACTCGAGCTCGTTGCCGTGGTACCCGTTGTAGGGATTGAGGCGGTTCTGGGCGTCGACGCGTGGGGCAATGGGGTAGTCCCACGGGTCGTACGGGTGCGGCTGGGCGGGCATCGCGCGAGAGGGCGTCGGGCGCGCTTCACCGCTTCCCCGCTTCCCCTCGTCGGTTAACCGACCCAATAAACCAAGCTAAAGGAGGGTCGGGGTAGAACAACAGTCCCAGACCGACTTCCCGTGAACGATCGAGCCGCGTTCGGCGCGCAGCTCCTCTATGTGCGCGTGAAGGGTCCGACCCTGGGTGTCGGTGCGGAAAACCCCGGGCCCAAGCGGGTGGAGCGCCCCAATCAGTGCGCGTGTTGAACGAGAAACGACGAACAAACGCTGGGAAAAGAACTAAATCTAGATTTGTCGGTCAGAACTTGGCGCGGCTTTCATTCCCCCTATGACAGTCTCCAAAGCGAAACTTTCATCGGCAACCAGGGTTGTTTGACACGCAAGATGAGATATTTTGGCATTGGGATTTGGTATTTGGTTCAACACACGTGACTGAAAAAGCACTTGTGAGTCGTGTTCGTGAGAAAATACATGTAGTCAAAAACCACAGAGAGGCCAGGATTCGATTTGCCGACCCCGATTCCTCTGGTGGTCGTAAACCGCCCTCCACAGCCAGACAGACGACCGAGAAAAAAAGGTGAGCTCGAAGCGTCGAATCGCACTGGCCCCATCGCGCGTGGCCCAGCGAGACTTCGCGTCCGACTCCCCCGTCGCACGCGCACCGAACGAACTCGCACACTCCGGCACACGTGCGAGCGACGCGCCTTGAGGCACACTCCACTCGTCCGCCCCGATTTCCCGCGCGCGAGCTCGGCGGGACCCGAGAATCCACCCGCCGAGTCCACGACGCCGGTTTTCCCGCCAGGATGAAGATCGACCGAGGCGCCGCGGCGACGACGTCGACGAACGGCCCGTCCCAGCTCGCGGACACCGCCGCGATCACCATTCCGAAGATCGACGTGGACTCCGCCGCCGTCAAGGCGTTGTTGAAGACGGGCATGTCGGAGAGCGAGGAGGTTCTCGAGTACCTCGGCGGGAACATCGCGTCCGATCTCAAGGCGGCCGCGGCCAAGGCGGCGACGCGACGCGATCTGGCGCTCGGGCCCAAGTCCAAGCTCGACGAAACGGCGGTGAACGCGTCCATGGACGAGCTCGCGAGCCGCGCGAAGGCCGTCGCGCCCTTCTGGGTCGGGCCGGGCGTCGACGACACCGCGTCACCTGGGTCGGAGCGAGCGACGCCCGCGCGAAAAAAGGCGGGTGAGACGACGACCGTGAAGAAGGAACCGGCGCCGGCCGCAAGGGCTCCCCTCGCGCCGCCCGCGCCCAAGCCGCCCGCGACGGCACCGGCCAAGCCCAAGCCCGTGTCCACCAAAACGGACGCGCCCGCGAAGCCCAAGCCAACGCCGCCCGCGCGCGAAGCAAACTCTAATCACAAGATGATCCCCAAGATGCCGACGCTGCCCAAGCCGAGGCTTCCCGCCGTCGACGTCAAGCTCCCGGACATCAACATCCCGGGAGTCCCCGAGCTCGACGGCGTCGCGGAGGACGCCATCCGCGCCCTCCGCGTCGCCATGTCCCGCGCGCCAAAGTACGACGACGAGGACGGCGACGAGAAGGCGACCGAAGACGGCGTTCGTTCAACCTCGTGGTCGTTCGCCCCAATCGTCGCCGACGGCATCGACAAAGACGACCCGGACTACCGCGAGATGGTCAAGGAACGCCGGCGCCGACGTGTGCGCAGCGCGTCGCTGCCCCCGCCGTTGACCCCCGAGGAGAAGGAGGCGAGGCGCGTCGAGCGACAACGGCTCGCGGCGGATCGAGCCGAGAGGCGCTTATCGGCGGAGGCGGAGCGCAACGCGGCCGTCGCCAAAAAAGTGGCCGACGCGCTCGCCGCGCCGCCCGCTGAGACACCGTCGTGGATGAACGCGCGGGGTACCGAGATCTTCAAGGCGATCGAGACGGTCGTGTCCAAGCACCCGAAGGGCGACGCGGTCAAGAAGCCCCCGTCCGCGGCCAAGACCGCGAAGGCCTCGGCGACCAAAGGAGAAAAGCCAAACGAGAAACGGACAGCCGGGAAGGATGCGGCGACTGAGAAACCCGGCGCGACCGGGACGGAGCTGTTCGACCAGTACAGCCTCGTCGTTCAGACGAAGCTCGATACGTACGCCAAGCAACTCGGGTTCGCGGATCGCACCCCGGAGGACGAAGCCGCCGCCACCAAGGCTAGGCTCGAGCGACGCGCCAAGGAAATCGCAAAGGCCAAGGGGGCTGCGGACAAGGCCAAGGCTGACGCCGCCAAGCGCGCGGAACGCGAGTTCGAGAAGGAACGAGCCGCCAAGCGCGCCGTCGTGGACAAGCTGGAGAAGGAAAAGAGGGCGGCGGAGGAGAAAACCGAGCGAGCGAGCGAGGCGGCGGCCAAGTCCGCCGCCGACGCCGAAGCCAAGGCTAAGAAGGAGGCGGCCGAGGCCAAGGCTGCGGCTGACGCGGAGGAGCGCAAGAGGCGCGAAGCGTCGCAGCCCAACGAGCCCAAGATTGCCAAAAAGGCCAAGGCGATCGAGGCGAACGCCAAGGCGATGGACGAGTCCATCGCGCGTAAGGTCAAGGACGCCGAGCGCGCCGCGTCCGAGACTGAAAAAGTCTTGAAAAAGCGCCAGAAGGAGGTGGACACCCACGGGCTCGCCCAGCGACAGAAGCTCAACAAGAAACGCCGCGAGCTCGAGCGCGACAGTAAAGCCAAGGACCTCGACTTTGAGCTCAGGCAGCGCAACCTGGAGCGCGAGCGCCGCGTCAAGCAGGACGCGCTCGAGCAGAAGCACCGAGAACTCGAAAACGATCTCGCGTGGCCCGTCAACAAACTCGTCCCAGCCAACGCGTCCAAGGAAGAACGCCGGATCGCCAACCGCGAAGCGAACGAGCGGCTCAAAGCACTGACGCACAGGCGCCGGACGCTGGAACGCGAGCACGAGATTGTCCTTCAATCTTTAACGAAGCGTCAACGCGAACTGGAACGCGAGCGGGACATCGACGTCGCGGCTCGCGAGTCGCGATGGACCGCGCTTCACCGCGAGGACGACGAGCTCGACAGGTCCATCAAGACCGAACACGCGGACGAGGTCAAGTCCCTCGAGGATGCGCGTGTGTCCGCGGAACGAACGAACCAGGAGCGCCGGGAGAAAATCGCCGCGGACATCGCGGCGGGCG
>Ga0257106_1000496_pt1 | contig 23246 bp, 16 predicted proteins | sample LP_taG_3_FD_190177 | JGI IMG/M metagenome (GOLD analysis project Ga0257106, IMG submission 190177) | Marine microbial communities from Northeast Subartic Pacific Ocean, Canada - LP_J_2011_P26_10m | ecosystem: Environmental > Aquatic > Marine > Oceanic | place: Canada: Northeast Subartic Pacific...
TGGGCTACTCACGCGACGAAGGTTCCCGTATCAATTCCGTTCGGTTTTCACACGCGGCGCTCGTCCACCACCACCACCTGGCGCCCCTGGAGGGTCTTGATGTCCTTCTCCAACTGCGTCATCTCCGCCTCTAGGTCCTCCTTTCGGCGCATGTGCGACGGCACGTCCAGGGTGAAGCTCAGCTTGCCGTACGCCTCGTTGAGCTTGCCCCACTTCACCTTCATGTCGTACAGGAGATCATCGCGCTCATCCTCGGACATGGGCCTGATCGGCTGCGACGCCGCCTCCTCCTGCTGCCGCTGGAACTCCGCAATCATCTCCTTCTCCGCGGAGATCTGGGACTTGATGGTGTGCAGGTACTTGGGAACCCTGCCGTAGTCCTTCTTCTGCGTCGCCAGCAGAGGCGCCTCCTTCTTCGGGGGTTTCGCGAGCATCGCCTCCAGGGCGTTCGTCTTGACGAAATTCTTATCGCTCACCAGACCCATCGCCGGCGCCTCGTCCCTCTTGGGCACCGGCGGCAGCTTCTTGGCCTTGGTCCTGGTCATCGTCGAGGCGGCTGTTGGTCCGGGGGGATCGGGGTGTGAATGGGGTGGGACGTCACGGTCAGTGTCTGGATCGTGGTAAACACGCGGGCGACGGAACGGGAAGGGTATGGGGACGCGCGATTCGGCGGATCGCGGTATCCCGGGGCGAACAAAGGGGCGCGGGACGCTTTTGGCAATTCCAAGGGGCAATTACGCACGTGAGGGGAGCTCGTTCGCGGAGGTTCGTCTGAGGAACGCGTCCGTCTTGGGCTTTATCGCGGTCGGACTCCTGCCGAAGGTTCCCGTGCCCTTCCTGACACGGTCACCGAACTCGAACGTCGCCGGATCCACGTCGCCGGGGTACTTGGACCGGTGCATGGCGGGCCTCTCGGGCGCCACGACCGGGCGCGGTATCAGGTCGTAGATTGATTCGCCGGACTGCATGGTTGGAGCGTGAACCTGTGTGCCTCTCCCGTGGTCTCTCTCTGCGTGCACGCGCGTGCCCGTTACCCCGCGCTGAAGCTAGGGTGACCGCTTGGTTTGGCCGTGAGACCTTACCCGCGCCGCGGACAGTGGCGACCGGGGTGGCGCAGAGGAACGTTTGGAGGGTTTGAGTTTCGAGTTCGAGTGGACGGAACTGTTAGTCGTTGGTCAAGACACCGGATTTGGAATTCCTGACTGCTGGGCTGTCTGGTTGTTGTTTTTCGGCCCCGGTTCGCTGTGACGACGGGTCTCTGGAAGTGGCGAAATGGCGGGAACGAGGTCATTTTAGACTGGGAACCTGGGTTTGGCGGTTTGACGATTATTTATCTTTTTGGATATTCGCGCCCTCATGCAACGAGGAGGGGACACAAGGTAGGAGACGCCGGAGAGCGTCGACCTAGCCACCGAGCGGCCGTCCACATCGCCGCCGGTTTCGGAGCGAGCGCGAGGTCGATCCTCGGCGCGGCACCCGCGCGCGAGAGACCCGAACCGGGGCGCGCATCGCGGGGGCGCTTCGCTTAGGGCAACCTCCAAGTGTTACAGATCGGATCGAAGGGGCGATTGGAGGCTCAAGCGTTCGGGGGTACGCGATGTCGTGTTCCGCGAATGCCGGGTTCGGTGTTCAGACCGCGTCCCGCGTCAACGTGCGGTCCCGCCGCGCGCCCCAACCCACGCGCGCGACGGAGAGCCGCGCGAACAGCCACGCGAGCGCGAGCTCTCGGATTCACGTGAGGCGCCCCACTCGGTCGCGGAGGTGCGGCACCGGCGAGCGTTCATCGTCCAACACGAAACTCGCCGCGTACACGTCCACCGAGGCTGACCCGTCCGCGGTCGACCCAGGCCCCGACGGGAACTGGTCGCACGTCGACGCCGACTTTCTCTATCGATCCATCGAAGACAAGCTGGCGTACCTGAGCGACTACGAACGGAGCGAGGTGCACGACGCGACGAGGATGGCGTTCAACGCGCACGACGGTCAGCGGAGAAAGTCCGGTGAACCCTTCGTCACCCACCCGGTCGCGGTGGCGGGGATACTGGCGGACCAGCGCATGGACCACGAGACGGTCATCGCCGGTTTGCTTCACGACACCGTGGAGGATACCGAGTACGTCACGTTCGATTCCATCCAAACTAGGTTCGGACCCGCGGTGCGACGGATCGTGGAAGGGGAGACCAAGGTGAGCAAGGTGAGCAGCTCCGTGAGCAAGCAGGGGACTCAAGCCGCGGCGAGCACCGCGGGGGGCGCGTCGGGTCTTGCGATGGGACCGATGGGACCGATGGCGGCGACGCCCACGCCCGAGCAGGCGCTGGCCGCGGCGGCGAACGTGCAGGCGGACGACCTGAAGGAGATGTTCCTGGCGATGACCCAGGACGTGCGGGTCATCATCGTCAAGCTGGCGGACAGGCTGCACAACATGCGCACGCTCGGCGCGCTCAAGCCCGAGAAGAGGGTGAAGATTGCGAGGGAGACTCTGCTCGTGTTCGCGCCCCTGGCGAAGCTCCTGGGCATGTACAACGTCAAAAACGAGCTCGAGGAGTTGGCGTTCAGGTACGCCGCCCCCGAGACGTACGCGGAGACGGCGCGGTGGTTCGATGAGCTCAGCAAGAGACAAGATCCCGTGGTGAGGCGCGCGCAACAAGAGCTGCAGGAGCTCTGCGACAAGGATGAGTTTTTGAAGCAGGCGTGCGACAGGGTCGAGGTCCTCCCGCGTGCGAAAGAGTTCTACGGCCTGTTCCGCAAGGCCAACGACGGGGTTAAGCCCGGGGAAATCGACGTGAAGAACGGCGATGTCATCAAGAGCCTGAGGAAGAACAACGAGGTGGCGCAGCTTCGGGTGATTTTGCACCTGAAGGGCGACGACGAGGGAGGCGACGGGGAGTACGCCGCCATGTCCGAGGCGCGAAAGATGGTCTCTTCCAGGGTGTGCTACCAGGCGCTCAGCATGGTCCACGCGCTGTGGCCGCCGGTCCCGGGGCGCATGAAGGACTACATCGCCACCCCCAAGCTCAACGGGTACCGAGCGCTGCACACCGTCGTCCTCCCCATCGGGTCCGACCAGCAGGGCGGGGGGCCGGAGAGGCAGGGGCCCATCGAAACTGAGGTTTTCCCGCTCGAGCTGCAGATCCGCACCGTGGACATGCACCGCATGGCCGAGAGCGGCATCGCCGCGGACGGTGAGGTCAAGGCGGCGTGGCGACTGCAGGCGAAGAGAACCGCCAGGAAACTTCGCAAGCAGAGGAAGGCGGCGGGCTTGGACGTCTCGGTGGACGAGGGCGACAGCTCGGACTCGGACGAAGAGGAAGAGGAGGTCAACCCCGAGGAGTCCGTCATGGTGCGGAGCGGCCACGCGAGGCAGGTTGAGTGGCTGAGCAACATCAGGCAGTGGCAGGAGGAGTTCCTCGGCGTCATCACCGCGGAGGAGTTTGTCGACACCGTCACCGGGGACCTGCTCGGCAGGCGCGTCTTCGTGTTCACGCCGTCGGGCGGGGTCATGAACATGCCCCACGGCGCCACCGTCGTCGACTACGCCTTCTACACCGACGCGGGCCTGGACATGATCGAGGCGAAGGTGAACGGCGTCGCCGTGGAATTTAGTTGCCAGCTGCGCAACGCGGACGTGGTCGAGATCATCTCGCAGTCCGCGGGCGGGTACGACTTTGTGGACGGCGCGGGCGAGTCCACCGCGGCGGCGCTCGCGGGTGCGGTGGCCAAGCAGAAGATTGCGCTGCAGACGAAGTTCCTGGACATCGCGCGAACCCGGTCGGCCAAGTACAAGATCAAAAAGTTCCTCGCGGAGCAAGGGGTGAAGCTCGGGGATGAACCCGCGGTGCTCGCGGCGGACGTGGAGATGGCGACGAACATCATCCCCACGTCCGACGTGGACGTCATCGACGACATCGAGGCCACCGAGGCCATCATCGCGGCGGCGCAGTACCTCTCCGAGCGCGCGTCCGCCATGGACGACAAGGAGATCAAGAAGTACTCGCTCGCCACGGTTTGGCTCAGGTGCACCGACCACAACGGGCTGCTCGCGGGCATCTCCGACATCATCACCAAGGTTGGCGGGTGCTCCATCGTCGGGTACGGCGGCGACAGCGCGGATTCCCCGGACGGACAGTTCGACATGTCCTTCACGCTCCAGCTGGATCCCAAGGGGAAACTCATGGCCGTGACTCGCGACGGCGACGCGGATGTGTTTGCGCGGATGGAGGCGGCGCAGCGGAGGCTGATGGAGATTGACTCGAGGCTCACGTTGCTGTACCAGACTTTGCGACGGAACGAGTACGTGCTCGAGTCGGAGCTGCGGAACGGCGAGGACCCAGGACGGGGATGGGCAGCCAACATAGGCCGGCACGATGCTTAAGGAGAGGAATGCGAGGGTGCTATTTGTAGTAGATCAAAATATGGGCCGTATTCCAGGTTACGTATGGTTCCGACAATATGAAGAAGTCGGCGGCGGCGAGTCGCGACAGTAGCCACCGCACGAGCGCGCCTTCGAACCGAAGCGCGAGTCTCGTCCACGAAAGTTCGCACCCGCGCCTCTAGGACGCGAGCGATACCGCACGCCCGCGAGTCGACCCGACCGGCGCGCGCAGAAACCAAACCGCGGCGGCGGCGGCGTCGTTCGCGACTTCCACGAGCGACTCTCGCATCATGGCGGCCGAATCCCGGGTGAACCCCGCGCAGGTCAAGAAGGCGGTGGCGGCGCTCGCTAAGCACCTCGAGAAGGTTAAGGCTGAGGGCAAGGTGCAGCTCTTCGAGGAGGACGGCGACGGCGACCACTACAGTATCCTGGTGTCCACCCGGCGGGTGCCCCAGAAGGGCAGCAACAAGCTGGTGCCGGTGAAGATCCCGCACCCGCTGCTCAACCCCGACAAGACGGAGATCTGCCTCATCGTGAAGGACCACGAGGGCGAGGGTCACAAAGCGGCGAAGAAGAAGGTGGCAGACATGGAGGTGTGCGGCGTCGCCAAGGTGCTCGGCATCTCCAAGCTCCGCAACAACTACAAGCCCCACGAGGCCAAGCGCCAGCTGTGCGACTCCTACGACCTCTTCTGCGCCGACGCCAGGGTCCTCCCCATCCTGCCCAAGCTCCTCGGCAAGTCCTTCTTCAAGAAGAAGAAGCAGCCCATACCCGTGGACCTCACCAAGAAGGACTGGGCGGCGCAGATCAAAAAGGCGGCGGCGGCGACGTACGCCCACATGGGCGCGGGCACGTGCATCCACCTCAAGGTTGGCACCAGCGGCATGGAGGTTGGCAAGGTTACCGAGAACGCCATCGCCGCCATCGAGAACCTGGTCCAGCACGTCCCGCGCAAGTGGTCCAACGTGCAGTCCATCTACATGAAGACGAACGAATCCGTCGCGTTGCCCGTGTTCAACGCGCTGCCCGACCCGGAGGAGGAGAAGGCGGCTCGGGAGGAGGATGCGACCAAAAAGGCGGAGAAGCTGGCGGCGAGGGACAAGTGGAGGGCGGAGATGGAGGCGGAGAGGATCAACACGGACGCACCGCCCGCGAAGAAGAAAAAGGCGAAGAAGTAATCTAGACCTGATGCCCATAAGAGTTACCTTCGAAGGTACCACGTAAGCGACTATGAAGCGTCCGTATTTTGCTAATTTGTCATCGAATATCGCCCCGCCTAGCCCTCGGGCGCGTCTCCCGTCCCTTGCTCCGCGACTTTCTTCATGGCTTCCGTCAGGTTGTTCAGGTCGAATTCCACGCGCTTGATCCACCCTTCGAAGTCCCCAATCTCCCGCAGGTCGTCGTCGAACCCCCGCACGATCCGCACCCACTCGCTCGTCACCCCCGCGAACTTGGCGCCCTTCCGCCGGAGCTCCCTCGCCTGCTCCTCCACGCGCTTCTGGTTCTCGAACACCTCCACCGTCCCGGCGTTCACCGCATCCACCACCTGCTCGGTCAGACCGCTGACGGACGTGAGCGCCGCGTCCCTCGATGTCTCTGTGTTGGAAGGAAAGGGAAAGGGAGCCGCGGGATTGAGTCGGTCGACGATCGATGCGGGAAGGACGGGGAAGGGTAGTTCGGGGGCGAACGGGAGGCACGCACGCACCGACACGCTCCCTCAGCACGGCCATCTTCACGGCGTGCTCGTCCTGCATATCCTTGAACGTCGACATGACGACGCTTCGACGCCTCGGCGAGTGCGGCGCGCGCGTCTCGTTCTGTTCTCTTCTTGACAAACACGTCTACATTCATTCAACACTACGTCTTCAAAACACCAGACCCGCCGACGACCTCGAGGAACGTCACGAACGCGCTCTCCCCGTCGTGATAGGTCGACACCGCGTGCAGCTGCAGGCGGTGCAGCACCAGTATGGCGCAGTGCCAGTTCTCGTGCGCGCTCCACACACCGTCCCACAGCGGCAACCAACCCCGCCCCCCCGCGTCCACCGCGACGCACCGCAGAAAGTACCAAGGCACAAACACCCGACCCAACAGCTGCAACACCGCGTTCAGCCTCCAGTCCAAACACAGCGCGGTCTCCACGCACCCAAGCAGCAACATGTTCGCACCCACGATCGCGAACCGCACGTTCCTGCAGTACAGCATCACCGGCTGCTGCGACCGCCGGTACATGGCGCAGATCAACAGCCACACCAGACTGACCGCCAACGCGACGTTGACCCGAGCGCACCACGCGGCGAAGATCAATGACGTCGACGAGCCTTCCTGTACACCGCGCCACGTACCGTCACCGACCCACCCGATGGACTGGCCCACGAACCCGGTGGATATACCCGCAAAGTCCAGCGCGAGCGCGAGGTCGTGCGCGGTTCGCCGGCGCCACGGCACGCAGTGCAAGGTGACGGATGCCCAGTACGGGACCACGAAGGTGACCACCGCGAACCAGGTGACGGGACCTGGGGAGAGGGTGTGCGCGTCCAGGGCGATGAGGGCGGTGAATACACCCGCGGTGAGCGCGTGGAACCAGCCGCGCATGAGCGGGCGCGCCTGTGTCATCGGAAAGGACGGGCGGAACGGTGAGTGGGGAACCGGGGTGACGGTCACAAATGTTTCCGATGCTGACGCGGCGGTTGACTGAACGGGACACGCGGGCGCGATATCGTACCATGGTCTGGTCCGCGTACTTCTGGTGCAGCCCTATTCGTTTCCAGTCCGCGGCGTCCTTGATCCGCTGCAAACTGCTCGTCCGTCGCTCCATGGGCTTCCCGATCGGCGCGAGCTTCCTACGCCTCGTCGTGGGAACATCGCCCGTCGTGCGCCCACCGTGGGTGGGGGGTTTCTGCTCGCCCCCCGCTCCCATGACGCCTCGACCGTGAGTGAGCCGAACCTACTCGATGTGGTCTTGGTCGTCCCAATGACCCGGGGATTCTCGCCCCCCGCCTCGGGGCTCGCCACGGTGTGTCAGCCCCCGGAGGCGTTGGAGGCCAAACAAAGCCAAGTCGCGCTGGGTTCTTGGATTTGGTTGGCCGACGGTGACCACATTATTTCTCAACGACCCCTTCCTGCAGCCTATCTGCTGCGCCACGAATTTCAAGATCCGCATTTTACCAAATGTTACGACTGATTAACCATACACAGGGTATTTGTAGATCACCGATTCCGCATCTTTGCGGCTCCAACCGTCTTTGCGCTTTTATCACGACAGAGGAGGTTGGTGCGGGATCCCCACTGTTGAACAGGCGCCACGCGTCCCGGTCACCGTCCCCCGGTCTTTCGCCACTGGGAGTGGAGCGTCGGGATGGCGAACGAAGGCGTCGACTGGGCGCTGTCCTTCGCCGACGGCGCCGAGCGAGCGGACGACGGGCCCGACGTGAATGCGCAAGCCCCCGGGCCAGCCTCCACGCAGCGAGCGGGGGCGAAAGAGAAAGCGTCTCAGGAGCCGAAGACGGTGCGCCCACGGACCCGGCCCGTTCCCGCGTGTATCCACCCACGTTCCCGCATGTTTTCACCCACGACGCGCCCCTCACCTTGAACTCGCGCGGTCTCCACCACCCACCCGCCGCGTTCGCCGCGTTGTCGGTCATCGCCCACTTTTTCTCGCGAGGGGATCTCACTCGCGCCTTTTTCCGCGGCGAGGGGGCGTTCCTAAACCGAAAAATTCACCGCTGACCGCGTCCCTCCGTACCCTCCCCATCGTCCCGCAGTGTCGCGTGAAGGGATGCGGCGCGACGTGCCATACCGTTCATGAGGTCCGCGCCCGCGCGTGTGCCTCCCACTGCGCCGCGCTGTACGTGCAGCTCGACGACCAGCCCGAGGGAACCCAATCCAGGTTTTGTTATCAGTGCCACAAGTTCCACACCATGGACGAGTACGTCACCCCAGACGGTTCCTTGCTCCAGCGACATAACTGCTACAAGTCGCAGCAACGACGGCTCCATCGCAGACGAGACAAGAGCAACGAGAAGGCGGCCGCCTCGAAGACAAACGGGGGACGGGGAAGGGGACGGAACCAGCCCAACCAGCCCGGAGCCAACCCCACGGCGTACTTCCTCAGCAGAGCCGCGGGGGTCCAGGCGAGGCGGGTGGCTGGTGCCGACGGTCAGTCTCAGTCGCGGGGCGGTGCGGGTGGTACCGCCCCGGTGACCCCATCGCCGCTGTACGCCACGCAGAAGTCCGGTGACATGCCCCCGCCCCCTCCCAGGCGGCCCAGCGGCGGCGTGTTAATCGAGCCGGTGACGTACGCAAACTACGAGGAGCCCGTGGCGAAGACGTACCAGGAGCTGCTGCCCAGCGCGATGCAGGCGGCGGAGGCGGAGGCGAGTGGCGCGGGGGCGGCGGGCTCGGCGATGAACACGAACCCCGGGGGCGAGGGCGGCGGCGCCGGTGGCGGGGCGAAGATGACGGAGGAGACGATGAGGCGACTTCGAAACGAGGCTGTGCGAGCGCACAACGCGCAGACGCTTCGGTTCGGGTCTTTCACCGAGTCGAGCCTCAAGCCGAGGACGGCGCCTTCGGTGAACCCCGCGTGAGTGAGACGGGGAGCCGCCGTTTTGTACCGATACGATATGACTGGGAGTGGACCCGGGGTTCGCGGTCCAGTCATTTTTTACATCACTCTTTTGTTTGATGACATTACCTTCACTGTACATCCGTACGAATATTCGCTAATTACCGTTAATATATCGTAATTCTATTTCGTGGCCCAAGTTGACCGGTGTTCTCCAAGAAACGTTCCCGCCACACACAACGCGACGAGGGCGCGGCGCTATGGCGCGTGCCGGATATCTCCTCGTGGAGGTATGGCTCGTCGACGTGGAGGCCGTCAAGCCGCGCGATACGTCCGGCGATGACGACGTCGTCATCGTCGAGGACGGCCCGGGCACCTCCCACGATCCCGCCCGGTGGCCGGCGGGTGCCCTCTTCGCGACCATCGAGGACGGGGACTTCGTCGCGAGGGGACCCGGGCATCTGAGCACCGGCGCGCGTATCGGTCGTGGGTTCCGCGGGGGAAGGCTCGTGACCCACGCCGACGACGGGCGCCGGCGATACGAGTGGGCGTGTCGCGGCGGCATGTTGGAGCATCTCGTCGCGCTGCGAGACACACACGTCGGGTCCGTCTGCGTCCTCGCCGACGGGGATCTCGACGACACGGGGACGTCGCGACGGGCGGTCGCGCACGTGTACCTCACGGCACCCCTCAGGCTGTGGCAGCGAGGATCCGCGATGCCCCGGGATGCGAGGACGCGCGCCGCGGTCGTCGCGGCGTTTGGCCACGCGCGGTGCGACTGGGAGGACACATCGGAGACGAAATGGAAGCCTCAACGCCATCACCACCAACGCGCGGGCTTCTGCGGCGTCGTCGGGTGCGAGACCCACGACGCGAAGCGCGGCGGGCCCAACGGATCTCTCCGCGGCGCCCTCGAGCGGCTCCGTCCATCCACGCCCCGCCCGCCTTCAATCGACCGCGCGGTGGACGACGGCGACGTGCCGCACATCGGAGATCTGCCCGAGATGGCGATGGACGCGGTGCTCTCGTTCCTGGACCCGCGGGGATGCGCGGCGCTGGCGTCGACGTGCGTGGGAGCCCGGGTTCGGCTGGACTGCGTCGCCCCGGGGCTCAAGCTCCGTTTGCACCCGCACCAGGAGGCTGGGCTGGCGTGGATGCGGGGCAGGGAGAGACCGGCGGGGTCGATCTCCATGCCGCCGCTTTTGGACCCGGCGTGGATCGGTCCGATGCGTACTCAACCCATTGATGGGACGGACGAATCCATGTCCCAGGGTTCAGATGACCGATACTGGGTCAACACCCTGACTGGGGAGATGTCGACGAACCAACCGGGATTCTACGCGGACGTGCCCGGTGGTTTGCTGTGCGACGAGCCGGGATTGGGTAAGACGGTGACGGCGCTCGCGCTGGTGCTCGCGAGGCGGGGCGCGAGGCCGGCGCCGCCGGATGGCCACCGCGCGAGGATGGACGAAAACACCGGCTGTTGGTACTACGAAGGGATCGCGCGGCTGGCGAATGGGACGGGTGATACGCAAACACCCAATGAGGTCGGCACCCCAAACGCGAGCGGCACTCCAGGGTCGACGTCGCAGGTACGGCGGAGCAAACGGTCGTCGACGCCCGGGGCGGGTCACTTCGCCAAGATCGAGCGGGCCATGTTCCTGCTCGACCATCCAAAGGTGAAACGAAGGAAATCGGACGCGTGGCTCGACGACGCGAACGGCGGGTCGCCAGCGATGCAAACGGAGATTGAGGAGATCGAGGAGGTCAAGGAGGCGGCGACGCCGGCGGGTGACGATAAAGAAAAATCGGTTGAGGACGATCCCTCCCTCCCGCCGCCGGGTTTCAGGCAGGCGACGGCCTCGGCGGCGCGCGCCTCCACGGAACGCGCGATGACCCAGCGCAACGTGACGTTCTTCCAGCAGGCCATCGCGATATCGTCGCACAACGTCGGGAAGGAGGTTTCATTCGACGTTTGCGAGTTTGTGCTCATGAACGCGGGCGGCTCGACGATCAGCGCGTCCGCGCCGCTGAGACTGCCCAAGTTTAGGTTCAACGGCGATGCGCTCAAGGAGGCGACATGGGTACTCTCCTCGTTCGGCTTAACACCCGTGGCTGAGGGAGAGCGGTCGGGGAAGTTTCACCTGGATTGGGCGCCGCCGCCGCTTTTGGATCGAACCTTCGAGCCAATCGCGCTCGACACCGACGCTCTCGAGGAGGCCCTCTCCCTGTCCCGAGGGGGCACGCGAGGGGGCGCGGAGGAGGCTTCGAAGATATGGCTCTCCTCCGCGACGCTCGTGATCCTGCCCCCCGTGCTCATCTCGCACTGGCTCGAGCAGATCGCCTTCACGACGGGCGCGGCGAAGGACGGGCCCTCCGTCTGCGTCGTCGGCGCCGCCAAAGGAAAGTCCGTCGCTGGCACGGGCGAAGCGGCCAACGGGGAGGGCGACGCGTCAAATAGGTGGCTCTTCGGCATCGAGGGCGAAGTGGGTATCGAGGTCGAGGATGATGATTCGTGGACGGGCGTCGGGGGAGCGAGCGCCGGGTCGGTGCGGCGGGCGCAGCGGCACGACTCGCTCTCGTCGTTTCACGGCCTGTCCCCCCACACGCTCGCCAACCGCTGGGACCTGGTCATCATCCCCGTCAACCGCCTGTCGTCCGAGTTCACCAGCAGGGATTCGCCCATACTCCGCGTGCACTGGCAGAGGGTGGTGCTGGACGAGGGGCACCAGCTCGGCGGTGCCTCCACGATCACGGCGAAGCTGTCCATGGCCTGCGCGCTGAGGGCCCACGCGAGGTGGGTCATGACGGGAACGCCGACGCCCGCCACGCTCAAGGGCGCGGGGGTCGGGCACCTGCACCCGCTCCTCGCGTTCCTACGCCAGGCGCCGTACGCCTCCTCGCATCAGCTGTGGATGCAGGCCATCCAGCGGCCGCTCGACGGCGGCGGCGCAAAGGGCGGCGGCGGCGGCAAAGGAAAGGACAAGGGAAAACACGGCAAACAGAAAAACAAGCGCCTCGGCGACGACGAATACGAATCCGACCACGAGAACGACGGTGCCGCGGCGGCGGCGAGCGCGATGAAGGCCCGCGCCGCCGCACGCGCCGCCGAGGAGGCTCGCGCCGAGGCAGCCGCCCGCCTCGGCTCGCTCCTCCACCGCGTCGCGATCCGAACCCTAAAGTCGGACATAAGACTCCCGCCGCTGGAGCGCGAGGTTAAATCCCTGGCGTTCACCCGCGCGCACGCGCTCTCGTACAACGACATCGTGTCGCACGTTCGACGTTCACTGCTGCTCGCGGACTGGGCGGACCCGTCGCACGTCGAGTCCTTACTGAACCCCGGGCAGACGCGACCCGCGATGGAGGCTGTGCAGAACCTTCGGGAGGCGGCTTGCGTCACCGGGGTCTACCCAGTGCACTGCTTCGGCGCCGAGATGGACGAGACCGTGGAGGACTTAGTCGACGCGCTGAAGCAACGCGGGCACGGGCACGAAGCCGCGACCGCCCGGGCGAACGAGCTCCGGTACCCACTCACGGTGGCCAAGGGAAAATGCCAGCGATGCGCCGGGGACGCGTACGTGCCTTTAGTCACGCCGTGCGGTCACCTCTTATGCTGCGGGTGCGTCGCCGTGGTCGGGGACGATGCGGGGCGGGGGGTTTCCAGCGCTCAACAGAGCGATTTCCTGCACGAGACACGTGCGCCGGTTCGGTGTCCCGTGTGCGCGTCGCCGTTCAAGATGCAGGCGCCCGACCCGCGGCTCGATAACCCCGCGCCGAGGCAGGCGGTGCCGCAGGACCTTATCGAGATTCAGCCGTCGTACGTGCAGCTCCCGTGGAGGGTGACCGACGCACTCGAGGCGCAGGGAGAGTCCACCAAGGTGGAGTACCTGCTCGCCAGGCTGAGGGAACTCGGTGCGGCTCCCAAGTTCGTCGGCGACGGGGATGATGCGGTTGAGGCTGAGCGATCGGCGTGGTCCCGGGGCGCGCCGGGTGTTCCGCCCAAGTGCATCGTGTACAGCGGTTTTCGCACCCACCTCGACGTCATCGACCTGGCGCTCTCCGGCGCCAAGGTTAACTTCGCGAACATCGCGCGCATAGGCATGAGTAGATGGGACAAGGACCACGCGCTCGCGTCCTTCCGCGCGGACCCGCACGTGTCCGTGTTGCTGCTGGACCGAGCCGCCGCGGAGGGTCTGGACCTCTCCTTCGTCAACCGCGTCTTCGTGGCGGAGCCGCTGGATAACGCCTCGCTCGAGCAGCAGGTGGTGTCGCGCGCGCACCGCATGGGCCAGCGCGTCGTCGTCAAAGTGGAGGTGCTGGCCATGCGAGGCACCGCGGAGGAGACCTTGCTGGACGTCCAGGCTGAGCTCGCGACGGCGGCGAGGGCGGCGGCGGAGGAATCGAGGGAACGAAAACGCCGGGGTGAGGACGACGATTGGTCCGACGACGAAACGGACGCGGACGGCGAGACGGAGGAACGGGAGGGTGCGATCGCCGCGGCCGCCCTCGGGGACGAGGCGGGGCAGGCGGGTGTCGCCCCCGCCATCGCCGCCGAGGCACTATCGCGGCGGCGGGTGCTGCAGACGCTCAGGCTCGTCGCGGTTCCCGAGCCGGACGGCGGCTTCGGCGAACTCGGCGAACTCGGCGCCGGGGAGGAAGAGGCGGCGGCGAACACGGCGGCGAACGTCACGGCGAACGCGAGTTACGCGGCGGTGGCGAACGCTGTAGCGGCGGTCGATCCCGTCCACGTCGATCCCGTTCAAGCCCCGCGTCAGCACCGCAGGCGCGTGATGTTCGCGGACCCCGGAGACTCTGGGGCACAGGGCGTCGACGCGCCGGTCGATCAGGGGGCATCGCGGGGGGGCGGGGACGTTCCGAATCGGGGACTGAACGCCGGTGACATCGATAACGTCGGGGGTGATGGGTCTTTCCACGCCGAAAAGGACGCCCCGGCGCCCCCATCGGGCGGTGAAGCGGGCGGGCCCGACGCGTCTCGGGAGTGGAAAATTCGCCTCCGAGCGCTGCGCATTTACCTCAGCGCCGCCGCGGCCGCATCTCACGGCCCACCGCAGCCAGACGAACCCACCCCCCCGCCGCCGCACACCATAACGCTACCCAACGGCGGCGACACCACCGCGGCGGAGCTTCGTGGCATCGCCGAGTCAGCGCTCGCGTTCTTCAACGCTTCGCTGGAAATTCACTCGCTGAGCGTCGGAGTTCCGCCCCGGCGCCTCGCGGATACCGACGACGATACCACGATACGCGCCCTGGGTGTACACGACCGCGACGTCGTGAATGGTACACTGTTCGTGTCCTCGGGGGCGGCCGCCGCGTCGCCCCCCGTGCCCGCGGGAGGCGCGAAACCGGGCAGGAAGCGCGCGGCCGGGAAGGGAACCGGGAACGTGCTCGGCGGGGACCCCGCCGCCGCCGGCGTCAGCGGCGTGACTCCTCCCAGGCGGACGGGCGGCGATGAACTGAGCCCGACCGCCGCGAAACGCGTGAAAAAGGTCGGGACGTTCAAGGGGAAGAAGAACAGGCTGGGTTTGAGCGACGATCGCACCGCGGTCGGCGTCGGCGGCTCGGCGGGCGGCGGGGGCTCGGCTTCGGCTTCGGCTTCCGCGGCTGAGATTGCGGCGGCTGAGATTGCGGGACGCGGGACGGGCGAGGGGCCGCGTCAACTGACCGCCGATGACATAAACCGCCGTGTCGCGCGTCGCACCGCGGATCTCGCCGCGCGACAGGCTGTATCAACCGCGGCGATGCTCGCCGATCCCGACGGCGAGGATGGCGACGGCGGCGTCGGCGGCGGCGGCGCCGCCGCGGCCCAGATGGCGATGGATCTCATGCGCGCGGCGGAGGCTTCAGCCGCGCACGGATCCGCCGCGGACCCCACCATCGCGTCGCTTCAGAACGCGTTCCAGGCTGTGGTTCAGGAACGGGCCATGGAGGCTGAGGGTAACGCCAAGGTGTCCGCGGCGGCGGCTGGGTCCGTGACGTTTCAGTCGCTCTCGGACGGCCGCCTCGTGGTTCGGTACTCGGCTCCCGACGTCGGCGCGGGTCGCGTGGCGAGCGGTGAACGGACCGATATCGTCCAGGATCTCCCCGCGCTTCTCCTACCGCTGGTGCTTCGCGTCGTGGCGGCGGATCAGAGCCCGGCGGCGAGGCAAAATCTGGCACCCGCCGCGATGGCGGTTGCGTCGCCGCGGGTCTTCTGGGCCGTCGTTCGGCACGGCGGCGTGGGCGGCGAGGACGGGGTGGGATTCGCGGAGGCTTTGGAGAAACTCGCACCAGGGGCGGCGGACTGGGCGTCCATCGCGGTCAGGGATCGGCGGCGTCCTGAGAGGTACAGCGAGTACGTCTCCCACTGATAGATAGTGCGTCTCCTAACTGAGCCCCGGCGTCGCCGTCGGTGAATTTATGAAATTCAAGAGCTAAAAGCTACTCGTCGCACCTCGTGAGCGCCTCGTAGTGCCCCGCGCCGTGGAACAACACCGATATCCCCCCGTCGTCATCTCCGTCGCCGCTGTACTCGTCCCCGCCGTAGGTACCGATCGACCTGAGCCCGTCGTTTGGCTCGGACACGAACACCTCAATCGGCGTCTTCACCACGTGGGTCAGCATCAAGATCTCGGGCTCCCCGCCCCACGCGTTCGGTCTGCGCATGTCCGCGCAGTACGCGTCAAATTCTCCCTCGATGAACCACTCCACCTCCGTGCGTCGTCGCGCGAGCTCGTCGACGGCCGCGTTCCTCAGCGCGTCCGCCCGCGCCGTCTCCGTGCCGAGATCATCGTCCCTGCCGTCGCCCCCGTCGTTCTCGCGAAGCGCGACCCCGATGGCGACGGAGCGAAAGAGGCATCGCCCGTCGCCCGCCACCGGGTGCACCTCATACCCGTGACCCTCCGCGGAGCGTCGCACCGCGCGCGTCGTCGTCGAGCACCGCCTCGGGAGCGGCCGGGGAAGACCGCACGATGCCGAGGTTGACGCCGACGCCGAGGTTGACGCCGCGCGATGATGATGATGATGATGCTGACGCGCGAAGGCGCCGGGGCGTTGGACCGCCTGCGCGGAGATGACCCTCGCCGAGGCGGAGGTTGCGATGCACACGCACGCCATGTGACTGAGAATCCCCAAGCCCCTGGCGGACGCCATCTCGAGTGCCCTTCTTCTGGCTGCTTTTTCTTGGCTCGCTCGCCCTCTGCCAGTCAAGTAAGTTATCACGTCAGACCGGCGCATTTGTTGATTCGTAAATCAACGTTCCCGCGGTCTGACTGTTTCGAGATCCAGATCCCGATCTGCGACGTCTGGAAGCCGAGCTTTCTCCAGAAACGCCAATTTAGGCGGGGTTGCCGAGTGATGACGAAACTTCCAGATCTTTTCTCAAATCGGGGTGAACGAAAGGTCGCCGCCAATTTCATAGAGTTACAGTCACGCACTTTTGCATGAACCGAAATGACAAACTTTCATTATTGTGACACATATGTTGAACGCAATGAACCAGAAAGCGCATAATTTCCCGATTATGCGCTATGGGTAGTAGTTAGGAACTAGTTATGTAGTCATATGTAGTTGTGTGTCGGCAACCCCCGAAAATTGCGTGCAGCGCTGAGACCACGTGGGACACGTTTTTATGATCTTTTCGGCCCTCTATGATTTTTCCGGCCCCCCGTAGTTTTTGGTCGAGATCCGCACAGGCAAATAGTATTGCAAATTTGCTAATTGGCCATTTAAACGTTGAGTCCATCGGAGCGTCCTCAACGTGGTTTTATTTGTCGTCTGATCCGACCACGGGTTCAATCCGGACCTCTCTTCGCCTTCGGCCCCGACTAGCTGTCGACGCGGTTGATCCCGTCGAACACTCGCGTGACGGTGGAAGGGATCCGGCGGGTAACCTAAGCTCTGACAGAGACTATCGCGACGCCAAGGGCTCCGTCGTCGTGGCGGCCTGCGGATTGCAATTAAATTGAATTAACTCGGTCTTTCGCGTCGCTTCCCTTGGAGCGATATCGTAGACGATGTTCGATCTCCAAAGCGACAGCCTCGTCGGCGTGAGGGTCAACAGCAGCTCGAACGTCATGCTGCTCATCATCTCTACCTCCGCGCAGTCCATCGCCGACGTCAACGCGTCGGCCGAGCGCGCGCTGCAGCACCTGGTGAAGCTCAAGCCCACGGACCCGGTCATGGTGGTGGAGCAGCATGGGTTCCCTCAGACCTTCGTGCCGCAGGAATACCCCCTCGGGGTCGTGACGAACATCGTTCGCGATCTCGGAGGCATGCTGATGACGAAGCAGAAGGGTGACTCGGTGCTCGGGGCCGTGAGCGCGGCACGAACGACCGGCGTCGGGTGCGTTCAACACCCCGAACTTTTGTCGACCCCCGTAGTCGGTCAACCCCCTCCCGCCCCAAACGAACCCCCCGCCGTTCCCTCGTCTCGCGGCGCGGCGTACCCGTATCTAACCATTACACTCGCTCATTATCCATCCGAAACAGGCGCGGCCGTAGTCTCAAGAACGACAACGTGCCGCTGAGCAATCTGCTGGAGGGGCTCAGCAATGGGACCAAAGGGGCAAACGGCGCTGAGGGAGGTCTGTTCCAGGCCAAGCGTCGGAAGGAACGCCTGAAGCCGTTCAAGTTCGGCCCGCCCGAGCTGTCGGAACTGGCCGTCGCGCTGCGAGCGTACGTCACGGCCAAGCGCGACACCAGCGCGCCCGTCACGAGCTGGAGCAACCTCCTCGCGCGCAAGTGGCCGCGCGAGTACGCCCTCAGCAAGCAGGCCAACGGATTCAAGTGCACGGCGCAGAAGGTGCGGGAGGCGATCGACGCGAACCTGATGAACAGGTACGGCGACATCTGGCAGTGGCGCGGGGGCTGGCCCGCGGAGGCTGAGAAGTACCCGGCCTGTGCCATCTGAGGCTGAGAAGTACCCGGCCTGTGCCATCTGAGGCGGCCGAGGGACGAAGAGAAACAAAGAAACACAAGGGAATCGCTCGACTCATAATAGCGCGAGCGGTTGGGCAGTCACCAGTTAACCTGCCGTAACAAAACAGGTACATCATGACCTCCGTTCGTGAAATCACGAACGCACTAGAAGGCACGAATGGCGCGACGAGGAGAAAGTTTGTCTCTCCCGGCGCGCGAGCCGAACGTTTGTGCAGACAAGAGTCCGCATTGTAAGTTGTATTGACGTTCATAGAATCCCACGAGTCACTCATCCGCTCATCGTCGTATCGCGGTGATCTGATCATCGCGGTGCGTCGTCACCGTCATCGTCGCCGTTTCTCACCCGCGCCGATCAGATCGCGGCGTCGTCGTGGGCGTGGGGTCGATTGAGGATCTCGGAGTGGCATCCGCGCTTCCCCCCGCGCTGCCCCCCTGGACGCTGCCCTGGTCCCTAGCCGTGGACACCGCGGGCACGCCACCTCCCCCGGCGCCGTGGCCCGCACTTTCCCTCGATACGCCCCCGCCCCGTCCCCCGCCCCGTCCGCCGCCCGTCGAGTGGAGGCTCCCCGGCTCGCTGACCGAGCTGACCGAGCCGCCGCTTCTCCTGCGCTGGACGCTCATGTACATCCCGCTCTCCCACGGCGCCATGGCGTGCCCGATGCCCATGCCGTGAGGGGCCCCGTGCTTCCAGCGGCCGTGCTGCGGGGACGTTCCGTGTCCGACGTGTCGCCTGTGGTGGTGCTGCACGCCGCCCTCGTCCTCGGAGGTCTCGGACTCGGAGACGACGCTCGGGGTTTGGCTCCCGTGCTCGAGCCTGCGCTCCAGGTACTTGTTCCGCTGGAAGAGCTCCAGCATCTGCAGCTGCAGCCTGTTGACGATGGACTCCTCCTCCACCTCCATGGCGTTCTCGAGCTCCACCTTCTCCTTGTTCAGCCGGATCTTGTCGCCGAGGAGCTTGTCCACCTGCCGGCGCAGATCCTCCCGCTCACCCCTCAGCGCCTCCTTCTCCCTCGCCAGGTTGGTGGTCTGCTTCTGGAGCTTGTTGACGATGAACTCCTGCTCAGCCTCCAGCTGCCGTTCGAGCTCGACCTTCTCCGCGCTCAGCCGCTCGCGCTCCGAAGACAGCGCCTCGAGCCTCCTCTCCAGGTCCCCGCTCGCCTTGTCGAGCTGCGTGTGCTCTCGCGCCACCTGCGCCTCGAGCTCCAGCTTCTCGCGCATCACCCTGTCCAGCCTCTTCTGGAGCGAGTTCGTGAGGAATTCCTCCTCCTGCTCCACCCTCATGAGCATCTCCCGCTTCTCGCTGTTCACCTTCTCCAGCTTCTTCATCAGGTTGTTCGTCAGCGCCTCCTCCTCCTGCTCGACGGAGCGGTGCGCGGTGAGGTTCTGACGCTTGAGCTCTTCGATCTGCGCGGCGTAGGAGCTGGCGCGCGTCTTCTCGCGCGAAGCCTCGAGACGCGTCGCCTCCAGCTGGCGGCGAAGCTCCGCGACGTCATCCGTCGTCGGGTCCATGGCCGAACCCGCGCTGGCTACTACTCTACGTGGAAGGGGCGCAGCCGAGTGAGGGTGGGGCGCGACAATTCTCCGTCAGCTTTGGTTTTCGCGATGGATATTCCTGCTGCTTGATTCCTCGTCAGCCGATCTGTCGACTCATGAATGACTCACGAATGCGGCACCCTCGGTTTTCAAAACCGTGTATTTGCGCAATTCAATTTCAGACGACAGATTCTGCACCCTCCGCTGTCACGATTCGTTGGTCACCATCAAATCCAGGCCCGAACCACTTTCCAAGGCGTCCAACACCAAGGAACCCTTCCGACAACCCACCATGGCCTGCTCCTGCGATTCCAACTGCGGCTGCGCGAACGGCACGTGCACATGTGCCGCCAAGTGCGCGTCTTGCGGCTGCTCCACGTGCTCGTGCGCGGGCTGCTCGTCCACCTGTAGCCACGGCTGCGAGGCTTGCAAGAAGTAGAACATTCGCTTTCTCGCGGTTCCCGGAATGGTTCCCGGGAAAAATATCATTCGGGACGAGCGCGCGGACCGAGCCCGCGAGCGATGTTTTCGCCGCGGACCGAGCGAAAGGGTTCGACCGTGCCGTGGACGTGATGTTCACGACCGCACGGCGCCCATCGTGTAACTCTCTATCTTTGAACTTGTATTAAGACCACCGTCTTCAGACGACTTGTTTTCCATCTCCCGGCTCTTACGTGTTCACTCCGCGGCTTGTTGAGCCCATTTGGTGCCCGGACACGACGCGCAGAATATCCGTTGCCACGCGCTCATCTCCTCCGGCATCCGCGTCCCTTCGTTCCCCGCACAACAGCTCTTCAGGCACCGCCCCGGCGTCTCAGCTCCCAGCATGAAGTCCGGGTTCGCGGAACACTCCCCGGCGTCCGCCCATCCCGCGCAGTTCTCGTCGACGTCTTCGCAGCGCGGTTCCCTCCACACGCCGGTGTCGAACTTGCGCTCGTGGATCCACTTCGTGGCGGTCCACTTCACCCCGCCCACCGTCGGGCAGCTCGCGTGCGTGCTCGCGAGGTCCGACCCGCCGTGTCTCTTGAAGCTGAAGAAGAGAACCGCGTCGCCGCGCTTCGGCTTCACCGATAGCCCCCGGCCGTCGCGCCACGCGCAGTCGCTGAGTTGGTCCTTCATCCCGCGCAGCCGTTGCGCCACCGCGGGTAACGGGTGACCTTGCGGGAACGACGTCTCGCCGCCTTGTTCGGGCTCGTGTAGGAACATGAGCACGGTGGCGATTCGTTTCCCGCCGTTCGGGGACGTGAGCCCGTCCTGGTGGTCCTTGTACTCTTGGCCGTCGTGATACTTGAGGAGCTGCAGCTGCTCTTGGTTGTCGTAGCTGATCTGGCTGAAGTCCTCCACGCGGCGTTCGACGCGGTCGAGGACGTCGTCGAACTTCTTTGGGAGGAAGGTACCGAAGGAGGTGCGAACGTCGTCGAGGACGCTCTTGTCCTGCCCCGTCTTCTTGTCCCTGCCGCCCACCACCGTCGAGCGCTTCAGGTGCGGCGTGCCGATCTTGATGAGGTGCTCGCACTCCTCGGCGGAGAGGAACCCGTGGTACAGGAACGCCTTGGGCTCGTCCGAGAGCTTCTCGACGTGTGGGTTCCCCACGCCGATGTGATCCGTGTCCAGCTCGCTGGCGTCGTATCGCACGCCGCGCTCGTCCGTCGTCACGATCTCCGCCGCGCGGTCGCGCCCGTCGCTCCCGCCCGAGTTTGGCCTCGGCACCTCCCCGAGCCAGCCGATGAGGCGCTCCTCCTCGGCGCGGATGACCTCGGCGCGGACCGTGGGCGCGGGTCCTGGCGAGAGAGCCAGCGCCAGCAGAAGAAGCGCGACAGCGCGTGACGCCGACCGGACGTTCATCGCTAGGAGCTATGTGAACGACCGCGCGGTGCGAAGTGCCGCGGGGCGGATCGACGAATATTGTAAATTACATACCGTCAGTTAGATCAGTAATAACTATGGTAAACCCCGCGGTTGGTTATCAGTGTGTATACACGGACCACGCAGTAGCTACACGATAATACAGTTGAGTAAATATGCCCGAATAAAAAGCCGTATTTAAATAATTACGGTACGCTTCGTACGGACCGTAGTGGGAAAAACAGGAAATCTCATGTCGATCTCCCAGGTTGCATTCGAGGCACCTGATTGGTCGGTTTGGGAAATCGCTGTGAGATCTGAAAAAAAACCTTCGCCTCTCGCCGAGATACCCGCCCGGTGTCGCCATTGCAACGAGCGACTTCGACCCGTCGTCGCGCGTGTCTGTGATAACAACATGCAAGCGGCCGCTATGTCGTCCGCTGTGGCGACCCCGGTGCCCTTCGCGGGTGAGTGAACGCGGCAGAGCCCGCACGCGCCCCCCAACCTCGCCCGTGCAGACGAGCCAATGGCAATCGTCGTGTTATCTATCCAACCAACAACCCGGGAGACCACCGTGCGGTCGGGCGGTGTCCGCGCGCGTGCCCGGGCCGTGTGGGCGGGCGGAGCGATCCTCGATCGTCGACACGAACGATTCGTCCCCTCACCTCGTCTCCCCTCCCGCGTCTCAAGCGAGCGACCGTGTTGGTGTGTTGAAGCTGACCATACTCCTCTTCCCAACCCCGATCGTTCCCGCAGCGCGCCGCTCCCAGACGCAGGGATCCGGCGCCTCCTCCCTCCGCGCGCGCCCCGCTCGCGTGGTGAAGGCGGCCCGGTCCGTCGTTCGCGCCGCCGTGACCGACCCCGACGTCATCGCCGCCCGAGTCGCCGAGGCTGCGCAGATGGAGGCTGATGGGGACCGAGAGATCGAATCCGCCGGGGTCCGTCAGGCGTACCCCCTCGCCGCGGTCGTCGGCCAGGAGAACATCAAGTCCGCGCTTCTGCTCGGCGCCATCGACCCGAACCTCGGCGGTATCGCCATCTCCGGCAGGCGCGGTACCGCCAAGTCCATCATGGCCCGCGGTCTCCACGCGCTCCTGCCCCCCATCGAGGTGGTCGACGGCACCTTCTGCAACTCCGACCCGGAAAATCCCAACTCGTGGGAAGATGGGCTCCGCCAGAAGCTCTCGCGCGACGCCAAGGGTGACGTCGTGACCCGCATCCGTGAGGCCCCATTCGTCCAGGTTCCCCTCGGCGTCACCGAGGATCGCCTGGTGGGAACCGTCGACATCGAGGCTTCGATGAAGGAGGGCAAGACGGTGTTCCAGCCCGGCCTCCTCGCCGAGGCGCACCGCGGCATCCTCTACGTCGACGAGATCAACCTCCTCGACGAGTCCGTGTCCAACCTCCTCCTGACCGTGCTCGCCGAGGGTGAGAACGTGGTGGAGCGCGAGGGTATCACCCTCAGGCACCCGTGCAAACCCCTGCTCATCGCGACTTTCAACCCCGAGGAGGGCGGACTCCGTGAACACCTCCTCGACCGCATCGCCGTGACCCTCTCCGCGGACCAGGTGCTCACCTTCGACGACCGCGTGGAGGCCGTGACCCAGGCGATGAACTTCCAGAACTCCGCGGACAACGCCGTCAAGGAGGCTGAGGAGGCGACGGAGGGTGCGCGCACGCAGATCATCCTCGCCAGGGAGTGGCTCAAGGAGTGTGAAATCTCGGAGGAACAGATTGGCTACCTCGTGGGCGAGGCGACGCGCGGCATTTGCATGGGACACCGCGCCGAGCTCTTCGCGGTCAAGGCGGCCAAGGCTCTCGCCGCGCTCGACGGTCGCAGCAAGGTGAACGCCGACGACCTCAAGCAGGCGGTGAGGCTCGTCATCATCCCCCGCGCCAAATCTGACATGGACGTGCCCCCGCCCGATGAGGACGAGGAGCAGCAGCCCCCGCCCCCGCCCCCTCCCCCCGAGGACAACATGGAGGACGACC
>Ga0257106_1000497_pt1 | contig 23236 bp, 13 predicted proteins | sample LP_taG_3_FD_190177 | JGI IMG/M metagenome (GOLD analysis project Ga0257106, IMG submission 190177) | Marine microbial communities from Northeast Subartic Pacific Ocean, Canada - LP_J_2011_P26_10m | ecosystem: Environmental > Aquatic > Marine > Oceanic | place: Canada: Northeast Subartic Pacific...
GCATAGTTTCGGCGGAGTTGGAGAAGCACAACAAATCGGATTCAGTGCACGCTTTAAAAGTGGCGTCGGAGTATTCCAAATACACGATCGCTCTCAACGCCCACTTCATGATGTTCACGTACGTAAACGCTCTGAACGGCCACACGACGTCCTTTTCGTCGATGAGGATACCGTTGAAAAGGAAACCGCCGAACCATAAGTTCATGTAAACGAGCATACCAATCAACGGGTTAGTGAAACAAATGGAAAAGACTTGCGCGGCAGCTTCGTACGCCCACAACATCAACGCGTACACCAACAAGACTTGGATGTAATGCGGCGTGTACCAATCGGCCATGCCATATCCGGAAACCGAAACCGCGCACACGCCCAAGAAGAGCATCAACGGAAGCTGAATCAACGCGTTCGAGAAGAGATAAGAAAACGGCCTCAACATGCCATTCTTAATTTCACGTTTCATCGCCGCAAATTCTTCGTTGTAACTAAACACCGCGACGACGCCCAAGGAGGTTGGCACGCCGATGTGCCAAACGAGAAGCCACATTCTAGAAAAGACTTGGTCTTGCTCTCTCTCTCTGGACTTGATGTAAATGATGCCAAAGAAGATGCACGCGTTCAAAAACATGACGGCTCTCGCGACGTACAAAGTCGGATCTCTGAAGACCAACAAACCGTGTCGGCGAAACAAAGTCATCGTCTCGGCGAGCGTGGAGTTGCCCAAATGTTCATTGTTAGAGACGCCGCCGGTTTCCTTCAAATCGTCCTCGTAACTCCCACACGGTAACCCAGTGTACGATTTCTCGTACCTATCGAGGATATCGTCGACTTGTTTCGGGTCCGTGAACTCTCGGTTGACTAAATCGAGCATGAATTCTGCCGGGTTGGTATTCGCCGGCATCTTGTGTCCGATCTTTTCAAAGTACGGCAAGACGTCCTTGGAGGTGCCCAAATACGCGACTCTCCCGCTCGATAACAACATGACGCGATCGAAACCATTGAACACGGCCGTAGACGGTTGGTGAATGGTACACACGATTGCGATGTTCGTCGCTTGCGCGAGTTCTTTCAAAAACGACATAATCGCCGCCGCGGCAGCCGCGTCTAACCCCGAAGTCGGTTCGTCCAAGAACAAAACCTTCGGATCGGTCAACAAACTCACCGCCAAGGACAAGCGTCTCTTTTGTCCACCAGACAAACCTTTCAAGAACTGGTTGCCAACTTTCGTGTCCGCGCAATCGTTCAAACCGACCGTGCTCAAAATAGCGTCAATCCTCGCTCTCTTCTGTTCCTCGGTATCGTTGACGCACAAATCCGCGGCGTAATCGAGCGTCTCTCGGCACGTCAAAAACGCCCAGTGGTTATCCTGTTGCGTCATCGACGCGCAATTTCGCGTAAAAACATCGCGAGTCAAATCTTGACCGTTCAAAGTCACTTTCCCGTAGTTATCTCCTCCCTTCATCTCCATCGTCAAGGCGTCGATCAAACACGTTTTCCCGGCGCCCGAGGGCCCCAAGATGGCGAGCACTTCGCCCGATCGAACGCACCCGTTAATCCCGTGCAAGATTTCCGTCTCGCCGTCTTTCGTTTTTACCCGGTAGCGCACGTCTTCGAACCTGTGTTGTGTAAAGAGAGAGAGAGAGAGAGAGAGAGAGAGAGAGAGAGATAAAAGACACGCGTCAGCGGATGTGACTGTGGGCACCCTCCTTTCTTTGCACATGACGTTATTCCCCAAGTTACGTCATGAACGAACCGACGTGTGAGAAAAAGAGTGCCTTTGCATGTATTTCACGAATAAATACGTCACGAATTAGTATTTATCAACACTACTCGTCGTAAAAGTGTCGTTCAAAGCCCGTTTCGAGATGGTGACGCGACGGAGGAGGAGCACGGTGCGGCGGTCGCGCCAAGATTAATTGGTTTCGGGAAAGCGCATTTTGTGCACCGTTGTCATCATCATCATCGAACGTAAAGAAGACAAAGAAGACAAAGAGGCATTAAAAAACGACGCACCGAAAGACTGAATCCGCTTTCAAGTTATTCTTGGAGCCGAGCACGTCTTGTAAACTCGAGCTCTTCTTCATGTTGGTGTTGCCTTTTTCCACGTCCTCCATTTTTGTTTGTTTGTTTCTTGTGGTTGTAAGTGACGTTATTTTATTTTACACGACAGAACGGTAGACACGACTGGTAAAGTAAGGGGACAGCCACTCTGGGTGAGCCATATTCAGCCACAAACAAAAGAATACGAAGGAGTGTGTTTTTTGTGCGGTCAAAAATGAATATCTACTACGCGTTGTTAGATGTTAGATGTTCTCTTCTCAGGAGCATTTATTACATTAAGATTCATACGCATCTTACCCTTTCCCTCGTTTTCCTCTCTCATTTCTTCTTTATCTATTCGAACTGTGCAAAACTCTCCTTCGTTTTCTCGTACACTTCCTCCGGCGTCGCGATCGCGTCGACTTTCCTCACTTTCCCCAAGGTTTCGTAAAACTCCACCACCGGCACGGAGCTCTCTCGAAACGTCACGAACCTCTTCTTGATCGATTCCACGTTATCGTCCGTCCTCCCTTCGTTTCGTCCTAACAATCTTTCCAGCATCACCTCTTCCGTGCAGTCGTACATCAAGACGAAATCGCAATCGTACCCGGCTTCTGAGACCCAGGCGTCTCGGTTTTCTTTGTTCCTCGGGAACCCATCGATCAGAAATCGATTCGATTTTGAATCTGCCATCGCAGAGAGTAATAGTTTCACCGTCACTGCGCTCGGGACAATTTTCCCGTCTTTGATCATTTGTGCGACCATGTTCCCATCATCTGTGCCGGATTTCATGTGTGCTCTCAGTAAATCGCCCGCGGAGAGGTGCGTGAAGTTATAGTCGCGGACGATGTTTGCGCATTGCGTTCCTTTCCCAGCGCCGGGGCCACCGAGGACGAAGATGACGTGATTTTTCGGTTGTTGTTGTTCTGTCATGTTGTGTTTGTTGACGATTTTTGTACTACTTATACTACTGCTCGTTGGTGTTGTTTCTGTTGAATAAGAATAACTGCTGCTACTGCTGCTCTCTCCTCCTCTTCGCGCGCAGTTTACGAACGATGATGATGATTTTGATGATGATGAAATCCCCGACGCGTATCCCTCCTCCCTTTGCTGACTTTTAGAAGAAGAAGAAGAAGAAGTAGACACGAACCACCGCAAACACAAAGAGAAGATAACTGTGTTTTCGTTCAAACTCTTGCTATGAGTATTATTAGTATATAATAAAGACGACGCCGCTCTGGGAAAGCCGATGATGCTCCTGCGCATGCACTGTAGTATAAGAAATGGAGACAAAATGTTTCCTTAAGGGGGTTCACCTAGATTTTACACAGCTGACAGCTCGTGCGTTTTTTCGGATGAAATGCGTGACAGGTGTTGTCTCAAAAAAGGCCATTAAAACGCGTCACTGCACTTTTTTTCTCTTTCTCTTCTGGACTCTCTTCTTATTAAACGTAGTATTTAAAAGCGCTGCTTTCTAATAATAAGAGCACGTTGCGGAGAGAGAAAGAGAGTAAGATGATGGCTTCTTCTTCTTCTTCTTCTTTGTCCTCTCGCTCACTCGTCTCTCGTCGCGAACAACAACGCGGTTGTTTGGCTTCGTTGGTGTCGAGGAAAAAGAGGATTCGCCGGAAGCACGTTTTTAATGGCAGCAGGAGTAGTAGTAATAAGAACAACAATATTAACGAAGAAAGAGAGAATAACAACGAGACAAAGGACGGCGGAGACGGTGGTGGTGTTGGTGTTCCAAACACCAACAACAACGGGAAAAGGAACACTACTAATGGGACGACTTCTTCCTCCTCGAGCAACGGCGGTTCTTCCTCCGAGAAACTTTCTTCTTCTTCTTCTTCGGGAGAACAGAATATATATAATCGAAGCAGAGATAACGGCAACGGAGGAGGAGGAGGAGGAGGCTTCGGATTTTCGAAGACTCTGAACGATTTAGCTTTGAAAGCGAAAGATGTATTTGCCCCGGACGCGACGTCGTCGGCGCCGCCGCCGGTGGCGAAAGATTCGACGATGGATCCGCTCGAGGCTATTCTTGCCTGGCATTTAGGTTCGTCCACGTCGACGACGTTGACGAGTCAAGAGGTTTCGGATACGATCGTGAACGAAGTGACGAGTTTTCCAGCGAATAAGTTGGTGAGAGGGCAAAGTCCGTCCGTGGCGATGCATTTGCCGATTCCGTTTATTCGAGCGCACGAGAGAAAGTTTCGAGGGAGGAAAGAGCTGGCTATGGGGAGGAAATCGGTCATGGAGAAAGAGATGACGAGCGGTGAAATCGATGATGTTACGAAAATAGATATCGACGATAGCAACGATCCTTTATTGTCAAACTTACGAATCGCGCTGGAAAGTTGGCAAGAGTGGTCGGCGCCCACCGTGGCGTTGGCGCTGCGAGGAGCGCTGATGTCCGCGAGCGCTTTACGAGCCGCCAGTGGTTTGAGCGGAAAAGGGAGGAGAGAAGGCGAGACGATGACAGTTTTGTTACCGAGCGAAGGTTTAGGTAGGAGCGATTTGAAAAAGTGTTTTGATTTGTTGTGGCCAGACGCGCCGTTTAATTTCGAGAGTTACGGGAACAACATGGTGGACGCGTTAAACGACGAAGAAGAAGATGTTGTGGTTGCGATGAATCAAGGCACGAAAGACGCGTTGAGTGAACGCAAACGAGGTGAAAAGAAAATGGTCGTGTTAATACACTTTGCCGCGCCTGGAAACGATAGCGCCTCAGAATCCGACGGCGAAGCGATGGTCAAATGCGCGGAGACGTTGTTGGAAAAGAACGTGCCTTTCGTCGCATTAACGATTTGGCTCGACGACTCTTTAGCCAAAGCCGTACAATCCGGGAAACCGAAAAAGGAAGAGAAGGAAAACTTGAAGCAACGAATGGAAAAACGAACTCGCATTTTACTCGGACGGTCCGTCAAACGCGTCGAGGCGAAGAAGAAAGTCGATCGCGCGTTTGCGTTGGCCAAGAACGATCCGACGGGAAGATCTCTCGTCGCGTTGGAGGAAGCCATTCGCGAGGCGCAAGCAGTAGGAGCGGTCGCCGAAGACGGCGAGCAGATGTTACGCGACGTTCGTTTGAAAGCGCTCGCGATGGAGGAAGTAAGTTTAGCGAACGCTTTGAAATCGCAGTGCGTGGCGGTGCCGATGGACGAACAGAGGTTAGTCGCGACGTTAGAACGTGCGAGGAAGATTTTACGGCAAAGTTTAGAGTTGGAGAAGGAAAAGGCGCAGTTGTCGAAAATGGTCAAGGAAAGAAAAAGAAAACAGATGCTGAGGAACAAACGGAGAGAGGAACGTCGAGCAGACCCATTTAGCAGCGATGATGACGATGAAGACGTCGAATTTTCCATCGACGAAGAAGACGAAGAAATGACAACGTCGTCCTCTTCCACCTCTTCTTCGTCGTCGTCGTCGTCTTCTGCCACATCGGAATCCGTGGATGTCAGTCAATCAGACGACGACGACGATGATGATGATGATGAAGACGAAGGAAGAAAAGAAAAAATGGTGGTGTCGTCGTTCGATGCCGATCCGTTTGTGAGTAACGATTCGTCCGTAGCGAGCGCGAAAGAGCGAGACGGTGTGATGGTCAAAGAAAGTTCTCCTGAACGCGAGCAATTAGCAACGGCGATTAAGTTAGCCGAGTTTGCGCTCGAAGCGATCGCTTTAGAATCCGATATGCGGAAAACCTTAGCCGACGAAGCGTCGCGAACGTACGATTCGATTCCAACTTTAGAAAATTTGTTACTTCGCGCGACAAATTTAGCCTCCTCGGGTTTACCTTTGACGCAAGAAGGTGCGGCGAAGTTGAACGCGTTGGTTTCCAGAGTTCAGTCGAGAACGACCGCGTTGCAAGAGATGGAAGGCGTCAAAGCCGGTCTCGTGGAAGCGTTGGAGTTGAACTTACGCGGCGGCGATTTAGCCTCTGGCGGCGTCGCCGAATTGGACGTCATGAAACTCGAAGAAGCGATTCGAAGAGCGAAAGCCTCGGCGTGGCCGTGGAAATTAGAAGAAGAAGTCGTCAAAGCGACAATCGTGCTGGAAAAATGGCAATCGTTGCGAAGAGTTGAGGATGCGATCGCTTCGAGATCGAAACGAAACATCAAACTCGCCATCGAAGAAGCCGAGGCGAAATTCACGGCCGAGGAAGATAAGATTGATTTGCGAAGAGCGAAAATTGCTCTGGAAGAACTCGAAGCCGAAGATGCGTTGGAAGGCGGTGATAAGCGTTTGAAGGCGTACTTCATGGCATCGAAAGTTGCGTGGCAAAGCGGATCGGTCACCCCGGAATCCGCGCAAATGCTCGCGACTTTGCGCGAATCCTTGGAAATTACCGCTGCGGAGCACGAACAAGTACAAAGAATGGCGAATGCAAGTTCCTCGTTAGGCGCGGAAGAAAGTAACAAGAAGAAAGCCCAAGATCTCGCGACGTTAAATTCTATGCGACAAAGAACAGAACGCGTCCGGTTCGATGCCATGGCGGGTGTCGGTGTACGCGGTCCAGTTTTTGAAAGCAACAGCAAAGACGAAGCTGGAAGTTCGGGCGTATTTGAAGCGATGACGCAAGAAGAAGAAGAAGCGATTCGAGTGTGGGCGTCTGCTATTCCAGACGACGACGGTGCCGGAGAAGCGGCCGGCTCGTCCGAGTTCAACGACGAAAAAACCAATAACAATAGCACGAGCGGCGCGGATTCGTCTGCGACGACGTGGCGTAAAGTTGGTGATTCCATCATTTACAACGAAGAAGAGGTTATCGGCGTTGGTTCTGCTGGCACGTACGTGTTTAGAGGCTACGTGCGACACACGTCTCGCGCGAGACACGCGGTCGCGGTAAAACGCATCGCCAGACCTCCGGGAAAGAAAGGACGAGAATTGGTCCGATTAGTCGAACGCGAAGTCGAATTGATGACTGCGTTGAACCAATCGCCGAAAGTACCATTCTTCCACTGTTGGGGAATTACAAACTCAAACGTGTTCATCGCGTTAGAGTTGTGTCCAGAATCTTTGCGCGAACACGTCAGTCGACAAAACGCGACTTTAGGAATCGATAAACGCGTCGGATTGTTGAAAGGCGTCGCCAGCGGCATCGAGTGGCTCCACGACGCCTCCAAACCACAAGGATGCATCACGCACAACGATCTGAAACCAGAAAACTTGTTGGTGACGGCAAATGGCGAGGTGAAAATCGCGGACGTTGGCTTAGGCGTCAAATTATCGAAAGAATCGAGGAACGGGTCGAAACACGATCAATATTCCTTGTCCACGTTTAACAAATACGGGGTGTCCATTTTGCTCGCCGGAAGAGCGCCGGAGATTTTACAACGGAAACCGTTAACGCCTGCCGCAGATATATGGGCCATGGGCGTGTGCTTCTTTTTCGTGCTGACCGGCTTATCTTCTCCGTTTGGCTTGGATCCAAACAAACAACCGTCGGACGAAGACATCATCGCTGGGAAGCGAAATCTTCAAATTCTCATGCGAACGCCTGGATTAAGCCCGCGGCGTCAAGTGGAATCGAGACACCTGTTATCGGCCATGTTAGACCCGAACCCGAAAGTTCGACCGACTGCCTCGGAAGTGTGTGCACACCCTCTGTTGTGGAATAACCAACAAACCATGCTTCGCGTGCGCGTGTTACACGAACGCGGCGCATCCTCGGGTAACCAATCGTTGACGAGCGTCTTAGATAAACTCGCGACGTCGGCGATGTTACATCAAGGCAGTTCTGCGGGCAGTAGCGATCGTGGGGCGCTTTTGATGGCAGTAAACATGGACTCCACGGACTGGCAACGCAGAATCGATTCGAAAATTCTCGAGCGAGTATTGAGCCACGCCGCGAATTCGAATCGCAAGAAGATGAAGAGTAACGTCAACGGCGACCACCTGCACAACAACAAGAAACCTACCAACAACATTGGTAGTTCGGCGACAATCACGTCCGCAGCAACCGTCCAAACTGAAGCTATTGGAGTTAAACCGTACGGGAACAACTTTGCCGATTTGTTGCGATTCTGTCGAAACGCCTACGAACACCCGCCGAACGAAAAAGAAATGATTGCTATGATTGACGCTTTAGTGGAAGCCCGGAATTTTGGCGAGGCGATCGATTCGTTGCCGGATGGACTTTTAGAAAAAACGAATCTCAAGCGCGCGTCGAGAGCGGAGAGGAAGGCGTTGTTGGCGGCGTACTTGATGCATTTGTTCCCCGGGTTGGCGTTAGCTGTGCACGAGGTATCTTTGGCTACAGAAAAGATTGCGATCAACAGATGATGATGATGATGATAACTGTTGGGTATGTCTCGTAAAGCGTTGTTTCCTCTGTGGATAGAAAGAGAATTGTTGTTTTAAGAATTATTTGTGTTATAATCGCGCGCGCGTATCTAATAATGAAGTATCTCTCGTTGCTACTAATAATATCTTCTCCTTCCTTTTGTTGTACATACTCAGTAGTGATTCTTTTTCAAGGGTCTCTGTTAACCTCTTCGAGCGATTCTATCGACTCGAATTCATCCACGTACAATTTCTTCGCTCTTTCAATCTGAATTTCAGCGGACGTTTGGATGAAAACCATCACAGACGCTAATACGAAAGCATACGACCCGAATGAACTTAAATCTCTCGTCCATGATCCGTGAAATAACACGAACGCGTCGCTTTTTCCCGTTGAAATCGCCAGCATCGTTCTCTCGAGGAGATCGATGTTCACTAAAATCGCTCCGGCAAATTGGAGCGGTCGCACGCTTCGTTTTGCAATCTTCCCCATCGTGATCCAATTTGGGACAATATTTTTCAACTTCACGGTTATCTTCTTAACCCCTAATATCTTCTTATCTATCCCTTTCGTCGCTTGAATATCCTCCGCGCGAACGATCGTCTCCTCCGTCGCTTTCCTCTCCGCCGAGTCGTCTTTTCCGAACAATGCCAAACCAACTTGAAACGCCACCAACGCGATCGACGGCAACGCGTACAAGATCACCTTCGATCGCGGAGCCGATTCAATCAAAACTTCATCAATTTGCTCTATATCCATCGTCGCAGCTGCAATCACGAAATTCGCCGCCGCTGCCACGGCGGCGTTTCCGAACAACAACGCCGACCGCGAACTTTTATTCTTTCCTATGCGCTCCTTTTCCGCGAGGTTGGACGCGAAAAACGCCAAACAAATGAACGTGTACACCGCATCAAAAACAATCAAAAACTCGTTCCTATTCGCGTTCGCTGGAACGATCACATTCCTTAACACGAACAACACAGAACTGATGACGTAAAACGTCGACGCCGATCGTCGTAAATTCGTCGCCAGTTTCCTATCTTCTCGCTCCACACGTTCCCAATTCGTTCGTTGAAACTGCGTTTCGGATGTGAACGCGTCTTCAATCGACCCGGAGTGCTCTTGGAGGATATCATCGAAAGAGGAAAAAAGCGCCGTTCCCTGCTCTCGTTGTTGTTTTTGTTGTTGTTGTTGTTCACCTTCGAAGAACCTAGCATCATCATCGTCGTCAAAGCGCGAAGACGACGTAAACTTCTTCTTCATCTGCTTCTTCGAAGTGGGCACCCTCTTTTTTCCTCCCAAGAGGGGAAAAACGTGTGGTGGTCGTTTTTCCTCCAAATCAGCGCTCAGCAAAACACCAACCCGACGACGACGTAAACGACGACGATGCAAAAGAAGAGCAGCAGTATTAGTAGTAGTATTCTTGCGCATCATCATCGTCAAATTTACTTTGACCACCACCATTTCCCCGTTTTTGAGTTTAGGCATAGTAGTAATACGCGTTTTCGTCTCTCTCTCTCCCTTAACTAACCGAATAATATAATGAAGAAAAGAGGAATTTTAATGAATTTGTTTGAATTTTATGAATTTATTGTGAGCACAACAACTATTATTTTAAAAAAAAAATAGGGGCAAAATTTTACCACAAACCCCCTAAAAATGTGGTGAGCAAGTGCTCTCGTTTCAATTACAATTTACATCCTTCAACAGTTTTGTCTTCAAATATATATCTTCACTCATCAATGTCATCATCATTTTCTAAATTCTCTCACTTTTCTTGGACAAACGAACCCATACTTGCGAGACTTCTGAGGAAGGTGATATTTTTTTCTTCAAAAATTTTCCTCCTCTCACAATAAAAAAAGACTGTACGTGACACACCCGAAAGACTCTTTTCTCTGCTTTAAGATGACTTTATCTCCTTCTTTGTCTTCTCCTTTTGTTACGTCGTCGTGTTTTGCGACGAAGAAGAAACGTAATAATACTGAGAGAAGGAGTATTCTGAATACTCGTTGTTCTTCTTCTTCTTTACGTTTGAGAAGAAGAAAGGCGATGAGGACGACGACGACGGTGTCATCATCATCAGATTCAGAATCACCTATTATTATGAACAAGGACGACGATTATGATGAAAAAACAGCATCATCTGATGATGATAATAACGGGATTATCATCATCGGCGGTGGGTTAGCTGGCTTAGCCGCAGCTGTGCAGCTGGAATCGAAAAACGTTCCGTACGTTTTATTAGAATCCTCGGACGGATTTGGCGGTCGAGCGAGAACGGATATCGTTGACGGGTACATCTTAGACCGCGGGTTTGCCATCTATCTCTCCTCGTACGAAGAATGTAATACAATTTTCGATACCGAAATGTTGGATTTGAGGAAATTTTACGCCGGCGCGGACGTGAGATTTGAGAATCAGTTTTATCGAGTCGCGGATCCGTTTCGGCACGTTTCGGACGCGCTGCCGAGTTTACTTCCGAATCATAAGATTGGGTCGCCGCTGGATAAAGTGTTGGTCGGTTTAGTGCGATTTCAGACGCTACTGTTACGGATGAATCCGATGCAAAGAGAGAGTTCGGAAACGATCGAGGAACGATTGAACGCGTTTGGTTTTAGCGAGGAGATGGTGGATAGGTTTTTTAGACCGTTTTTGGGTGGGATTTTCTTCAATCCCGAGTTGACGACGGATTCGAGGTTGTTCGATTTCGTCATGCGGTCGTTGGCGTTGGGCGAGAATTGTTTACCCGCGAAAGGGATCGGGGCCATGGCGGAACAGTTGGTTGGGAAGTTAGACGAGAAGAACGTGCACGCGAACGCAAAAGTCCAGGAGATTAGAAATATAAACGACACCGTAGAAGTGCGCGTGCAAATGATGAACAAAGAAGAGGAGACGATTATTAGAGGTAAAAAAGTCATTTTAGCCGTGGAAGGACCAGAGTGCGATCGATTGCTCGGCACGAAAGATAAGCAAAGAGAAAAAGGCGTGGGGACCACGTGCGTGTACTTTTCCTGCGACAAACCGTACGACGCGGAAAACGCGATGTTATATTTGGACGGCGAGAAATACAAAGGAGGAGGAGGGAAGAAAACGTTGGTCAACAACTGTTGCTTCCCGTCCGTCGTCTCTCCAACTTACGCGCCAAACGGGAAACACTTGTGTTCTGCCTCTATCATTGGCGTCCCGAGTGAACTCTCAGACGAACAAATTGGCGACCGGGTTAAATCAGAACTCTCCGAGTGGTTCGGCGAGTCCATCACGAGTTCGTTCAAACTCTTAAAAGTCTACCGCATCCCGTTCGCACAACCGATACAAACCCCGTCGGCAAAAGGAAGCTCCAAAACCGCGTTCGAGCAAACGTGCGAAAGCGGCGCGATGAAAAACGTCTACTTAGCTGGCGATCATCGCGACGCGGCGACGTTTGACGGTGCCTTGATTAGCGGGAGACGATGCGCCGAGTACGCGAAATCGAAAATGTAATAAAAAAATCAAAAGTATAGCGCGTGCCTCTTTGAAATATTGCAACCCTGTATGTGTGCTCGCTTTCTCTCTCTCAAACTCTCTTTTGATTTCGTCGCTCTTCGCATTAAACGCCCGTGTGCGCGGGGAGCCACGCGCTTAAAATATGACCAGCATGTGAAAGAAAAAATAGGGGATTCCAAGAGAAGAAAAAGAAGCTTGGGAAAAAATAAATATTGGCGTTATTAAAAAAGCGATCTCAACATGTCCTCCGAATACTTGACGGAAGAGGAACACGAGAGACTCCAACGCATGCGAAGCATCGTGGCGGCGCTTGAGAATAAACCTGTACCGTTATGGCGTTTGTTCAGAGAGGCGTTGCTGAATGGCGGCGCGTGTCGCGATATCGTGGAGAAGCATGTGATGTGTAAACTCAACGGGACGGATCTCAAATTCTTTTACGACGTGAATACGGAGACGAGAAAGTTGATCAAGAGATCGTCTCGCGCGGGTGATTTGAAAGAGAAGTTTCAAGTGAAAGAGATGTCGTCGATATCGACTTTGGAGTTTGTATGGGAGAATCGATCGTTGTGGCCGAGAGACTGGGACGAAGAAGCATATTTCTGCAGGAGAGTTGCTCAAACGAATAAACTCGAGTTGCTCAAGTGGGCGCGAGAGGAGAAAGAGTGTGAGTGGAATGTATGGACGATTAGTGCGGCCGCATATAAAGGTAATCTGGAAATGGTAAAGTATTGTGTTGCAAATGAGTGTCCTATCGATAAGATGGCGTGTGCACATGCTGCCTATAAAGGTCGTCTCGAGGTACTCAAATACTTACGCGAAGAAGGCAAAGCGCGTTGGAATTGGCTAACTGCCGCTTGGGCGGCTCAAAATGGTCATCTCCACATACTCGAATATCTTGTTGAGCGTGAGTTTGATGAATATGAAGAAGATGCGTGTTGGTATGCGGCCAAGTCCGGCCACTTGGACTGTTTGAAGTACCTGCGCGAAACCGCCAAAGCGCCGTGGAACTCTTGGGCCATACGAGAAGCGCACGAGAAAAATCAACCCGAATGTCTACAATACCTCCTCGACAATAACTGTCCTCTCCCACCAGGTTGGCGATACGAGCACGGAGAGTTACACGTGCCAGACTCTTCATCAGAATCAGACTCTTTAGAATCGTCGGAGTAAAATAATAACACATACAAAACATCGCGCGCGCTCGTCGTATTTTCCTTTTTCCTTGTTTGTTCGACGAAACCCCTCACAACAAATGAACTGAATCTGAACAACTTTTAGCTGCTGCTAAAATGAACTTCGACCAACCTCAACCGTCGAGCGCGTACCCATCGAGCGAGCTCGTCTGTTCGTCCGTCTTGATCGACTTACCGACGAACAAAGACTTCACGGAGTTGATCAAACGGAAATCCGAAAAGATGGTTTTCCAGAAAAGGCAAATTCGGGACGGGAGTTCCCCGAACCCGGTACCGATGACCTGCGTGTTAGTTTTGAATAACGATGGAAACGAGTCGAAAAAGTTGAAAATTAAGAGCGATATTTTGTGGAGGAACGATGGGGTGCCAGTAATTGCGGCTGATTTCGGCGGGAACGCTTTCGTTAAGGCGTTAAGTTGTGGGGGGAGGATTGGAGCGGATTATATAGTTGGAGATATGGATTCGTCGTCGCGGTCGAAAGAGGAAGATGAAGACGACCAGATTGAGGAAACGAGAAAGAAGAAGAGACGAACTTTTTTCGAAAAGAGTTCTCTTTTCGTACAAGGGGAAGAAGAAAAGTGGGTCGAAGAAGTGAAAGAAGAAAAGCGGAAGGAGAATGTACCGTTCGTGAACCGAGAGCAATTGCGGAAACTGCGGTTTGATGATGATGCGAGCGCGACGACTCCTAACGCCGCTGCTACGGCGGAAGGTGGAGAAAAAGAAGGAATAGTTTCAGGGGAGTTGATCGACCTCAGTCGAGACCAAGATACGAACGATATGGAGAAGTGTTTGAACTTTATTCTCGAGAGAGGTAAATATAGTTATCGAGACCCGGTCGTATCGGACGTGGTGATATTCAACGCCATGGGCGGGAGATTCGATCACGAGTTTGCGAACATATCGGCGATTTTGAAAGCGCCCGGCTTGTTGAAAGGCGGTCCGAGTTACGTGTGTTACGACGCGTACGATAACGGAGCGAAAGAGGAAGAAAAGCTCGGGATACAGATTTCGTTCCCGATACGAAGAGGGTACACGGTGTTGAAATTTAAAGTTCCAGCGAAATCGTTGGGGATCTTTCCCTTCAACGGAAAGACGAAAGTGTGGACGAGCGGATTGAAATGGAACCTCGAAAACAACAAGAAAGAAGACAACGCAAAGAACTACGAGTACTTCGAAATGGGCCGGAAGATAAGCTCGAGCAACGAGACTACTTTTGAGGACGAGTCGAGGACAAAAGTGACCGACGTGCACGTGAGGTGCGACAAGGACGTGTGGTTCACCGCGAGGATTCAATAAAAAAGCTTTCGTCGAAAGAAGCGACCTGCACGGAATAAACGCACGCGTAGAACTACTACCTAGAAGTGTAGACTAGACTAGAATTGCATTGCTATACCAAACGCGGCTCAAAAGCGCGTCCCGACGAAGACGACGACTTGACGATATTCTCGCGTAACTACACCAGATCCTTTTACTGCACATCATCGTCATTCTCACGAAAGACTCCTCAAATAGGTCTCAATTTCATGTGCACGTTCAGTAAACTCAGCGCGAAGCACTTCAAATCCTGCACGAAGTAATAAAACTGTTTCAAACCTTCCGGATCTTTCGAGTTTTGCACGTCTAAAAGGCTCCCAATCTTCGCGGTTTGAAACGACGCGTGTTCGTTTCCTAGGACGATTTCGAGCTCTTGTTGTCCAACTCTGTCCGCTTCCGGCCAGTTTTCGTCGTCTTCTTTCAACACCTCGGAGTCCGTGACGATTCGTTTCAGTTCTTTGAGTACCGCTTGGGAAACGCACATTTCTTTCCGAATGCACTTGTCGCCTTTGTAGTTGCTGTTGTTCGCGTACCGTAACTTTCCGTCCGGTTTGAACTCGAACTCGAGGAACTCGTGGCCGAATTTACCTTTGTGGCCGACGTAGTATCGGACGTAAAAGTCTTCTCGATCGTCTTCCTCGACTGAGTCTCTCATTGTGACCGTTTATGATGCGTTCTTTAATGTGATGAATTGAATCCAATTCTTGAGAAAAAGTGTCGCATTTGTGATACGAATGAGGATGAAGAACAACAGCTTTTAGATGATGACGACGCAAAAGATGAAGACAAAAGAGAGCAAAAACGACGACACGAGTATTCCTCCTCTTCTCACCTGCGTGTCGTTCACGTACGACAATGGACGGAGCAACGCGCTGCTCGTCAAGACGACGGGGAATTCATCATCACATTCGTTCCCGAGAGAGTACCTGTTCAACTGTCCGGAGTCATTCTCTCGAGTGACCATGGAAACGTACTCGCGACCGAGGAAAGGTTTATCCGCGATTTTCGCAATTGGTGACGACTTGAACGAAAGTTTAGCCGGCTTGTGCTCGCTGATTTTACGCTTAAGTGCGGATGGACACGAGAAATGCGCGGTGGTTGGGAAACGAGGCGTGGAGACTGTGGTGGAGAGGTGAGAGCGCGTTGCGTGAGATTTTCATTCGTTCGTTCGTTCTCGCGGTTTTATCGTCTCTTTCTCTCTCTTTCCTTTCTCTAGTACTGACGTGAGTTTTGTCTCTCTCTTTTTCTTCTTCGAAGCCTCTCCGCGGTGGCGAAATGGAAGCATCCGAAAGTGACCGGCGTTTCCTTGGCGGGCGAAGAGCGAGACGCGGGAGAGGATGAGAATTTGTGTTACCAAGACAGCGACGTGATTGTGTGGCCGTTGATGGATGTTGTTGAAGACGATGCAGAGGGTGCGGAGGTGTGCGCGCTGTGCCGGTTTCGAGAGAGGCGCGAGATGCGGATAAGGAAACGGAAACGAGGAGGCGTCGCGGAAGGGAGCAGCGGCGTTAGTAGTAGTAGTAGCGGTAGTAGCGAAGAGGAGGAGGAGGAGGAGGAAGAAGAAACAGGAGAAGGAATGATAGAGCAACGACGAGAACAGAACCGAAAAGAAACGAGAGAATGTAGCAGTAAACCGCCACCGCCGCCGCCGCCGCCGAAACGGATGCTCGGGTACGTTTTGGAAGTCTTGGAGAAGGAAGACGAAGACGAGTTTTTGTACGAGAGAGAAGGCGGCGAAAATACTCACGAACCGGTTCGAATTCTCATCTTGAACTGCACCGAAAAAGACGTGAAGAAATCGAAACACGCGCTGTGCAAGTGTCTATCGAGCAACAATAGCATGCGTAAGCATAATATCAGCGGACTGTTTTTTCTTTCATCCTCTTCTTCTTCGGTACGCGACGGGAAGGAAAACAACGTCAAGGAGGGGGGCTTTGAAATCGATCGCAAAAATGTATTCACGATTGGCGGCGGCGGCGATGAAAGTCACAACGAGGTCGGATTCAGATCTTCAATGAGACATTTAGCGCGTTTGCACTGCGCCGCTCCATCCGTGTTCCCACTACCGGAGAGCTTGATGACGACATCGAAATGTCAGCCTCGCGAAGAAGAAGAAGGAGATGACGACTCCAGGAAGACATCGACTACTCTTGGATTATGCGACGAGGTTGCATTCTATTCCAATCGAAAGACAGTCGGTGAAAAGAATCGACGCGCGATAACGCGAGGTGAAGAGATGCTAAACGAGCGAACGGGTGATCCAAAATTGCCTAAACTTGCCTTGCGCGACGTGTTCGAAAACTTGGAACGGTTCGATACGTTCAAAGAAAACGCGAGGAAAGCGAAACGCCAAATTTTTGGCAGTGGCGGCGATGTACAGAAGAAGAAAAAAGGAGAAGAAAAAGACCCCGAAGAAAAAGAGGATGAAGGAGAAGAAGATTTATTACCGGCATCGTTTGGTAAGTATCCCGCGCACCCGAAGAAAGGCCGAGCGGCTCCTCTGAGCGCGTTGGGCGGTCCGGAAACGATCTTTTTAGGCACGGGATGTGCTGAACCGTCCAAGTACCGAGCGGCATCCGCGATTCTTTTGCGCGATAAAGAAGAAGGAGGAGCATCGAAATCGTCGATTTTACTCGATTGTGGCGAAGGGTGTTTGGGCGCCATGCGACGGTATTTAGGTCGCGAGGAATGTCTAAACGCGCTGAAGACATTGAAAATGATCTGGATTAGCCACCACCATCCGGACCACTGTCTTGGTATTCTCGCTATTCTCGACGCTCGATACGAGGCTTTGCGACAACAGGCATCGTCGTCGACGACGACCTCTACTCTCACTACGCCACCACCTCCTTTACTTATCGTCGGCCCTACGCCAATTCAAAAGTGGTTCGAAACCATCGAAGTTCCGAGTTTCAAATACACGTTTGTGAAATCGAGCGCTTTGCAAGCGCGCGGCGGCATCGGCGGCCCGTTCCACATCTCCATCATGAACAAGCCCGGTTTGACGCACCCTCCTCCGCCACCTCCACCTCTTTCAAAAGGTAGCTCCTCATCATTACAACCAAAGCATCTGGACGTCGCCGCATACGTCGCGCAAACCATCAACTGTGAACAAATCGTCTCCGTCCCGGTCACCCACTGTCCGGAAGCCTTCGCGATTATCCTCCGCGGATTATTCACCACCAAACGCTCCGTCGCGTACAGCGGCGACTGCACGCCATCTAAAGATTTTGCTAAAGCTGCATATGCGGTTGACATATTAATCCACGAAGCGACGTTCGGAAATAGCTTATGGTCGCACGCGAAGAAGAAGAAACATTGCACGACCGAGGAAGCGTTGCGAGTAGGTCGAGAATCAAACGCAAAGACGGTGTGTTTGACCCATTTCTCGCAACGGTACCCGAAAGACATTTTTGCACCTTCTTCTTCATCTCCTTCTTCTCCTCCTCAATATCAACAAAATCAACACGTATTCGCGTGCGCCTTCGACGGCATGCGCGTCAAATGGGAAGACTGGGACCTTTTGAAATCTCACCGGGAGAGGATTTCGGAGGTTTTATCGCTCACGACGCCAGAAAATGTAGAACGAGAGGAAGAAGAAGAGGAAGATTTGCAACGAAAAATGGAGATAGAGTAGAGAGAAATAGAGAGGAAGAGAGACAAAGTAGTGTGTTGTTATTTTCGCACGTTTCAAACAGAGATGATCGAATTGGATCGTCGTCATCATCCAAACGTATTTTAGTCTCCTTTCCACTTCACAAAAATGCACTCTCGGAACCGATATTATCACCAAAACGTCCTTCCCGAAGAAGACGTCTTGGAAGATGCGCTAAACACCACTCTCATCTCTCCGAGGTCTAAACAGTCGCAACAGCAGCAAAGCCCTTCTTCGACAGCTTTATCGGTGCAGATGTTGTTCGTGTTCCTCTTGGCGTTCGTGACTTTCACGTATTCCGAATTGGATTTCTTTTCTTCAACTTCAACTTCATCACCCCTAGGAGAAACCAGTCGTCTAGAGAATGATGATGAATACGTCGAGAAGAAGAGAGAAGGAGTAGAAGTAGAAGTAGGCGCTTCGTTTGATGATGATACAAGTGGTGAAAAAGAAGCGTCGTCGTCGTTCAAAAATGTCCTCGTCTCCTGCCCGACGAACAACGACGTTAATAAAGTGAATCCAGTGGATTTCGAGACAGATTTGGACTACGTGTTGGAAAATTTCAAAAGAACGGAAACAACATCCGATCCGTTCGAGGAAATCGTTTATGTTTGTAACGTGTTCCCTCCGGAATTATACGAGAAAATGCTGTCTGATTTTCCTCTGATTGCTTCGATGGAACCGACGGAGAAAGGAAGATGTTCGGAAGCGGGAGATTGGAAGCTCGCAAAGTGTAAGAGTTATTCGGCGGCGGGGTCGAATCAATTCAAGGATTTGCGATGGAAGTTGAGCGGGTACGATGTGATAGATCCAAAGAATAGAGTGGAGAAGTCTGGGTTTAGGGATTTCGAGAGCGCGAAGGAAACGTGGAGAAGAGTGGAACAGATTTTGTTCAGCGAACGATTTCAGAATCTCGTGTACGATAAGTTGAAGTTGCCGGAGGGATGGCGAGATAAAATGATTACTGGTAACGTGCCGACAGATTTTAGGTTGCAAACGGACAAGATGGGCGAGAACGGGTACGCGATTGGAGTACACCCAGATACGCCGAAGAAGTTGGCGACGATGCAATTTTATTTCCCGGGGCTTCACGGAGGAGACGCAAAGAAGCAAGAAAGTAAGTACGGCACGTGCGTACACACGGCGAAGCAATTCGAAGAGAGAGACAGGAAGAACAACAACGCCGCACCTTGCGAAAAGAAGTTTGGTTTTCGACACAACAGCATGTATGCTTTTAAAGTGCACGAAACGAGTTATCACAGCGTCGAAAAGACTTTAGAAGATGCCGGAGAGAGGAACACTTTGTTGGTGAATTGGTATCGTGACGTTCCACAAAAGTTAGCGACTAAACAAAAACGAAGAACAAAAGGCCGTGGCCTCATGTAGAAATAGTATTTTAAGGCTCTCTATTCTTTCTTTTCTAACTGACAAACTACTTCTAGGAAATCCGCGTGCCACGGAAAGTGATCAAACGCGGCGAGCCTTTTCACTCGATGCCTTTCGCTCAATTTCTTCTCGCCTAAATCTCTCGCTAAACTTCTCGCGTCGCATGATATGTATATTATATCTTTAAACTCTCTCGCTAAATCTAAGGTTATTTCATCCAATCCAGCTCTTGGAGGATCCACGAGGAGAAAATCTTTTTCCGTGAACGGGTACTCCTCGCCTTCGATGTTCTCTTCGCCTCGTTTCTTCTTTCGCAGGCGGGAGAGGAATCGTCTGGCGACAATCTCCGCCGGTGCGTTTATAATCGTTCCGTTTTCTATTGAATTCATCTCTAAATTTACTTCTGCCGCTCGGGACAAGTTCTCGTCTCGTTCTACGCCTATGACTTTACCTCTCGGAAAATATTTTGCGAGATAACACCCGTGGTTCATGTTCCCGCAATAGAGTTCCACGAACGACCTCGCCGTTTGCGCTGCAATTTCATCCGTTTCCATCGCTCGACACAGCCAATTCGCAGTCATTTCCGCGATGTCGCCGTTTGGGTTAGAGAACGATCCCTCTGGTTGTTTATATCGTAAAACTCTGCCCGTGCCACTCTCGTTGTCTTTAATCTCCATCTCTTCGACGACGAAATCCTCGGTACTATCATTCGACACTCTCCTATCGCCTTTCGTCCTCCCGACAATCGCTTTCACCCCAATCTCTTTCGCTAACAGACCACTCACCTTTGCAAAATCTTCTCGAAACGGCTCTCCTCTCCACAACGTTACCACGCACTCCGTGCTCTTCCTGTTTTCGTGAAACGTCACCGCCGAGAGCCGACCTTCTCTCAAGGACTGGAATCGGTCGTCCTCGTTCAACGCTTCGCGCAGTTTATTCATAATCGCTTGCAACGACTCCGAGGCGATGTCGAATTTTGTTTCTATTCTCGTAATTTCAGACCGCTCAAAGATGCAATAATCGAACTTTCCTTTCTCTTCTTCCTCTGATAGTTGTTGCTCTTGTTGTTGTTGTTCGCAGATGCCGAACCGTACTCGTTGCCGAAAATGTTTCAGCTTTGGACTCGCAAACACTTCGAATTCGATTCTGCTTTTCGTCTTCTTCTTCTCATCCTCGTCACCACCATCATAAAACGGCCTCAATAAATCCTCAATCGCGTTCGCTTTCGCCTTTAAAACTTCTTCGTACGACTCCGAAGATAACTGTTTCTCCTCGTCTTCCGTTAAGCGCGCTTTCGTAAACAACTCTCTGCTCACAAAAGGTAAATTTGGGTTTCGGATGTATCGCTTTTTCGCCTGCGACACGTGTTTCCCGGGATTGGGAGACATGAGTACGCTCACACGACTCGCTTTTCTGCTTCTTCTTTTTCCTCTCGTCGCAGCAAAAGCGCGAATCGCAACAAAAGTTTTTTGTGTCGTTGTTCGTGTTATTCTTAGTATTATTGTTGTTGCCGCCGCCGCTCCTCTCGGGGGCATTTCTCTCTCAAAGAATAAATTGTGAAGACACTTTTTTGCGAGAGTTTGTACGTTTTTTGTTTTCGAGAGGAGGAAGTTTTGCGAGAGGAGGAAGTTGTGCTCAGAAAGAGTAAAAACCTATTAGGGTAAATTTTCAAGTGTAATAAAATACGCGACCAACACACCCCACACAACACACGTAATGATGAGATGATGATGATGAGATGATGCGAAAAGAGGAGCACAGAAACGCAAAGCGCACAAAACATCATCTCGTCACCATCATCATCGATCGCGCGAAATAATTCGTTGAAAGCGTTTGCGTGCAGAAGACAAACGCGCGCATAGTATATTGTCATTTTTCTTTCTCTTCTTTTTTTTTGCCATTCGCTCTTTTTGCGCTCGTTCGCGCGTCGTAAAACCACACTTAGCCCCGATAGCGGGAAAAAACAACAACGCATCCGCGCGAAGCGGGGGTGAATTGTTCGGCGATGTGCATCTTCAGATGTTCGAATATTTACGGTTTAATTCATTTTATTGATGCGATTCGGTACACAGGGACTGTTTTCTAAAATTTCTCAGCAGTACGTATGAGTTCATCAAGGCCGCTTCTTTCTCCTTTTTCTTCTTCCTCTTCTGCGCGCCGGAGAGTTGTTTCTTCTTCTTCTTCTTACCGTCGTCCATATTTCTTTTTTTTTCTCGCGCGAAAAAAAATGTGCGGTTTCTTGTTTGAAAAAACTGATTTCCAAAAGTGTCGAATTTTTTTCTCCGAAAAATACGTGTCACAAAGTCAACTCTCTTTCTCTCTCCCTCGTCAAAACGAATAAAAGAACACACACAACACAAAAGCACACACAAGAGAAGAGAGCGCGCGCGCACCACTCGCTGGATATACAACGACGACGAGAGGTTCTCTCGCGAACGCACGCGGGAAAGAGTCTGTTGTCGCTGCGAATTCAACATGAACGACAGTGGAAGCAAAGAGGAAAGTTCAGCAGAAGGGGACGGTCAAACGACGCCAGGCACGGAAAAGAAGGAAAAAGAAGAGGGAAGAAGAAACGAAGGAGAAGAAGAAGAAGAAGACCCAGACGCGAATGAGTACGATGGAGGAGATGGAAGTGCGAAGGAGAACGTCGAGCCAAGCATAAAGATGTTATTCGAATATGCAAAGAAGAATCGAGGGCGATTTGCAGAGGTGATGAAGAGCGAAAACTTGGAGAACTCGCCTCCAAGCTGGGACGAGGAGGAGAGGAAAGAGGAAGAAAAGGAATGTGTAAAGAAACTTCTTTCGGAGATGAAAGTCCAAAGTGAAGAGCTCGTCGTCAACCACGAAGATACGCACACCGTCACCTTTGTTTACGACGAGAAACAGGAAAGCTTTGAATTGTCTATTTCAGGATTCGTGGAGGAGTTCCTAGAGAAAGTAAAGGCATACGGAAGCGAACGTGGGAGGATGTCACCTCTTTTGCCCGAGCAATCCGAATGTTTTTTGAAGATTTTGATTGAATGTCAACGTTTTGAAGATGTTGAATGCGCAATCGACGGAATTGACGACTCTTTCGGAAGTGCCAATACGATGAATCGCTTATTGAGTTTGATGGAAGAGCTCGTAAAGGAGCAGCGTTGTATTTCGGATCCGATAGTCAAATTCTCGGATCAAAGTACGATCGATCTCATGAAAGCGTTCGAGTTCATGAAGGTGTTCAAAGACACGAGAGATTCAAACGCTAGGAAGTACTGCTGCATTCTCATGTTCTTAATACTCACGACGGATATCTATATCGAAAACATGAGAAGGGCGAATTGGGTGGAATCGTTGAAGAAGAAGAAAATTTACATCGAAAAAACGATCGAGCTGGGAGAAGGATCGAGTCGCAAATATTCAAAAGTCTCGTTGCGGAGCGAGTTGGATCTTTTGGACGATATGCTCGGCGAACCTAATTTGCGCGAGAATAACGCTTTATTCGACAAAATCGCCAACGTCTTTGGCTTTGTGTTTAACACGGCCAAGGTGTTTCATTTGATCTCGGAAGTTTACGACGCGTTTTACAAGAACGACGAAGAGATGAAGAAAGCAAAAGTGAAATTTTTAACGAAGCTCCTTGGCGAAGTTTCCGGCAAGTGCATGGACAAAGCCAACGAGAAAGCGTTGGCGGGTAACGTCAATGCTTCATCTACAACGTACGATTTCAGACGAAACACAAATGTGGTGGTAATCGTACCATTGAAAAAGTTCAACGAAATTTTTTTTAGCCAAGAGGAAGACGGAGGCGGACTCGGCGGCGGAGACGGAGGAGGACTCGGCGGCGGAGACGGAGGAGGGCTCGGCGGCGGCGATGGCGGCGGGCTCGGTGGAGGCGATGGCGGAGGC